>Ga0213863_10003596_pt1 | contig 10615 bp, 7 predicted proteins | sample PICome_8_FD_160128 | JGI IMG/M metagenome (GOLD analysis project Ga0213863, IMG submission 160128) | Coastal seawater microbial communities near Pivers Island, North Carolina, United States - PICO497 | ecosystem: Environmental > Aquatic > Marine > Coastal | place: USA: North Carolina | collected... | reverse complement strand
TGAACCCTTGGGCCTGCGCAGCATTTTGTGTCGAGGCTCGATGAGCCTAGGTCAATCCCAAGGCGGGCTGCCGCCAGATCGCGTTACGCAGCAAGAGACCGCCATTTTGAAGCACAGTCAACAAATGCTTGAAGCCCATCATGACCCGAGCCCAGGCGCAATGACCCAAATCGCATTAGCCCCTTGCTCACCCTTTTCTGTCAGTAAAAGCCTCATGCGCGAAACCGCCGCCTTAGCCCAGGACTTCTGCGCAGGCCTTCACACCCACTTAGCCGAAACCCTCGATGAGAATGCCTTCTGCGAGGGTCTCTACGGCCAGAGACCCTTGGATTATCTAGAAGAGGTGAATTGGCTTAGGCCCAATACTTGGCTAGCGCACGGAATTCATTTTGAACCCGGCGAGATAAAACGTCTGGGCCAAGCCGGCGTTGGGATCACGCACTGCCCATCCTCGAATATGATTTTAGGGTCCGGGGTTTGCAAAACACTGGATCTTGAAAAGGCTGGCGTAAACATCGGCATTGGTGTTGATGGCTCAGCTTCAAATGACAGTTCCAACCTGATTTTAGAAGCGCGACAAGCACTTTTATTGCAACGTCTCAAATATGGCAGCGAACGTGTTGAGGTTCGCCACGCCTTAAATTGGGCGACCCGAAACGGGGCACTTGCAATTAACCGCCCAGAGCTCGGCGTTCTGGCGCCGGAGCAAGTAGCTGACCTCGCCTTTTTTAAAGTCGATGAAATCCAGCATTCGGGCAATCATGACGCCATAGCGAGCCTTCTACTCTCGGGTACATTCAAGGCCGAACACGTGATGATTAACGGTCGATGGTGCGTCCAAGACGGCTGCTTGCCCGGGATCGACCTTAATCGCCTGAAGGCCCACCACCAGGAGGCTGCGGTCGAGCTGCTACGACGTCTGTAGACTTCTAAGGCATTAGCGCCTTAAATTTTTGACAAAAAAAAGGGCACTGATGTGCCCTTTTTAGTAACCACAATGATCCTAGAAATTGATTCCTAACTTCAGGTAGTAAAACGCACCATTGAAACCTAACGGCGCAGCTTCTGGATATCGCATGCCAATGGCATCCTGTAGGAATTGTGCTTCCTCATCAGGGTACTCATCAAACGCATTTTGCGCACCGAGCGTGACGTTGTACATACCAAAGTCACGAGCAACTTCTAAGTCAACTGTTACCATACCGTCGATGTCACCGCTGGTCTCCGTCCAAAATCCATCAATTGAGTTAATTCTAGCCAATACTCTCCAATCTCCATTGAGATGGACAGCGGATAGATTCCACCGCGTTTGAGGTAAGGATTTCTCGAGTCGATTGATGAAACCTTGTCCGACCAGACCATTCTTGCTTCGGTCAACTTCAGTTTCAACATCGCTTAGGACAAAGGTAAATTCAGTGCTGCCACTGAACATCTCGGCACCATAGGTTGCCACTAAGTCGTAACCTGTTGTCGTCGTGTCAAAGTCGTTGACGTAAAACTTAAACGTAGTCAGGTCACCCGCTCCCGTTACACCCAAATTAGTCAACGTTGCAATATCTTCATCAGAGACATTGACTTCGTCGCCCTGAGTGATTCGGTCTGCTAACTCAATGCGGTAGGCGTCAAGCGTCACTGACAATGAATCTGTTACGTCCCAAACCAAGCCCAAGCTGATGCTTTCCGACTCTTCAGGTGTCAGCTCTTTACCACCATAGAACACAGAGACTGGATTCGTTGGAGACAAAGTTCCGCGCTGAAACAGAACACCATCAGCACCTGACACCGTGGAAATATTGGCAATATTTGCCTGACCCGGCGTGGGTGCTCGGAAACCTGTACTTGCAGTTCCGCGAATCGATAAGTCATCGGTGATTTTAAATCGAGCAGAGATCTTGCTATTGCTGGTTGAACCGAAGGTATCAAAATCTTCGTAGCGTGTTGCAAAACCCAACAGGAACGATTCGGTGACATCCGCTTCTAAATCCACATAGACAGCGAAGTTTCCTCGATCCCAAACTCCAGCCATTTGTGGCGAGAAGCCTCCGAAACCGTTAGAGCCTATACCGAAACCCTGAGTGAAATAGGGACCAATCTCCCAACTTGCTTCGTCACCCGAAACAACCGTGAACTGCTCCTCGCGATACTCAAAGCCCCAGGCAACGTTCAGATCAGACGCAAAGCTATCCACAGGGAAACCCTTGCTGAAGTCAGCATTCACTGTCTTCTCTAATTGTACATAACTGCCTGGGTTAAAAGCGGTCGGAGAATCCGGTCCGAGCGAACCATTGAGCGTATTTTCGATATAGTAATCTGCACGATTCTCGCCAATGCTGACACTCAGGTCATACATCAAGCCATTATCGGTGCTACCGCTGATGCCCGTCGCAATCGACCAGTCTGAAACGCCGCCACCAAAACTCGGTGTAAATCCACCAGGGAAGACTTCGTTAAAAACGAAACAGTTTGGATTTGCCTTAATCTCCGCAAGCGCCGTGTCGGAAGCCGAACCTGCACCCGATTCAGGTACTGCAACGACTGGACAAGTTCTTTCCCCGCCTGCAGCTTCTCCTAAATCACCAACCAAACGGGTTGCGCCGCCGTCAGCAGAGAAGATTCCGCCACGGTTAGTTGGGTTTCTGAAGTAGAACCCACCGAGCACTTTTCGCTCTGCGTAATTACCAAACAAGTAGAACTTCTTTGATGAATCAAGGTCGAGCCCGATGTTAGCCACGAATTTCACGTCGTCACTCACTTCAGGGGAACCCCAGATTTGCGCTGGATTGGGAGAGTTCCAAATGTTGCTGTTACCGCCGTTGAACAGTGCTTGCGCATCAGCTCGTTGAACACTGCGAGAGGTTGCCTCGCTATCCTGGAGTTCAACAGAGAAGTTGGCGAATCCGTCTGCAGTGAAAGGCATACCAACATTGGCTGCCACCCGCCACATACCGCCATCACCTTCTGAGTACTCCCCAGTTCGGATCTGAATTTCACCGCCTTCTGCTTCGTCTCGGTATACGAAATTCATAATACCAGCGATGGCATCCGAACCGTACTGAGCTGCAGCACCATCACGAAGTACTTCGACTTTCTTCAAAGCAATCGAAGGTATCGCCGAAATATCAGCACCCTGAGCACCATCGGCAACACCGCCCCCAAGAAACGAAATCACCGCCCCTCTGTGACGACGCTTGCCGTTGGTCAAAACGAGCATGTCATCTGGTGGAAGGCCTCGCAGGTTGGCCGGTCTAACCAACGTTGCCGCATCACTGATGGGCTGGGTGTTAACATTAAATGATGGGACTAACGTTCTGATCATATCTTGCAAATCACCAGAACCCTGGTTCACAAAATCTGATCCGGAAATAATATCCACAGGCGCGGGAGAGTCTCCAACCGAGCGTGCTTCACGTCTTGTTCCTACAACAACTACTTCTTCTACCTCGTCAGCGCCAAAAGCACTGACAGACACAGTCGGCAACGCCAGCAGTGCTAGCGTGCTTAGCCCGCCAAGCAAACCTGCTTTCTTTGCCAATTTAAAATCTACTTTCATAGAATTTCTCCATTTTTTGGTTCCACCTACCCGCTCCGGCACAAGTTCAACCTGTTGGGTCTCACACATTAAAAGACCGTCGTCTTCACACCCTTTTCATGCGCTGAGTGCCCAACCCCGGCTCCTGTCGTCTCAGCTAGGAACCCCCCCTAGCTCCAACGAGCGCGGCATTTTGTACTATTTTTCAGCGAAACTCCACTCTTTATTCATAGTCAGCTGGGGCTCTTTGCGGCACGATTTCTCCCTGTCTGGATTTGCTCGAATGTGTGATTAAAGCTTCTAAATCTCGCGCCGGGAGCAGGTCATTTATAGGCTCACAACCAAAAGAATCGTTTGGTCTATAACCCCACTGATCGAGCGGTTGTTTTCAACTATCCATTAGACTTATCGCTTTGATGCTTACATCAATTTATGGGGATCCCCTGGACGAAGCCGCGGTTTAGTCCTTCTAAAAGTTTTTGAGGCGGGTTCTCTACCCGAGCTATCGATAGGGTGCTTTACCAAGTGAAGACGCTGCGCCGGCTAAGGGCTCTGTATCAGCTGAAGACACTAGCCTCGCTTAAGGCTCTAAATCAGCTGAAGACACTAGCCTCGCTTAAGGCTCTAAATCAGCTGAAGACACTAGCCTCGCTGAAGGCTCTAAATGAGCTGAAGGCTCTAAATCAGCTGAAGGCTCTAAATCAGCTGAAGGCTCTAAATCAGCTGAAGGCTCTATTAGACCGTCTTTGACGTGTCCACGCCAAACTGGGCGTGCATCAAAGCATTGAAACGACGCCACAACGTTGTGCCTTGTGCAGACAGCGCGACTTGATGATGCCCACCATGCCGCTCCGAGAAAATGGTCCTCCCTCGCTGATCTCCCGCTGTCACGCACCGCAGGTCTCCCTCTGCAATCTCAAATTCATCGGGAAAGATCATGGCCAGAGCCGCTGTTGCATCATGAATAGGGAATCCATCAAAAACGCCTTTGGATGCATAAAAATTTAAATAGTGCTGTTTAATCTGCCATATAAATTCTCCCGCATCTCCAAGGTCATCCGTCAGCGTTGCCAGCTGAGTTCTGCTAATCTGATGCATCAGCGTCGCATCAAGACCTACCATCAACACAGGCACATCGCTCATAAAAATATGGTCCGCCGCTTCTGGATCACCATAAATGTTGGCCTCGGCCCACTCAGTAACATTCCCGGCAACACCCACGGCGCCACCCATCATAACGACCCTACGAATCTTCGACTTTATATCCGGCGCGATCTCAAATGCTCGAGCGATATTCGTCATTCGGCCAACCGCCAAAATTTCGATGGGGTCACTCGACATTCTTGCAGCTTGCACAATGAAATCAGCAGCGGAAATCTTTGCGGGAAGCCTAGACGGCGGCGAAAATCCAACATCACCTAACCCATCGCGACCATGGACAAAGTCAGGATAATCCTCTTCCTCAGCCCCCAGAAAGGAGACCCCGGCACCCTGAAAAACCCCGTAGGGCAAACCGAAACGCTCACAAATATAGAGCGCGTTGCGGGTACAGTCCTCGATCGAAGCATTGCCAAATACCGTCGTTATCCCCTGAAGGTCAACGCTAGGCATCGCGTGCAGTAACAGCAAGGCAACGGCATCATCAATGCCTGGGTCCGTGTCGAATATCAGTTTATAACGATCCATGGTTTCTCCCTGTTGCCGCATCGACCCAACACCATTATCGCACGAGCTAGGCAGACGTCATCACCCACCCAAATCCCTTCAAAAGATGGCCCTAAGGGCGATCGGAGGCATTTTGCTCTGGCCGTAGCTTTGTAAAGTGGTCTTTTTCTGGAACCGCTTTCTGTAAGACAGACTTTGCCTCGCTCGCTGCCTAACTAAGACATTGTGATGGACATGGCACTGTTCTAATTAAGCGCTGAGCGAAACCTCATATGACGTCCAGGGACTGGCTCACACCTGACGTTAGCGCGGCGCAATACCCGAGCGCCCCTATGAGATTTCGAACCCTCAGAGGGAGGCTCGGGTTTTCTCCGCGGCTGTGCAAGCTTCAATGCCCACATCGCTTGCGACTCAGCGCATTAAGGCACCCGATAACGGCTTCGGCTTGATCACCTGCCCTTTTAAATTACTGAGAGGATGCGAGGGCTTTGACTGCTCGCCGGAAGCATTGTCACCGCAGGAACCGGTCGCAATATAATTTAAGGCAGTCGATAACCGCTCCTCATTTGCATCGCCCAAGGGATTTCTGAGGTCATCAGCAACAGCACATCCCGGCAATTCAACCCCCGGATTCTCTGCTGCAGGCGGCGAAAACCCGTCGGTATAATCGCCGAAACCCGTCGCATTCACACCTTTAAATTGAATGGTGAAATAGGTTGTGCCGCAATTATCGATGCCGTAAAACCCATAAGGCTTGCCACAGGTCGTATCACCAATCAAAACAACGTCAACACCCACGCCGCGCAGACCATTAATGACCGCCTCACTGGCTGAGCAGGTCCCTGACCCCGAAATCACGACCACTCGATCAAGGCCGAGTAGCGGCAAGGCTGTACCACGCAGACTCGAGTCGATGCCTGGGGCGCTGGAGGTAAACCTTGATGGCGAGAGCTCTCGGCCCGTAATCGGGTTTTGATCCGGATATTTGTCATTAAACTTAAGCTCACTGAATGTTTTGTCGATCGCCTCACTTCCGGCGATCATCGACGCTAACATCCTTGCTATGTCCAAATAACCACCCCCGTTGTAACGCATGTCTAGGACCAGTTCGGTGATGCCTTCATCCTTAAAGTTTTCAAAAGCATTCATCAATTGCCCCTCGGCCGTTGCGATATGATCATTGAATAACAGATAACCAACCTTATCGCTTCCTTCCGTTAGAACCCGCTCAAACTGCACAGGCGTTGAGGTGATTTCTTGGCTCTCCAAATCAAAAGCAGCGGTCTCGCCTGAAGTTACATCCCGAAAGACAAAATTGTGGACCTCCCCCAAACTTTCGGGGAAGAGCGCCGCATTGAGCGTATCGGTATCGCTTCCCGATACAAAATCAACGCCATCGATCTCAGCAATCTCCCACCCCCGTTTGAGCCCGGCGTTTCCAGCAGGGGTGTCGGGCTCAGTAAAAGCAACCAGCCACTGCCTTGGAGGTGATGATTGAACCCTAAAAAACTCAACGCCATAGCCAGCAGAGACTCCTGACTGGGACAGCTTCTCCCATTCCTCAGTGTCATAGGTGAAGTGAAATTTATCCTTGGGATTACCTGAAGGCGACAAGGCCTCTGTTTTCATCAAATCAAAGTAAACCTCTGTGTCATCAACAGTGCCGGGGTCGACGTCATCGATTTCGTCGTACCAAAGGTAAGTGTCAAAACTGTAGGCGCGAATCCAAAAGTTCTCATCCGTGACACTACCTTGAATGTCGGAGAAATCGGCGCCCGCACGCGGCACCTCGCATTGGTTGTCATAATCAAACGCATCACCGTATTCGCCCTCAACCCAGCCCGAATCGGAAGCGCCTGAAGAACCACTTCCTCCTGAGCTACCTGACCCAGAAGAACCACCACTGGCTACCGGCGTCACCGCGCTCGAGCCACTCGAACCGCCGCCGCAGCTCATCAAAGCGGTCAAGAGTAAAAGTCCGATGACCTGAAAACCGGCCCTTGACGCCTTATCCCATCTGCTGTTTCTCATTTGAATTCTCATCGCTCATCCTCCACCTTCATCTGGCCCAAAATCAGTCTGCCAGACCATTTTCTATTCTACTCGTCGCACTTAGATCTTCCCAATCTAGGATCGCATTCCAAAAAAATCTTTTGCCACAGCTAGCCTAGAGTTAAACATGACCATCTACCATTACCGACCACCCACAACAATTGCACGCTAAAAAGATCAAAATTACACTTTTATGTCTCCGGTCAATAGCTTTCAGTGACCGTTCCATCCCATGATATCTTCAGTAATCGCAAGCCAAAGTTGATAATTGCGCTAAGAGGCACCAGAATCGTTTGCCAGCTCAGCCGAACTAAACAGCAACCCTATCATGCCTCGCGTCCCTATCTTTACGCATCGATCCACTCTCTACGCCCTGGGCATTTTTCTATTCTGCCTCACTCCTCCTTTGGTCAACTCTGACGAGGACTTGCCAACGCTCGGTGATACCAAACTCAGTGAATTGCAATACATTGGCTCTCACAATAGTTACAAAAGAGCATTGGACAGTCGTTTGATGACTTGGCTAGGCATTTTCGATAGCGCCGTCGCCAAGAGCTTGGACTACCATCATTCGCCCATCGAAACCCAGCTCGCTATGGGTTTACGACTGTTTGAGCTTGACATCTTCTACGACCCAGAAGGCAATCGATACGACACGCCCTTGGGCGAGCAATGGCCGTTCGGGAAACCCAGTCAATCCCTTTCAACCATCGAGGACCCTGAAGATTCAGACTTTAAGGTCATGCACGTCCAGGACATCGATTTCCGAAGTCATTGCCAAAGATTGAGCGACTGCCTACATATCTTCGCAGAATTCTCCATGGCGAATCCTAGTCATTTACCCATTGTTCTCACGCTTAATCTTAAAGACCAGATCATTGATCTACCGGGTTTCACTCAACCAAAACTGTTCGGAGAAAAGGCGTTTTTGGCACTGGCCGCTGAATTCACAGATGCACTAGGCCCGGCAAGAATTTTTACCCCTGCTGCGCTTCAAGGCAATCTGCCCACACTCGCTAAAGCGGTAGAGACCCGGGGCTGGCCATCCATCGATCGATTACGCGGAAAATACATCCTGGTCTTTGACGAATCCGAGGAAAAGCTGGCGCCGTATCGCGCGCTAGACCCCGAGACCATGGCTTCATTGTTCTTCGGGACACCCGGCCTTGGTCACCCTCAAGCAGCATTTCTCGTGCTCAACGATCCAATTCAACTGCAGCAAGATATTCAGCTGGCCGTTCATCAGGGCTATCTCGTCAGAACGCGAGCGGACGCCGATACTTTAGAGGCAAGAAGCAACAACACTGATCGAAGGGATGCCGCGTTTAAGTCTGGCGCCCAAATGATCAGCACGGATTATTATCTACCTGACCCCCGTTTTGATGGTGGCTACTCGGTCGAGTTTGCTAACAAAAGCTTTAGCCGCATGGCTTCTGGTCAACCCACCCGCTAAATCCACGCCCTGCCTCTAGCTTTAACTGACCCAGGAAGATCGGCTCAGCCCACTTGCACCCCGCCGAGGAGACATGCCGGAGGTAAATCTTTGGCCATCAAACAAACCCAATCTCATAATAATTCAACAATTTATGCATCCAAGAGAAACGCGTCGAACCGCTGGTTGGCAGAAGTTCTTGGTTTCCGCTCCCCAAAAGGAATCAACACAATCTTCGCGATGACACACCGCGAGCCGACAGCTTCGCTAAATAACGCTATCCATAGAAAAGCTGAGCCCCTAATTCCACCCAGCTGAAATTACGACAAAAAAAACCCCGCTATTGCGGGGTTTTTTCTAACACTCTACTCGTCTCTCAATGACTGCCCTCGGCAGAATCATTGTAGGCTAAGTTCCAGATGATCAAACCAAACAGAATCTTGTTCACAAAATCTGCGAGGTTATAGACCATGTTGAGCGTGCCCTCATCAACACCGCCCATCATGTAACCCATCACGTAGCCGATCGGATATATCGCCCAGCCTACAAGAACGATTAATCGCATGTAACCGAAAGCGGCCTTCACGCTCTCTGTTGCCGCAGCAGCTTTTCCGGCTTCACCCGCGAAGATTTCGTAAATGATGACTGCCCATCCAACCATACCGAGGATAAACGCAAGCGTTGTGCCCATGATGCCAGCTTCACCTAAGTATCCGAAGATAAGCATGACCAGGGTTCCAACCAAGAGTCGAACGAAGGAACCGTTACCTACAGAAGCACCAACGGCTTTTAAGATAATATAAAACTCAATCATCAGTAGCGGAACTGTAATTAGCCAGTCGATATAGCGGTAAACGACTGGACTGGCATTATTGACCACCCAGTAATCACGCATATAAATGTAGTGCACCGCAGCCACCAATGTTACTAGGCCAGCAACCAGCATTGACAAACGCCACTCACGCTTAACGTTCATTCCTTCGTACAAGAAAAAGACCGTCGACGCGATCATCGCGATCGATACGATCCAAAACGTGACCCCTACCAGGTCACCATCAGCTAAAAATTGCATGAAACCCCTCCTTTTGTATTATTTAACGCCCGAGTAGCAGTTACCACCCACAGCACACAAACCTCACACCCTTTTTCACCACCGCCCATACCGCTGCGACAATCCAAACATACCTAATAAAAGCTACGAATGGAATATCAATTTCGATTACTTTTAACGATTGATTTGACTGGGATAACCGGCCATTTCTGACCAACAGAAGAAATTCCATCGAGACCAGTCATTATCTTACAGTGAGTCCTAAAATCAGAGACTTTAAGAGCAGGGACGACAAACGGAGAGGCAAGAAAAACAAGACAAAAAAAACCCTCGATAGACTCTATCGAGGGTTTTGGATAAATGCCTGACAATGACCTACTCTCACATGGGATCCCCCACACTACCATCGGCGCTAAGTCGTTTCACTACTGAGTTCGAAATGGGATCAGGTGGTACCAACTCGCTATTGTCGTCAGGCAAACTGAGTGCCCATCGGGCAATTCGTTTACCGAGTGATGTGCTGTGTCCATGGGACATAGCCACCGCTTGGGTCTTTAAAAAAGCAAACAAGTGATTGACATCCAATCTTTCCTGAACCGTCTAGTCAGGTGCCCTTGGGCAACCTAAATTAGCAATTCAGTACTCGACTTTCTTCTAAGGCATATCCTTTCAATAACCGTTGTTTTCATGCTCGGCCGTAGCCTTACAACGAATACACTCAAGTTATATGATCAAGCCTCACGAGCAATTAGTACGGGTTAGCTCAACGCCTCACAACGCTTACACATCCCGCCTATCAACCTCGTAGTCTTCGAGGGCTCTTTAGGGGACTCTAGGTCCCAGTGAGATCTAATCTTGAGGGGGGCTTCCCGCTTAGATGCTTTCA
>Ga0213863_10003593_pt1 | contig 10617 bp, 11 predicted proteins | sample PICome_8_FD_160128 | JGI IMG/M metagenome (GOLD analysis project Ga0213863, IMG submission 160128) | Coastal seawater microbial communities near Pivers Island, North Carolina, United States - PICO497 | ecosystem: Environmental > Aquatic > Marine > Coastal | place: USA: North Carolina... | reverse complement strand
GATGGAAGGTCATATTCGTATCTTTGATCCAGAAACAGGCGAAGATTATGTGAACAAGCGTAATGCTATTCACTATGAGAACATGAGTGAAGCACTTGCGCTAAGTGTAGCAAACAAAACAAATGGATTTATCCACGAGATGGCGTTTGGTAATGGCGGAACCAGTGTTGACCCAACAGGTGTTATTACATACTTGCCTGCAAATAGCAGTGGTGCAAATGCTAACTTATACAACCAAACATACTATAAAGTTGTAGATGATAACAGTAGTTTGAACACAGATACAGCAAGAAATAAACTCACTGTAAACCATACAGCAGGACAGATTTACACAGATATCGTTGTAAGTTGTCTGTTGGACTATGGTGAGCCAAACAGTCAAGCAGCGTTTGATAATACAAGCAACTTTAATGATACATATACATTTGACGAGCTTGGGCTAAGAAGCTGGACGGGCACAGTTAACACGGGCAAATTACTAACACATGTTGTTTTTCACCCGGTACAAAAAAGTCTAAACAGACTTATACAGATTGATTACACAGTTAGAATTCAAACATTGACTAATCTTAGTAGCATATAATATACTAAGTTTATAAAGTGGATAAATAATACTAACGAATACATGCGGAGCAGATAAAAAATGGCTTATACAGTTAATAAAACCGACGGTACTATCCTTGCAACAGTAGCAGATGGTACTATTGATACAACCACAGATCTTACGCTTATTGGTAAGAACTACGCTGGTTATGGTGAATTCTTTAACGAGAACCTAGTAAAACTATTGGAAAACTTTAGTAACACTAGTGCACCAGCAAGTCCAGTTGCAGGTCAAATGTGGTGGGACAAAACAAACAATCTACTTAAAGTTTACAATGGCACAACATTTAAAACTGTTAGTAGTAGTACAGCAAGTGCAAGTACTCCTAGCAGTGGTGTTACCGGTGATCTTTGGTGGGATACTACAAACGGACAGTTGAAAGTTTACAACGGTTCGACTTGGACAACAGTTGGTCCATCATTTACAAGTGGTACAGGAACATCAGGTGCTATTGTTGAAACAGTTACAGACACTGGCGCTACAGATCATGTTGTTGTTAAACTTTACACAAACAACGTACTAGTTGCAACAATATCTAAAGATACAACATTCACTCCGCAGAGTGCTATCTCAGGATTTGCAACAGTTAAGCCAGGTATCCAACTTAGTACTGCAGTAACAGGCAACAAGTTCCAAGGTACAGCAACAGACAGTGACGCACTAGGTGGTGTTGCTGCAGCAAGTTTCTTGCGCAGTGACCAAAGTGACAGCACTAGTGGTGTACTAAGTATCCTTAATGACACAGGCATGGTTGTTGGTGTTGACAGTGACCTAACAGTTGGTGTTAGCGGCAGTGATGTAACAATTGCTAACGCAACATCAGACGGTGACATTCTAATTAAAGTTAATGATGGCGGCGTTGTTAGTACAGCAATGACCATTGATGGCGCAACAAACAGAGTACTTGTTGCAGGTGCACCGACAGATAACTTAGGCATTGCAACCAAAGCATATGTCGACAGTGCAGTTTCGAGTGCAGGTGCACTATCACTAGCTGGTGGTACAATGACAGGAGACATTCTTGTTAGTGGCGCAGTGAACTTTGGTAGTAGTGGAAACAGAATCACAACAGTTTTTGCAACAACCTTTAACGGTACATCAACCGCAGCACAATATGCTGACTTGGCGGAAAACTTCCGTCCTGACACACAATATGCACCAGGCACAATTGTTGCACTAGGTGGTGTAGAAGAAATTACAGCAGTAAATGAAGAATTATCTAGCAATGTTTTTGGCGTTGTTAGTAGTAAGCCAGCATACTTGATGAACAGTGCGCAAGAAGGCGGAGCACCAGTTGCTGTAGCAGGTCGTGTACCAGTTAGGGTAGTTGGAATGGTAAATAAAGGTGATAGACTTGTTAGTGCAGGAAACGGCATGGCCCGGGCTGCACAAGAAGATGAATCAATCAATGCTTTCAATGTTATCGGCAGAGCAATACAATCTAAAACAACTATGGAAGAAGGCACTGTAGAAGCCTTTGTTACAATTAACTAATCGGAGAATAATAAATGGCTTATACCACAGGAGATACTATCCTAGATGATCACTACAATGGCTTTGCTACTTCAGTAAACGCAGTCTGGGGTAGCGGATCAGGTGATTCAGGATACGGGCAAACCTCAACAGTAAGTGCTGTTAGCGCCGGCACAACAGTTACAGCAACACAGTGGACAACACTGCTAAGTAGAATTAGCAGTGCAGCATCGCACCAAACTTCAAGTATTACTGCAATTTCAAATCCAAGTGCAGGTAATACAATCAGTGCATTTACAGCACTTAGTACAAACATTTCTACAATTACATCAAATAGATTGAATGTACATGCTAGACAGAGTGTTGTAGAAACTGCAGCAAGCACTACAACTAACTTAACAGGAACACTTGTGCAAGAAGGCAAATGGGTATTTGGTAGTGCAAACCAGGCACGCTACTTCTTTAATGCAGGCGGTCGTGTCAGTGTACGCTGGGATCTTTCAGGATTTACAGCAAATAACAAAGCAAATGAATGGGACGCTTTGATGGCAGCAGCAGGCACATATTATGTGTATGCACAAAGTTCAGGTAAAAGCGGTGGTTCGGGTACAGTAACTACTAACCTTACTAACTATGGTTACCATGATATGACAGGTGCGTATGTAGAAGTGTTCAAACAGTACTTTGATTCAAGTAGTTACACTGCATATGGTGTTAACTATATGAAATTAGAAATGTATCAAAACGGTGCAGAAGTTTATTGGAAAACAACGTTTGCTGATGATGCTGCTGATACAGTGTACAATAAATCACTTTATACTGATGCTGAGAATGTCACTGGTACAAAGCAATCATTTATGGGAAATGAAAAACCAAGCACAACTTACATTGCAGATACCTGGGGCACTGTTACTCAAACTATCCTAGCAAATGGCTAATAGAATAAAAAATTAAATTATAAAAACATTGACAGGACCTTCGGGTCCTGTTATAATATCAACTATGACAGATATCGAACAGTATGCTCGTGAAAGATTCGAGCTCAACCGACAAAAACAGACTCTAAAAGAGCAACAACAGCAAAGGCTCACTGTTACATATAATGGTGGGCTCTTCCGTGTGGATATGACACTGCTTAACTATTTGTATATGAAAAATGCAAATGCAGGCTTGTTTAATCAAAGCACCAAATGTATATTACCAGACAGTTATGATACGCCCATTGAGATTGATTGTGCAGAACTTGTGGAACTATGCGATGCTCGCTGGAATGAAGTACACAACGATTGGTACAATCAATTTCGAGATTTAAAAACAAAGCGCAGGGCTGGCGAAGTTGAAGTCTAGAGGCGTATTAATCTTATATAGTGAAAGCAAACAGATAGACTATCTTCGTCTTTCTAATCTGTGTGCGCGACTTGCTGATCATTATTTAGGCGTGCCAACAACTATTATAAAAATAGAACCTGAACAAAAAGGTATGCGTACATTTAAATATACCGGGCTAGATCATGTAAAAACCGAATGGAATAATATTGGTCGGTTCAATGCTTATGATCTAAGCCCATATGACGAAACAATATTGATTGATGCTGACTATTTTGTACAAACAGACCATCTAGCAAATTATTTTGGGAGTACTCATGATTTTCTATGTCACACCCATAGTTGGGATGTAACAGGATTAGACCAATTAAGTTTTGATGAACACATGTCTGCTAATAGATTTAAAATGCGTTGGGCAACTGTTTGCTACTTTAAAAAATCAACTTATGCAGAAAATATTTTTCGTATGTGGAAATCGGTGCATGAAAATTACGAATATTATAGCAAGTTAATAGGATTTTCAAAAGAGCCTTATCGTAATGATTTTTGTGTAAGTATAGCACACCAAGTTTGTGCCGGATATAGCAATATAGACACATTTAAACACAATTTGCCGGCAATCACTACACTAAACAGCGTAATAGATTACGGAAATAAAAATTGGTTAATTCTTTATGAAGAACGAAATAAGTTCAATGTGCTGCGATACAGTGGTGATTTGCATTGCATGAATAAGCGTTGTATTTTAGAAACAGATGTATACGATAAGTTATGGAATAGTGTATGAGACAAAAAAACATAGATCAAGGCTATTTAACTTTTGCACAAGGCGATCAGTATTTGCAGTGTGCATACTTGCTTGCCCTCAGCGTCAAGACTTACTGCAAGATTAATGATTTTGCGGTCATAGTTGATGAGGCAACATCAGTACCAGAACATATGCTGCGTGTGTTTGACGAAGTTATTACTATTCCTACGATGGCACCATTTGCCAATGAATGTTTAGCATGGGAACTTACGCCTTTTAAAGAAACATTCAAGGTTGAAAGCGATATGCTAATCACTAGTAATATTGATCATTGGTGGGCAGGCGCAAGACTAAAGAATGTTTGTTTTACATCTAAAGTACAAAACTATAAAAATGAAGTTGTAGAAGATATACATCATAGAAGAATGTGGCATGAAAACAATTTATGCAATGCTTACAATGGCTTTATGTACTTTAGACACAGTGTCGAAACAAAAGAGTTTTTTGATAAATGCAAAGTTGTATTAGATAATTTTAATGTATATAAAAATGCAGTGCTAAGTAACTGTAGACACAACACTGCAGATACAGATGTGTTTATGAGCATTGCTGCTACAGAACTAGGCAGCGAAAACTTCTATGTACCTACACTAGATTATCCTACATTTACACATATGAAACAGCATATTAATGAATTTTCACCAGATGACTGGAGAGAAGCGTGTAGTTGGACTCTTACAAAAGATATGATTTTTATGATTAACGGATATGCACAAACTAACCCAATACACTATTTTCATAAAGATTTTTGCACACCGGAGTTAATAGAAAGATATGAGCGAAGCATTTTTTAGCGCATTGGCTGAAACACCGCTGGTTTCGCCAGCACCAAGACAATTAAGAGTTTTTTATAATAAAGAAGATGGCACTGTAAGTGAAATATTAAATGTTTCTGTAGATACAGTAAGCGAAGATCCTTATGTAGTAATTACACAAGAACATTATGATAGATGCCATAATAAGTTATCAATTTATAAAGTGTTTGACAACGAATTAAAGTATTTTCCGCCTGCGCATCGCAGTTGGTTTTTAGAGCAACACGAATTAGATACAAATCCATGGATCAAAGGAAGGCATAAAAGCGATGAATAAAGTTGATGTAGCAGATCTAGACTGCGTTTATCTAAGTTACGACGAACCTAAAAAAGAAGAATTTTGGGTAAAAATACAAAATATGGTACCATGGGCAAAGCGTGTTGATGGAGTGCAGGGCAGCGATGCTGCACACAAAGCTGCCGCGGCGGCAAGTGACACAGAACGCTTTATCCTCATTGATGGTGACAACATGCCTTATCCAGCGTTTTTTGATGTTACACTAGATATTAAGCCAGAATATGAGGATTGTGTATTTCGTTGGAAAGCAGTAAATGAAATCAATGGGCTTATGTACGGCAATGGCGGTCTTAGCTGCTGGACACGCACATTTATCAACAACATGCGTACCCATGAAAATACAGACGGTACAGATAAAACCACTGTAGAATTTTGCTTTGATGACAAGTACATCGCAATGAACAATGTGTACAGCACAACATATCCCAATGGCAGTGCTAAACATGCGTGGCGTGCAGGCTTCCGTGAGGGTGTTAAGATGTGTTTACAAGAAGGTCGTAAACCGACATTGTTGGAATTTGAGGACGCGATTCATAAGAGTAACTTTGATAGACTTAGCATTTGGCACAATATCGGCAAGGATGTTGAGCATGGTGAGTATGCTATACAGGGTGCAAGACTTGGTACATATAAAACTATGCTTACAGACTGGGATCATACAGAAGTACAATGGTTTGATAACTTGGAACGCATATACGAGGAGTTTGATCCAATGCAAATGCCAGAGATTAATGGTGCACTTATGAGCAGACTCGGATTGCCAATTCTAGAGTTTGATAGCACTGCAAGTAAATTTTTCAAAAAGTATTATGCCAACACTTACTTTCCAAGTACACCAATGATGAGTGAAATAGATATAGTAAGAAAGCATGAAGGATGGTAACAATTAATGTTACTCCTTATTGTGGAGCAAGTTTTATTAAAAATATAGAACAACTTGCTATAGAAATATATAGAAACCGAAAACAACAAATTTGTCTTAGTTTGGAATATGAAGGATTTGATATAACACATAACGGCTTAGAAAATGCCGTAAAAAACATCGCTGATATTGCAGGCATACCATACAATCAAATTAGTTTTCTTACTAATGACAGATTAGCAAAAAGCAATATTTTTAAATGTGAATATATAGGATGGAGTGAAATATTTAGAGCTGTTAAACCTGTCCATGCTGAAATTCATTTTCCTGCACAAAAAACCTATTGCCAATTACTGGGAAGAGCAGATAATAACAGAATGTATGGTCATTATCAGCATACTACTTATAAACACAGGGATAAAGGACTGGCTACTTTTCATCATAACCCTGAGAATTTTGATGATACTGATGGTGAATTTTTAGACTTTGTCTTAGAATACAACAAAGAATATAAACAACTGCTTGTAGATTTGCCATATAGTGATGTAGGAGAATATATTAAACCTCCTATAATATTTGGCAATATGAAGGACACAGAATTCTGGAATACACTATATAAAAATATTTCAATTGAACTAGCATACGAAACAGTAACAACATCAAAAACATTTTATCTAACAGAAAAAACTATTCGGCCTATGCAATATGGAAAATTGTTTATGATAGCTGCGGGAAAATATTATGAAAAATATCTTGAAGAGCTGGGTTTTGATATTTTTAGTGATATTATTGACAAGTCGTACGATAAAGAAGAATCATATATAAGAATTGATATGATGTATAATAGTTTAACAAAGTTTTTAACTAGTTATTTTGATTGTAATAGTTTAACTGAACGATTGCAGTGTAATCAAAAACTAGTAATGGATTTATCAGAATGAGTGATTATTACAACGATGCACTAACTGCAAAAACAAGACTTGCCAAAGTAAGTGATAGTTTCTGTTTAGCAAAATGGAAACAAGTTAGTTTGCATTTAACAACCGGGCATACTAACAGTTGCTATCATCCACCACTGCATCGTATTCCTGTAGAGCCACTTGCAGACAATCCAAGCGCACTACACAACACTGCACATAAGAAACAAAGTCGACTAGAAATGATGGAGGGAACTAAGTGCAGTGATTGCAAATACTGCTGGAATATAGAAGCGCAAGGCAATATAAGTGATCGTCACTATCGCAGTGGCGAGCCCTGGGCTATGGCGAGTTTTGATGAAATAGTTAACAATCCACTTGCGGATGTTAACCCAAGTTATGTAGAGGTAAATTTTAATAATGTTTGTAATCTTAGTTGCAGTTATTGCAGTCCTCAGTTTAGCAGCACCTGGACAGCAGAATCAAAGGAACACGGAGCATGGCCCACCACTGTACCACACAATGACCCTCGGCACTTCGTGGGCGAAAGACGAGCTATACCCAACAGAGAAGAAAATCCATACCGAGAAGCCTTCTGGAGATGGTGGCCCGATCTATACCCCTCTCTAAAACATTTTCGCATGACAGGTGGTGAGCCTACTATGGATCCAAATACATATCGTGTATTTGATTATGTGCTTGAGAATCCTAAACAAGATTTACACTTAAACACTACTAGTAACTTTAGTGTTGACCCTAAGGTATGGGACAAGTACAAAGGCTATGTGCAACGACTATGTGAAGGCGAACAGATAGAACACTTTATGCAGTTTGTTAGCATGGATACTTGGGGCAAGCAAGCAGAATATATACGCCATGGATTGGACTTTGATCTTGCAATAAATAGATGTGAAGAATTTGTTCGCGATATTCCCAGTCGTAGCAGCCTAACATTCATTGTCACAATGAACAATTTAAGTATACTTTCACTAAAGAAACTGTTAGAATACATTGTATACTTGCGTAAAACATACACAACAACTTATCAGCGTGTATGGTTTGATACACCTTTACTTTACACTCCAGACTGGCAAAGCCTGCAAATACTGCCCATGGAATATCAAATAGTAATGCAAGAGTGTATACGATACATGGAAGCAAACATGCACGAAATGCATGGATTTAAAGACTACGAAGTACTAAAGATGAAGCGTGATTTGGATTGGATGCTCGAAGGCACAACGGATGTAGAACGCAAGCGTGGAGATTTTTTCAAGTTCTTTAGTGAACATGATCGTAGACGCGGTACAAACTTTTTAGAAACATTCCCAGAGATGACAACTTTCTGGCAACAGTGTGAGTATTATGCAAGATAAACATTTAATATTAATTGGTGATTTGGGCGTAGGCACTAATCTTGTTAAAAATATTTTTTTCTTAGATTCTAAATATACTCCTCCTTTCGATTTTAACCGTGTATACGAAATATATAAATCTAAAAATTTTGATAACTGGATAAAAAACGAATACACAACACGCAAATGGAAAGAGTATGATATATCAGATGTTGTTCCGTTAACTCTGCAATTACCAAAGACTCCTTGCACAATATATATTAACCATAGTTGTTTTCATACACCGAGCGATTTAGATATTTTATTAGAACAAGATTCAAATTTAATTGTGTTAATGCCCGAATCAGATTTGGCATTTGATTGGCAAATTAGAGCATACATTGAGAAAGTTGGCAATATACATAACTTTGGTGGTGAAACACCAGAAATGAATTTTGTAAATATGTACGAAATAATGTATGAACACAAAAACATTATCCGAGAACTTTGCACAGAGAAAAAAATACCTATACTATACACGGATAGCCTATATGAAGGAAATTTTAAAAAGTTCTTTGAAGATAGCAAACAGTATGTTAAAATAAACTATAATCAAGCAGAAACCATTTACACTGCTTGGCACGACTGTCATTGGAATTATTCTCAGACACGAAACTGGAAGCATTATGCAAACAGACCTAATATTTAAAACAAATCATTTAGATACAAAGAGTGAAAGTTTTTGTGCAGCCAAATGGTACAACGCTACTATATGGCTAGGCAGTGGCATGACTACTAGTTGTCATCATCCTCTGCCACATAAAATAGATGCAGAAGCACTCAAAGATAATCCTAAGTTACTACACAATACACCTGAGAAAAAGACTCAGCGCAAACAAATGCAATGCGGTGAACGCCCAGGCGGTTGCGAATACTGTTGGAAAATTGAGGACATGGGTCCTAACTTTATAAGTGACAGAGTTTACAAATCAAAGATATATACAAGTGAGGAACTTAACAATGCATACGCTACACCACATGACGAAGATGTTGATCTCATTACCCTTGAAATTGCCTTTGATAGAACATGCAATTTTGCTTGCAGTTATTGCAATCCCGCATTTAGCACTACATGGGTAAAGGATGTTAAAAACAATGGTGCTTATCAAGAACTTGTAAGTGACGGACGCAATCATTTTACGCACCCGCACGACAGTAATCAACTGTATAAGTTTGGTGAAACAAATCCATATGTAGAAGCATTCTTTGCTTGGTGGGATACTGACTTGCATCGCACATTGCGTGAACTACGCATTACAGGCGGTGAGCCTATTATGAGTGCAGAACTGTGGAGACTGTTTGACTGGTTCAAACTCAATGCCAATAAAAGTCAAACTAAACTTGCTATTAATAGTAATCTAGGCGGCAAGCCAGAACTTATTGATCGTTTAGTAGACTGCAGAACACACTTACCGAGTCTAGATGTATATACAAGCATGGAAGCAATAGGTTACAGTGCAGAATACATTCGTGATGGGCTAGACTTTGAACAGTGGTGGAAGAATCTAGTTAAACTGCATTTTGCAGACATTGACACACACTGCATGATGACTATCAACGCATTGTGCTTGCCAACGCTTCCGGATATGATAGATAAGATACTACAAGCAAGAACACTGTTTGGTGAAAACTTTGCTACAATGAGTTATAATATATTGCGCTTTCCAAGTTTTCAAAGTTGTTTAGTATTGCCACAATCTATCAAAGACGATTGTGTTAGTAGACTAAAACAATTAGATCTAACTAACATGCAGGATTGGGAACGCGGACAGTTGGATAGATTAATTGAATATTTGCAAGTAGTTGAAAAGCCACACAACGAAGCATTTGAAATGCCACGCTTGCACAACGACTTTAAAAAGTTTTACACACAATATGATCTACGCCGCAATCACATATTTGCACGAGCGTTTCCAGAACTAGAGGAATGGTACGAAACACTATGAGTGAAGATAAAAATATTTACAGCGACTTTGATTACGGTCAACGCAAACCTTTGCATATGGAACTTGATGAGCTTACAGAACGAGAGCAAGAACTTTTAATTAAAAGTGACACATTTTGTATGTTACCATGGATACATCTGCATGCATATCCGGACGGAAAAGCATATCCGTGTT
>Ga0213863_10003592_pt1 | contig 10620 bp, 6 predicted proteins | sample PICome_8_FD_160128 | JGI IMG/M metagenome (GOLD analysis project Ga0213863, IMG submission 160128) | Coastal seawater microbial communities near Pivers Island, North Carolina, United States - PICO497 | ecosystem: Environmental > Aquatic > Marine > Coastal | place: USA: North Carolina | collected... | reverse complement strand
GACAGAGCCCCAGCTCGCGAATCATTTCTATGTCATAGCGGGTGCGCTGTTGGATGCGCTGAGCTTCAAGGAGCTTATCTGCCTCCTTAAATTGCTTAACGCGCTGCTCCAGCTCTTCCTCGATGAGATCAATTGCACTCAGCATGGTGTCTCTTGATGACACGTAGTGGGTTTTAGGAAATATGGTGACCCGAGGCAACTTATCGTGGATTTCGCCAGTTAATGGATCAAACCTCGAGATATTTTCGATTTCCTCGTCAAAGAGCTCAATTCGAATAGCCAGCTCGTCAGACTCAGCCGGGAAGATATCGATAATTTCTCCCCGAACACGGTAGGTGCCGCGCCGAAAATCAATATCGTTGCGGGTATATTGCAGTTCGGCCAGTTGCCGCAGAACCCCCCGCTGATCAATGATCTCACCCCGAGACAGGTGCATGACCATTTTAAAGTACGACTCGGGATCACCCAGGCCATAAATTGCCGAGACCGTCGCCACAACCAGACAATCCTCACGCTCTAGGAGGGCCTTAGTAGCCGACAGCCGCATTTGCTCAATGTGATCGTTCACCTGCGCATCTTTCTCAATAAACGTGTCTGAGGACGGCACATAGGCTTCCGGCTGAAAGTAATCGTAATACGACACGAAGTACTCCACCGCGTTGTTGGGGAAGAACTCCTTAAACTCGCCATAGAGCTGTGCCGCTAGGGTTTTGTTGTGAACCATAACAATGGTGGGCCGCTGCAGCTTTTCAATGACGTGCGCCATGGTGAAGGTTTTGCCTGAACCGGTAACACCAAGCAATATCTGCGATGCCAGGCCCGCCTGAATCCCCTCAGTAAGCTGCACGATTGCAGCCGGCTGGTCTCCCGCGGGCTCGAAGCTCGATGAAATCTCAAACGATTTTGACAAAAAACACCTCTTAACCCTGCAATTCTTACCTTAAAGGCAGAGTATGAATGATTTGCAGACTATGCAGGAAAACCATTGACGACACATCTGTGACAGCCGTCTGGGTATTGACACTCCGCGGGCTGCTAATTACTATTCGCGCCTTCCTCACGGAAGCCTTTCCGCCTTAGCTCAGTTGGTAGAGCAATTGACTGTTAATCAATGGGTCGCTGGTTCGAGCCCAGCAGGCGGAGCCATATCTAGGGTGTAAAACACCAACATATCAAAGGGTTGCAGAGATGCAGCCCTTTTTTATTGGGCACAGAAAATGGCGTAAGGACAGCTACGGAAGAGGCATCGGTGGTCTGCGGCTGACCCAGGGTTGAGCGGCCTCCAACTCAAAAGCAAGCTCATACAAGGTTCTATCGGCTCCGGGTGCCGCCATAAAATGACTGCCCACCGGAAGACCTGTCGCTGATGAGTGAAACAGTGGGACGGACATAGCGGGTGCGCCCAAGCCGTTTGCTGCAACCGTATATCCCAATAGTTGTCGATTACGCGCGAACGCGGTTTCAAAAGGATCATCGTAGGCAGGGTGCCCAATCTGGGGAGCCTCCACTGGGACTGTCGGTGTCAGCCAGACATCATAGGTTCCAAAAAATTGTTCAAACTCAGCTGTGAGTTGCGCAAAGTACCTAAGGCCTGTTTCGCTGGCATCTTGTGGCAAACGGGCGCCATAGCGCCCCATATCGACCGTCGCTCGCGTCAAGATACCGGCCTCCTCTGCAGGCTTGCCGGTAAGCGACTCCACCAGAGCCAGCAGGCTTGGCATCCCGGCCAACATCAAACCATCAGCCGCCTCAAACAAAGCTTCACCTTTGATGGGGTTTGGCACTTCCACAACGTGATGGCCCAGTGCCTCGCACAGCTTCATCGTGTCTTCCAGCACCTGCTTTACCGCCGGAACCGGCGCTTCTCCAAAAGCATTTTCAGAAGTAACCGCAATGCGAAGACGCCGCTTACCCGGCCCCTCTACCAGCCCCACCGCCGGATAGTTCGTTTGATTATTCGGGTTCTCAGTGGCTGCCAGCAGGGCCGCACTATCGCGCACCGTACGACTCAAACACTGATGGGTACGCAAGAAAAAATGGCCCCCATCCGGCTCCCCGGAGCGTTGTCGGTAGCGGCTGGCCTTCATCCCTAAGACTCCACAATATGCAGCAGGAATTCTGTTTGAGCCCCCGCCGTCTGTACCGTGAGCCAAAGGTACATAGCCCATAGCGACCGCCGCTGCGCTCCCGCCGCTTGAGCCACCCACATGGCGACCTAAGTCCCAGGGGTTTCTTGTAGCGCCAAAGGCCAGATTTTCAGTCAGAGCCCCTGAGGCAAACTCCGGAACATTGGTCATGCCCAATATGCTCAGACCCGCGCGCTCCATAGCCTGCACATACTCGACCGAGGCTTTAGGTACGTTTGACAAATAGAGCAGTGAGCCGCTGGTTCGCCGCACTCCCGCGTAATCAATCAGATCCTTCAGCAGAGTCGGCACGCCCGCAAATACGGTATCCGGCGAGATGTGCGCAACCTGCTCCAACGCTTTGGCAAAGCTCCGGGTAGTCAGCGCATTGATCTGGCCATCCAGCGCTTCGATTCTAGTTACAGATGCCTCTAGCACCTCTCTTGCAGACACTTCGCCGGCGCGAATTAGCTTGGCTAGGCCCACAGCGTCGTATTGCAGCAATTCGTCTTGCAAGGCACTGGCGCGGCCTGGCGCGGCAAACGCGGGCGCGAGGCTCACTGCTGCCAAAGTGGTCACGGCCGATCTTAAAATGAAGCGCCGATTTGGCATCCAGACATCATCGCTCACAGTGAGCACTCCCTCTAGTCGATACTATGCTGATGAACCAAGCTCAGAAGCCGCATTTCTGGATCTGATGAATCAATGATCGCCCATGAGAATTTTGAGCAGGTCCGACTGATAAATCGATTGCTCGGGCACCGGCATACCACCTTCATGCAAATCTTCCTTGGAGTAACGAGACAATTGATCAATCAAAAAAGCATGAGCTCGAGCAAGCTTCTCCATCTGCACAAAATCAACGCCTCCCCAATCCACATCCGCTGTGGAGTGATAGAACTTGCCGGTTTGAATCCATCCAGATGAAATAGCGTTAAGGTCGTTATAGGGTATGTGAAACGCCGCCTCATCAGCAGCCGGATCTATGTACACCAGATCCCCCATAGAAATCCCATACTTATTCGCCGCGTCTTTGAACAAGTCGATCAACACCGGACTGCGATTTGTGACCAGCAGCATCAAGGGATCCGCAACATTTGAACGGGCAAAAAAGGTTCCTTCATCCATCGGGCGAATCATACCCAGATGCTCAGGGCGCAGCACCAATAACAGGTTTTCAGTCATTAGCTGTCGATGCTTGTCGATAAACGGCAGCGTTCCGCCCACACCCGGCACTTCGTGGTCGCCTTGAAAAAGAAAGATGATGCCGTGCTTGCGCTGCTCCAGTGGTACTTTGGCGTAGTGGCGCGCTAGCGCCAGATTAAGCGCAATTGATGATCCGTTGTCGTGGATACCAAAAAAGTAACCGTCTACATGCGTGGGTATAACAATGTACTGATCTGACTGTCCCGGCAATATGGCATAGGTGTTACCGCTGATACGCTCATCGCCCGATTCCATGCGCCCCTGCACCTCAAGATTGACCATGACAGCTTGCTCGGGAGTAGCACGATCCAAGAGCTTGCGCAGATAGAGACCCGCGTCATTGCCAATAGTGGTCCAGGGCAAGGCTAAGCCAATATCATCGCCACCGCCCGGCGCACCAACGCGACCAGCCACCTGCTGGGTGTTAGGAACGTCCCACCAAACAACCACGCCGGCCGCCTGACCATAATCTCCCGCGGCTATTCTGGAGTAAGCCGTTCGTGCACTACTCAACAATGCACCCGGTTGCGTTCGCCCGCGAAGCAGCACGATCTTGCCATCGAGATTCCGGCCCTGTAACTCCGCCGCGGTGCCGTCGCCCACATACACCATAGGAGCTTGAATCCCACCCGGGGGCGTTGTTGCAGAAACAAACGCCGTAATCGGACGCTCAAAACGATAGGTTTGGTCAATCGATAAACCGGATGCAGAGGTAACGGTTAAAGAGCAAACAGTGGGACGCCATTGAGGATACTGTGACGGAAAAGGGTCGTGGTAAACCTGCTCAAGCCCAAAGGATTCTAGCTTCTGGTAAATCCACTGATGGGCTTCGCGTTCGTACTTGGTGCCTTGTATGCGCCCCCAAAGCACTTCTCCATCGTCGCGAGATTTTTGCGCAATATCAATCAACACCTGGGCATACTCCGACAACTCCGCCGCGCTGATATCACCGCGCGGATCATCCGACACCGCTAGATATTGCGGTAATTGCTGCAAGCCAATAGGGAAAGCGTGAGCGTCACGCTCGCCTTTCAACTTGGTGGCGTACTCATCGGGCGGCAGAAATGCGATATCAGACAACATTTTAACCAGCGCCTGAGGCGAGGTCGCCAGTGCTTGTTTATTTTCGGGGATGTCATTATCGGCAGAAGTTATACCCCCTTGAGACAGCATTAAAACGCAGAGCGCAAACTTCAAAGCAAAACGACGCATGATTATTAGCTTCCCTGTTTTTACTGACGCATAAAAAAATCTAACCACAATAATCACTGCGACGACGACGCGGATAATCGATTAAGTGAAAAACGGCAGTCAAGTTTCAAAGGCTGCAACAGGCACTTAAACATTGCGCAAAAAACCTTAGCCACCAACGCGGGCAGCTAAGTTCACTCGGCCTTACTATTTAAACACGTCTATCAAAAGTTCACGCGCAGCTGGAGCTCCAATGTGCGCGGAGCTTCGATGATATGAAAGTATGCGAACTCAAAGCCGAAACCCAGTCCAGCCAAGGTTGCGTCGTTACCCCAATTGAAGGTGGTTTCGTCGGTAAGATTTTTACCTACCAAGGCAAGACTCCAATCAGCATCCTGACTCTCGATTGCCATAATGGCATTGAACTTCCAGTAGGCCTCCTGGATAACATTGGGGTCGCCATCGGGAGCGATAGACACGTCATCGCTATAAAGCGCATCTAGCCGACCGCGGAAGTTAATGCCATCCGCTATCGCAGTTACATAATTGACGCCAAGGTTTCCAGCCCACTCTGGAGCGAATTGCAGCGTTGCCCCACTTAAGTCCTGGAACCCACCATTCGCCGCACAGCTGCCGTCTGTTTGCTGAAACACGGTACATGCTGCGTTGTCGTAGGCTTTATACGTTGCGTCAAGATATGCCCACGCACCGTTAAACGTGAGTTTGTCGGTAGCAGCGACTACAAAGTCCATCTCGATACCCTGCACTTCACTTTCCGCCGCATTGCCCACAACAAAACCAGCAGATTCAAACCCACTTACCTGAAGGTCGTTAAATTCACTGAGGAATACCGCCGTATTGATTCGCGCACGGTTGTCCCAAAGCTCGGCTTTGATGCCGAGTTCCAGCGATGTAACGGTTTCATCTTCAAATTCCCGTGAGCGATCCATGGCGTTATCTGCATCATATCCTCCGGCTTTATAACCGTTGGACAGATTCAGATAAGTCATAACATCACTATTGAGATCGTATCGAAGGTTGATATTTCCCGTCCAATGCTCTTCTCTACGATCCTCTGCGTAGTCGTACTCTAATGCAAAACCGAGCCCGCCCCTGCCATTGACTGCCGCGAGGAAGGGGTTAGATACGCCGGTCCCTGGAGAGGTCGTAATCTGGGTTTTTCTCGCATCCTTAGTGTCATCCGAGTAACGAACACCCACAATCGTGCGGAAAGAATCAGAGATATTGAACGTCAACTCAGCGAAAGCTGACCAGGTGGTTGTATCTTGTCCAAAGTCATTGAGAAACTCGGAATTAATTGCGCCTGCAGGTAGCCCCCCTACGAGTTGGAGAATAGCAGCTTCCACAGGTGGAATCGCAGACCAGTTAAGCATGGTGCTTGCATCGCTTTGCAAGGTGGCGTCTTGATAGAAAACACCCGCCAAATATTCAAAGGTGCCGCCGGAAGGCGACGTCAACAAAAACTCCTGCGTAAACTGTTCGTGTTTCTCGTCCCGACAGCGGTCAAGAAAATCCAATGAAGAGTAATCTGCATCTACACAGTTGCTGAACTGATACTCGGTGTACGCCGTGATAGAACGGAGGGTGTGCTCGCCCATTTGGTAATCAAGATCTACCTGGAAGATATCTGATTCGTTGTTGTCAAAATCGGCACGGCCGGGCAAGCCACTTACTGACTGCTTGTGATTAAACCCTAAGCTATCTCCGAAGTTTGGATCGTCGCCAAGTCCATAGAGAAACGTAGAGGTCGGCGTCGATGTGGTGATTTTGTAGTTTCTTCCGAGAACATTGAACTCACCGTGCTCTGCTTTTAGAAAAACCGTGAGGTTCTCGCTAGCATCCCATTCGAGTGAACCACGTATGACCTTGTCATCGCGTTGGGGACCATCGTCACCGCCGGGCGACGAATTATTCATAAAACCCTGGTCTTCATAAACCTTGGCAACCAACCGACCTCTCACGGAGTCACTCAACGGGCCGGAAACTCCGCCCATCAAACCAAAGCCATCAAATTCGTCAACATAAGATGCTTGCACAAAACCTTCGAATTCTTCTGACGGGCGAACTGTGGTGATGTTGATGGCACCGCCCACTGTGTTCTTACCAAACAAGGTGGATTGCGGGCCCTTCAGGACCTCCACACGCTCGACGTCAAGAAAGGCGGCTCTGGCGTTACGGTCACGACCAAAGTAGACGCCGTCAATAAACGTCCCTACCGATTGCTCAAAACCAAAATTGTTGCCGGAGCCTACGCCCCGTATAAAGATCTGGCTCGCTCCCGCTGCCTGGGCAACGGTGACATTGGGCATATAAAGAGAAACATCCTCCATATCCCTAAGTCCCAAATTAGTAATAGCGTCTCCGGACATCACCGATAGCGCGATGGGAACATCTTGCATACCAACGGCGCGCTTGGTTGCCGTAACGACAACCTCTTCCAACATCTGTGCCGATGAACTGAAGGGGAATGCGATGGACGCAGCGGTAACAGATGTGACAAGTAGATTTCTGGGTAGGAACGCTCTCATTATTTTCATCTCGTTTTAACTAGCTATTCAGGGTCTATCGCAGCCGAAATACGCAAATCGGCACGGGAAGCGGCAATCTAACAACACGGGTGTTATTTTAATAATAAATGTTTTACATATATGATATAAATAATTTAAATATCATGCGTAATGCTTTGGATTACCCCTATGAACCTCAGAGCGATAGATCTAAACCTGCTAAGCGTTTTTGACGCAGTTATGACTGAAGGCAACATAACGCGAGCCGCAGAAAAAATAGGCATGAGTCAGCCGGCCATGAGCCTTGCCATTTCCCGCTTTCGGCACATCGCAAACGACGAGCTATTCGAAAGGACAGGTCGAGGCCTCAGACCCACGCCCAGAGCTATGCAAATGGCCCTGCCGGTCAGACGCGCTCTAGACCTTGTGATTCAAGCGCTGGAAGAGGCAACAGAGTTTGATATCGCAACCAGTGAACGAAAATTCAACCTGGCTCTGGGTGACTACGGTGATCTGATCTTGCTGCCCAAGCTGATTCAAACGCTGCAGGAACACAATTCACGAATACGCCTGAACACGGTATCTGCGTCGAAGATTGACCTGAAAAAGGAGATGCATTTTGGAACTATCGATTTACACCTCTGGGTGACCCGCACAGAAGACGAACAGCTCTGCTTTCAACAGGCGGGGAGCATCAAAGAGGTTTGCGTTGTGCGTAACGATCACCCCACGGTAAAAAGCACGTTGAGCATGAAACAGTACGCGGCGTTAAAGCATCTTATATTCAAATTGCCCGCCGACTATGGACCCAGCTTCATTGACCGCCGGCTTTGGGAGAATGGGCTGCGTCGAGAGCACTTTTTGACGGTCCACACCTTCCTCAATGTGCCGCAGGTACTCTGCTCAACAGATCTTGTCTGCAGCATGCCGACGCAAATCGCGGAAGAATTTGCACGGATCTACCCTCTTAAAATAATCAAGTCGCCAATCAAGTTCGATTTACCCGTGTTCTTTTCCTGGCATAAAAACAATGACAATGACCCGGCCCATGTCTGGCTTCGCAATTATCTAATGGATTTGCAAAAAGACATTTAAGCACGTGCTACCGGCGAATTCGCACACAGGTAAGCGAGCGCTCATTCGGAGGCCCTCTAATCAACTGTTAATCATTGGGTCGCTGGTTCGAGCCCAGCAGGCGGAGCCATATACAGCGAAGAGGATCAACAGCTTAGCGCGTTGGTCCTTTTTTGTGCGTTATAAAACAACCGCCCTGCCGGTTTTGCTTACGGTTTTCTTCCCCACAAATCTAGCTGAACTGCCGAGGCCATAAAATCCTTATACCTGGCATACCTTGATACTTATTCGTCTTACTTCTGAGTTGGAGCGGGTGATGGGAATCGAACCCACGTCTAAAGCTTGGGAAGCTTTCGTTCTACCATTGAACTACACCCGCAAAAAGACGCGCTCTGATGCAGCCAGATCGCGCATGTCGAACATCAAGGCTATGTTGCTAATTGGGCGCGGGTTATACGACTGAGCAGATGCGGCGAGCACAACACTCGCCGTTATCAGATCGTTCTATTCTACCCGGCTAATAACCGCTCGATTCGACTCCATGGCACCACCGTTCATAATGGTACTGCTAACCACTACAGAGCCACCTTCGACGTCGGCGAAGTTGTAATTCATGGAAGCCACATAGTTATGGTGCTCGGCATGAAGCCCTGAGTCCGCTGCCAATTGCAGGTCGACTGAACTCGCCTCAATCGAAGCGGTAAATTCAGGCTCAGTGCCCAAAGAGCAATAGTGCTTCACTTTTAGCTCACCGTCTTGCTCTGAGTAAGTGGTCAACATTTCAACGCCGTCTTCAACCAACGTCTCAACCATGGTGTTGCCGTCAGAGATTAAGCGGAACGTCGATCGTGTCTCAACAACTTCGCCCGTAGAGCGCGTCAACATGCCCTCCCAAGAGCCCTCCATTTGCTTCATTTGTGCAAACGCCGATTGATCATCGGCAAATGCCAGTGCGCTTATTGAAGCTAAACCAACAATCAGTAACCGAATCATTATGTTCATTACTATTTTCCTTATTGAGTGCATTTTTTTAATTTAAGACCTGAGCCTACCCAAGTCACCCAGCAATCACAAACAGCGGCTATGGGCTGCCTAATTAGCGGCTATTTAGGTCTGTATTTCATATTGAACAGTGCCTAGTGAGTGGCAGCGCTATAACTGAAACAAGCGGTTTACTGGCTTGCCCTAACCTCAGCCAGCCGCTCCGGCAATCATCCCATCACACAACCCGCTACCCATACCCGCACGCATGACGACACTCACAACGGCCTGTTAATCGCTTTTATCGATCTAATTTTCTTAAAAAAGTTGATTTTACGATCAGGACTTTTTGATCATCCTTCCCCACCTCGAATTTTTCAAAGAAAAGGCAGTCCTTTAATGAACCGATCAGTACCTAGCACCTTATTCCAGACCCGCGTGCGAGATGAATCCATTGGCGGAGACAACCCCTTCCGCTGGGAAACGGTGTCTTCAGACGCTATTTTCAAAGGGCGGACAGTGGCTTTGTTTTCATTACCCGGCGCTTTCACCCCAACATGCTCGACCAGCCATTTGCCCCGTTACGAAGAGCTCTGCGAGGAGTTTTATGCGGCTGGAGTCGACGAGGTTGTTTGCCTATCGGTAAACGATGCTTTTGTGATGTATAAATGGGGACGTGAGCAGGGCGCTGAAAAAGTACGGCTGCTACCCGATGGCAACGGCGAGTTCACTCGAAAGATGGGCATGCTGGTCGACAAATCTAACTTAGGCTTTGGTATGCGCTCATGGCGCTACTCTATGTTGGTTCGCGATGGTGTTATTGAAAAGCTGTTCGAAGAGCCTGGCTTCGCTGACAATTTTGAAGAAGACCCCTTTACGGTGTCTGATGCCGATACATTGCTTAAATACCTGAAAACGGGTGAGTAAATTTTCCGCTGCGGTGAATTAGCACTGCTAGCCCGCCGACCCGAAACAGCCCTGCCACTCAGCCTCGGGTCGGCGAACAACAGCGCTACCGCGCTCAGCTGGCGGCGCGCGATATTAATGCGAGCAATGGGGTGGGCGAACCTTGATCCCTAGGCGCATGCAGAGCGCTGATCGCTTTGCATTGGCTTATCGCGAGGCGACTCGTTACTCTAATGACTGATCGCACAGGTGGGTAACAGGTATGTCAATGGGAGAACTGCCAGTAAAGGCACCGCGCTATCAAAATTCAGTCGTCGACAAGCTTCTTCAACGCGACGCAATCGCAGACCTTAACCGGACTAATCAGCGTCTCGCAGACTACGTGGGTCGCGAGCCCATGCAAACCTTGCGCGCCATCGATGTGGAGGCGCCGCAAGCGCCTTTTACGGGCACCGACAAAGTACCCGAAGTCAACGCTACAGCATTTGAGATTAACCATTTAAGGTCGGCTATGGCGTCTCACGGTTGCCTTATTATTAGGGGCCTTTTTAACAGCACGACAATGACTGACTTCTGCCGGGTGATCGACCTCGCCATGGAGGCCACAG
>Ga0213863_10003590_pt1 | contig 10638 bp, 7 predicted proteins | sample PICome_8_FD_160128 | JGI IMG/M metagenome (GOLD analysis project Ga0213863, IMG submission 160128) | Coastal seawater microbial communities near Pivers Island, North Carolina, United States - PICO497 | ecosystem: Environmental > Aquatic > Marine > Coastal | place: USA: North Carolina | collected... | reverse complement strand
TGAGGGAGCCCATTACCAACGAGATTTGCCATTGTCTCTAGAAATTGAACGTAAAAACGATGCTCAATCACTCTACCAAAAAGTGGCAGCTTCAGTTTTACCCGGTCCCAAGTTGGCCGGTTAGCCTCGTTTTCTTTCCATGCCTTGAAGAGCACCAAGCTCGCCGCAATCACCAAAAGAAGGACGATCCACCATTTCATAAAGAAATCAGAAGTTCCCATGAGGAGCTTAGCACCAAGTGGGATTTGACCACCAGCGCTACTTTCGATCAGCCCTGTCAGCTGCGGAATAAGCTGGGTCACAAAAACAATTCCCACTCCGACTCCTGCCAAAACCAAAAAACAGGGGTAAATCAGCGCGAGAACAACCTTTCCCTGAAGCTCTTGTAAGGTTTTAAGGTAATGAGCTTGTCGATCTAGAATTGTATCGAGCGCTCCACTTGCCTCACCTGCAGCTGCGAGATTACAATACAGCGAGCCGAAACTTGGACTCACTCGTTTCAAAGCCGAAGAAAAACTGTTACCATCCCGAACGAGCTGACGAATCTTGGAGGAAACCACCTTTAGGTTGCCCAACTCTTGGCGATTTTCCATCGCCTTGAGAGCAGGCTCCAGCTGCAAACCAGCAGCTAACATATCGGAAAGTTCTTCGGTGAAGAGGACAATCTCACCACGCTTAAGTTTAATCGGACCTTCAGGAATAACCTCTTCTTCCTTAACTTTGGCTACACCCGCCGCTCCTGGAGCACTTTTGCCAGAATCCTTTTTGGGCGAAACTTTACTCTCTGCATTTTCGCTCATCGAGACCGGTTGTAGTCCCTTTTTGCCAAGCTGACGGAGCGCTTCACCCCGATCCCCAGCATCAAGAGATCCTGTCACCACGGAACCACCTCCGTTGAGCGCTTTGTAAGTAAAACTAGCCACCTTTTTAAATCTTAAAGTTCTTAGTGGCCCGATGCCAGATCTGTTGCAGTCACCGAAACGACTTCCCCAATAGTTGTATCACCTTTCATCACCTTGTACCAGCCATACTCTCGCATAGGAATAAAGCCATCCTTAATCGCCTGCGCCTTCAACGTAGGAGAGTCCGAATTTTTTGCGACAAGCTCTTCCATCTCGTTACCAATAAGAATGACCTCATAGATCGCTAAACGTCCGGAAAAACCAGTATTTCTACACTTATCACAACTGCCCGGCTCATAAGCCTGCCCTGTGACATAATCCGGAATCTCGAGAAGCGCTCGCTGATCAAGTGGAATATCTACTGGAATTTTACAATGATTGCATAAACGCCTCACTAACCGCTGGGCAAGAAAGGCGCGGACTGAAGCGGCTACCAAGAAAGGCTCAACACCCATATCGACTAACCGGCTAATGCCTCCGAGAGCATCGTTGGTGTGCAAGGTCGAGAATACAAGGTGCCCAGTGAGAGATGCTCGGATCGCAATTTCAGCAGTCTCAAGATCACGAATCTCACCAAGCATCACAATATTTGGATCTGCTCGCAGAATCGAACGGAGCCCGCTTGCAAAAGTTAGACCAATTTCACTCTTAACCGCGATCTGCATCACACCTTCCAACTTGTTCTCCACTGGATCCTCGATTGTTACAATCCGAGTATCAGAAGTATTTAATTCACTTAAAAAGGAATAAAGACTGGTCGATTTACCAGAACCTGTCGGCCCCGTGATTAGAATAATTCCATTTGGAAGGCTTAAAATACTTTCGATTTTCTTAAGAACAAAATCCTCCATCCCAAGTAATTCCACGTTGAACTTTTCCTGGTTCAAAAGACGCAAACTCACAGATTCCCCCTCCACTGTTGGGACAGTAGCAACACGGACATCGATTGAGGATCCTTCAAACTGAAGATTAATTCGACCATCCTGAGGTAGGCGCCGCTCGGCAATATCGAGCTTCGACATAATCTTCAAACGAGCAATCACCGAGGATTGAAGTGACTTAATTTGATCGGGGACAGCAATGTCAATCAGGCTCCCATCAACGCGATAACGAATACGTAGATTGTCTGCTAAAGGTTCAACGTGAATATCAGTCGCTTTTTGATCGAGGGCCTCGCGTATAATTTGATTCACAAATTTAACGACGCTAGCCTCTTCGTCTTCGACCTCGTCAATGACGCTGGCCTCATCTTTCATCTCAAGGTTATCGAGATCCAGATCTCGCCCTTCGAGAAGCTGCTCAAAAGTATCAGCACCCACACCGTAGAGTTTCCTGAGAGCTTCATGCACGCGCCGACGCGAAGCCATGTGCCATACTATTGGCATATCAATTGCCTGGGCAGCTGCCTGTCGCGCCATCAGGTTGAGCGGATCATAGGTTGCCATATGCAACCGGACACCTTCACCCTCGCCTTCAATCTCGAGCGGGAGGACACGATATTTGAGAGCAACCTGCGGCCCACAAGCAGCCCGAAGCGGTAATGGCTTCTCGGATACATCAATCTCGGCGAGCCACTCCATGTGGAGATCCTGTGAAAGTTGTTGCATGTAAGGCTCTTCGTCAACCAGACCGCTGTCTAGGATTTCGTCAACCGGAGAACTTTGGCGATGGCTGGCCTCATCCACTGCCTCCTGAAGGGCAGGGATATCGGAGCAACCAGTTTGGCGGGCGGGCTTGAGAAGGAGCTCAGTCATTTGTGGTCTAAGTATTGATAAAACGCTCGTAGTGGAAAGTTCTGTCTGCCCCAATGTTGATGAATTCTAACTTTTCGCAAGCAAAGTGATTTTCGTTTGCGCGATTAGCCCCTTGAGGGTAAGGTTTGCCACTGCCTGATACGCCAGAAGTGGTTGATTGGCCGACCCGATAATATTAAAAATGGGGGTTGCCCCCAAAGAATCAATGTCATGCCTTCGTTGGAAGATTGCGATTTGATGGAGACCCCCAACCTACTGGGCTTCGGGAATGCGGCTCATGCGCCACGGACGGTTAGGCAGTAATCCTAAAACCCGCTCTTCTTGGAGCGGGTTTTTCTTTACTCGAGCACAACACCGCTAGCGGACAGGGAATCCGCCCGATTGAAACCGGCGGCGCTGCTGATGAAGCTCCCATCGACTGGAAGCGCGGCCTAAAACCTCATTTTTTATCGAGAGAGCACTCCATTTCAGCGCTTCTTCCCGATTTTTCCGGGCAAAATAAATCTCGCCCATAGTATCAAGGTAGGCTGCCGATTGAGGTTTCATCTCTAAAGCCTTGATTAAATAGGCCTCAGCTTCATCCAAGCAACGATTAGCACGGGATGCTAACCACGCGAAATTGTTATAAGCATTATCATCCTTCGGAAACTTCCTAATCACTTCGCGGGCATAGTCTGCAGATTGAGCGAAGAGCTGGTCATGCAACTCATTTAATCCAACTTCCCTAAGGACTGGAAAGAGTTCATTGGCGAGATAGCCGTCTCTAGGAAGAATGCGGTGGGCTTCCGAAAATGCTGCGACCGCCCGACCAATATCACCCTTCTCCATTGCGACCGCACCTTGAGCCACCAAAACCTGAAACCGATCTCTCATCAGAAAAATCCCACCGGTCACTCCTCCGTAACTAGAAATCACAGCCGCCACTTCTCGGTAAGCCAATGCTTCTTTCCAATTTCGAAGAGTCGCAGCGCCAGCCGAGAGGCCTTCAATAACGTCATCAATACCACTATAATCTCCAGGAAGAGGAACGACTTCACTCCTCAGCAGCGCCGCTCGCAGACTTTGATGACTCTCGCCTATGAATCCAACCTGAAGTTGTTGGCCAGCGATCGTCTCAAGTTCCTTCACTGTTCCAGAAGAAAGAACTCGCGCACGTTCGATCATTTCCTTCCATTCCTTCTTACCTGCTAATTTGAAAGCCAAGCCCTTCTGCCACATGAAAATGGAGCTGACAGACTCAGCTTGGAATTCGACCTTTTCGAGATGATCGATCGCATCTTTAATTCTTCCTCCATCAAGCGCGATAAGGTAGCGAAGAAAATTGCTGTCAAATCCAAGATTCGCCTGTTCCTCACAAATACGAAGCAACTCGCTTTCTCGATTACGGTATTGAAGAATCTGAAATAATTTCTTCAGACCATCCAAAGCTTCTTCGGATTTCAGAACACTAACAACAACACTTTCAAAAACTTCGTTATACCTCTCAGGGGAAACTAACAAATGACGATTGGAAAACGAACACGTCATCGCCAGCCGTTCGTCCATAGATATTTTTGGCATTATTTCCCCAAGAAGATTGAAAACCCAAATATGCTCTTCATCACTATAAAGCATCTCACCTAAAAAGACCGAGGCGGTCGCATCATGCCCCTCGATTTCCCGCGCAACAGCAGTCACGACCGAAAGAGGCGCTGAGAAATACATTTCACGAGCTAAGGCTGAATGACTAATTTCAGGCTTTCCTCTAGCAGCGTTGAACACAGCTAAAGCTACATTCCTTGCGTCACTAACCCGGCCGCGCCCCTCTAGAAACTCAACTGCCGAAATCATTCGATCGGTCTCAATTCCGCGCCCCTCATTTTGCAACTCCTCTGCGACTTTTAAAGAAAGCGAAGCAAGCCAGCTGTCCATCTCTGAGGCATCCGGCACCCCAATGAGGTTTTGGGCATTGATATACTCCTCCTGCATCAAATAATAACTGATCTTCGCTGCCAAATATCCATTACCTAGACGTTCAACAACCTCCTTACCTCGCCCCATACGGAACAAATTCATTCGAGCCTCGCGTTCCTCGCTTTCTTGATTACTGAGATAAAGAAGAGACTCGTAGGCCTTTGTCTTAACCTCAGTATCCCCTTTATAATCAGCAAGAGTCCACTTGATATAATTTTGCACCGGTAGCCCGAGCTTCCCGATTTCAAGGAGGTATTCAAAGTAAGGTTCGAAGTCACCCTCTACCAAAGCCGCAATCACCTCGGCAGAACGATCGCCCAACCGAGCCGCTTCAACCCGAAGCAACTGCGCATCTCCCTTTACACGGAGATATCCTAAATAACGCTGATAGTTTTCCGCTAAATCTCCCTTCCTAAGTCGCTCTAATTCCTGGTCCAGCCCCCCTGTCACATCAAGAAGATGGCCGAGGCGAATAATATGATCGTACTTATCACTCAGGCCCAAAATCTCCTTAGCCTCCTCAAATTTTCCGTCATTTAAATACCTCCGGACTATTCGAGGCATATATTGAGCGATCATGGCCTCCATTCGGGTAATCACCCGGTCACTCTTCTCGACCCGACGGAGTCTTAAAATAAAGTCGAACTCCTCAAGAGAACGCAATTGCTCCAAAACAGCAACCCGACCACGCGGCGAAGACTCCAAATACTTGTCTATCAAGATGACAACTTTTTCAGAAGTTTCCGGCGTGATTCCGAGAAGAAGCTTCTGAGTCAACACGGATGCTCGGGCCGCGATTTCTGGGTCTTCGTTTTTAGAAAGCTCTTGCAGTAAAGAAAGCGCGTCTTCCCCAGTCTCCCAAATCTCGCTCATCGCCTCCACGCGAACACCGTAGTCTTGTGACCCGAGTGCCTCGCTCCACTTTTTTTTCTGATCGGGAGTGATCCCCGCAGCAGACGCGGAAAGGCCTAGCGCAAAAAGCGAGCCCAGAAGAAGCATAACCTTACTCATATCTCTTAGATGTTATAAAGGTGCTATTTTTTCTCAACCACGCAAGAAATCATCCGAGAAGTTCAATCACCAACGAAGACGACACTACCCGCGACCACGAATCAGTCGAACCAGTAAAAAAATCACTAGAATTCCAACCAGAATTCCAGACAACATTAAGGAATAGGTTGAAACGGGGAAAACCTCATCAAAAACTCCAAACTCCAACAATTTAGCCTCATATTCGGGGGCAATGAACCTTCCAAAAATAAAAAAAATACCGGCGGATGCTAAAAGACCCCAAGTAACTGACATTTGACGTTTTTTCATTTTCCAATACAGAAATTACCAAAAATCTCACCTAAAATCTCTTCAGTATCAACGATCCCGGCAATTTCACCAATTGCGGTGAGAGCTTCCCTTAAATCGAGGGCCGTCAATTCGGGCTCATCACCCGCCCGCAGAGAGGTAATCGCCCTGACTAACGAAGATTGAGCGCGTGTCAAGCAAGCCTGATGTCTTGCATTCACCGCAACTGAATGGTCTCCCCATTGGGCTTCATCAAGCGATAATAGTTTAGAAATCGCACTCTCTAGATCTTCAAACCCAGAACCGGATTCACAAGAAATCCTTAAACCTTTTGCGCCAGCCCAGCTAACATCCTCGAGATCTGACTTATTTAGGATATCGAGCCTTCGGGCTCCATCTGGAATACTGACCTCAGCTGAATCAACAAAAGATTCACTAAGATCCCAGATCACCAAAACCAAATCAGCCCGTGCCAACTGACCATGCGTCATGGCAATTCCCTCTTGTTCGATTTCGTCGCTAGATTCCCTAACTCCCGCTGTGTCGATCAATCGAAGCGGAATACCCCGTAAATTGACTACTTCCTCAATCGTGTCTCGAGTCGTGCCTTCTTTGGAACTCACAATCGCACGTTGATATCCCAACAAACGATTCAGTAAGCTAGATTTACCAACATTCGGTTTGCCAAAAATCACCGTCCGAACGCCCTCTCGCAAAATCCGTCCCTGATCAGCGGTTGACAGCAAACCAGCGATCGAAGCTGATTGTTCTGACAGCGTTCTGCAAAGCGCCGCTCCAACTTCCGGGTCGATATCCTCTTCAGGAAAATCAATAAAGGCCTCCAAATGGGCTGTCGCACCAAGCAACTTTGCGCGGATATTCTCACAAGTTCTCCCCAGACGACCATCTAATTGTTCATTTGCCGAACGCAAAGCCAACGAAGTCTGGGCCGAAATCAGATCCATGACTGCCTCAGCCTGGGTCAAATCCATCCGCCCGTTCATAAATGCCCTCTGAGTAAACTCGCCCGGTCCAGCTGGGATCGCTCCTGCCTCCACAAACCTTTCCAAGACACGCCGCGTTACCATGACTCCCCCGTGCCCTGTGAACTCAACAACATCCTCACCCGTGTAACTCCCCGGCCCCTCAAATGTGATTAGTAAGCCCTCATCAATGACCCTTCCTGTATCATCCTGAATCGAACGTAAACCTACTCTTCTTGGCTTGGGCAAAACTTCACCCCTCACCACCGAGATTGCGATTTTAAACGCGCGAGCACCAGACAGTCGGATCACCGAGACCGCACCCATTCCGGGAGGGCTTGCAATAGCGACAATCGTTTCAGACATCAGAATCAGACCAAAAGAACCTTATCCAATTCTTCAAGACACCGTTTGTTTTGCTCCGGTGTTCCGATCGAAATCCGAACCCACTCGGGCAGCTTGTAGCCACGCATAGCCCGGACTATTACACCTTTCTTCAGAAGCTCAGCGAAGACACGATCTCCATCACCCACATTCACAAGCACAAAATTTGCATGACTTGGGACGAATTCCCAGCCCCGCTCTGCAAAAGAAGACTCAAAATAAGTTCGGCCAATTGCATTATTACTCACCGTCGCAAAAATATGTTCTTCATCCTGAATTGAAGCAAGAGCTGCAGCCTGAGCAATAGCATTAGCATTGAACGGTTGGCGTGATCGGTTGAGCAAGCCAGCCACTTCTGAATTTGTTATTCCGTAACCAATCCTCAAAGCCGACAGCCCCTGCGCCTTTGAAAAAGTTCTCATCACACAGACGTTACGACCTTCTTTGACGTAGCGAATGACATCTGGAGCCTCTTCGAGAAACTCGTGATAAGCTTCATCAAAAACCGCGATAACGTGGTTGGGCAAACCAGCCATAAAACGATCAATCTCCTCCTGACCCACCAAGGTGCCAGTGGGATTATTGGGATTGGCAATAAAGACGAGGCGCGTCTCCGGCGTAATTGCACCCAACATTGCATCCAGATCGTGAACAAACCCAGGATCAGGAACCTCGATGTAATCAGCCCCGAAAAGCGTCGCCATTAACTTGTAAACTACAAAGGCGTGCTCTGCGGCGATCAGCCCAGCACCTGGTTTCAAAAAGGAATGGCACAGCAACTCGATGATTTCATTAGAACCATTACCAAGAACGACATTTTCAAAAGCAACCCCATGTTTCTCCGCAAGCGCGGTTCGCAAGCGGTATCCTCCGCCATCAGGATAGATATGGGCATTCTCAATCGCCTCAGCCATCGCAAGCTTTGCTTTCGGTGAAGGTCCAAGGGGATTCTCGTTACTGGCAAGCTTTACGATTTCATCCGGTCCCAAGCCTAGCTCGCGCGCCGTCTCTTCGATCGGCTTCCCCGGCTCGTAAGGGACCAAATCGCATACCCACTGATTGCCGTAACCCGTAATGCTCATGGCGCGAAACTAACGGACTTCCTCTTCACCGCAAGCCCGATTGAAAACAAGCCGAATTAAGCCTTCAGCCCCGTATAAATTGAAGCAATCCCGCCGCTCAGAGACCGGCACTCGCAATCCTGGAATTCAGCATTCTTAAAGAGTTCTATCATCTTTTCACCATAGGGAAACTCCCCAATTGAACCTGCGAGATATTGATAGGCGCCTCCTTGACCAGTAAGCAACCCAGCTACCTTCGGAAGAATTCTGTTTAGATATAGCCCATAGGGTTTCCTAAGAAATCCGCTCGGTTGCGAGAAATCGAGAACTAATAAGTGCCCGCCAGGCTTGATCACCCGTCCCATTTCTCGAAGAGCCTTCTGCCAATCTTCCATATTGCGAAGACCAAAAGCTGCGGTCACGACATCAAAAGTGTTGTCCTCAAACGAGAGATTCATCGCATCCTCCACTTTGGTCTCTTTCACCCCTCCTTCGGTCGCATGAGCCAGCATTTCAGGACAAAAGTCCGTCCCCAGAACTTTGGCCTCGGGACACTTTTTCTGAATCTCAAGGGCAAGGTCTCCAGTTCCTGTCGCAACATCGAGCACGTGTTCCGGATTCCAGCGACTCACGATCCGCCCCACCTTCCTCCGCCAAAGGATATCAGTCCCCATACTAAGAACATGATTAGTAACGACGTAGCGGTCTGCGATCTTGGCAAACGCTCCTTTAACGAATTTAGGGTCTTGTCCGCTCATAAATGATCTTCGGCCGATGGCTCCGGGAGAATATCCACGTAAATCCCAGGATCGCTACCTGGAATCTCAATTGCACCAACCGTCTTGGCATAAAATTCCTTGGGGCCCACCCTGCCAATAAAGGCATAGGCGTAGCCTGCTTCTCGTTGGGCTTCGAGAGCTTTAAACAACAAGGCCTTTCCTAGCCCAAGTCCCCGTGCTGACTCAGCCACTCCTGTTGGTCCAAAATATCCCTTCGCCGTTGTTTCATAACAAGAAAATCCAAGGATCTCGTTACCCTTAGTCGCTATAAAACAAGCCACCGGCTGCCGAGAAAAAGCGACCTGTACTTCACTCACCCACTTCGGCGAGAAGTGACCCCGCACAAATTCCTGAACAAGATGAAGCTCGTAAGCACCTGGCCGACGCAAAACCACACCATTTTCCATGACTTTTGTATAGAGTCCCTGACTTTCCGGCAAATCATAGAGCCGCACCAACATATCAATCATCTCGTCGAAAGGATCACATTCATCGGCCTGAAAATCCATCTGCAAATTTTACCGATGAACAAATCAATCGAGCGAGTTAAAGTAATTAGCTTAGAAGCTGCGTCTCAGCCAAAAGACGGTAAGTTCCATCCTTTTCCATGAGTTCGGAATGGCTCCCATCTTCGACGAACTTTCCGTCCTTCAAGACCAAAATCTTGTCTGCACTCTTCACGGTTCCAAGGCGATGGGCGATAATGAGACTGGTCCGTCCCCTCATCAACTCGTTCAGAGCTTCCTGCACGAGGCGTTCGCTTTCAGAATCCAGAGCGCTTGTAGCTTCATCAAGCAAGAGAATTTTAGGATCAGCTAGAACGGCGCGAGCGATCGCGATACGTTGACGTTGACCTCCGCTCAGTTTCACACCCCGGGGACCCACGATGGCGTCGTAACCCTCGGGAAATTCATCGATAAAACTGTGGGCGTTGGCTTTCTGAGCAGCTTCCATGATTTCTTCTTCGCTTGCCCCGGGACGTCCATACTCAATATTTTCCCGAATTGTCCCACCAAACAACAGGACCTCTTGAGGCACCACAGCCATAGCTGCACGACGCGTCGAAACTGGAATCTCCCCAGAATTTTTCCCATCAAACAAAAGACTACCTTGATCCCCTTCGTAAAACCCAAGCAGGAGCGAGAAAACGGTCGACTTTCCAGCTCCGCTGGGGCCGACAATCGCAATCCGCTCACCCGCATTCACCTCGAAATTAACCCCATTCAAAACCTGAGTTTCTTTTCTAGAAGGATAAGCAAACACAAGATCTTTAGCTGAAATAGCGCCAGTCAAAGTTTCTCCACTTTCTCCGCGATGATCTTCAATATCGTGATTAAGAATTTCTCGAATTCGTTCAGTTGCCCCCTGAGTTTTCTGAAGCTGGCTCATGATGTCCGGGAGGGACCCCAAAGAAGCACCCACAAAAATGCTAAAAAGAATGAAGTGCGTAAATTCTTCACTAGTAATTTGTCCCTCGGACATCATGCCAGCTCCAAACCAAACAACTACCGAAATAGTTCCAA
>Ga0213863_10003588_pt1 | contig 10642 bp, 6 predicted proteins | sample PICome_8_FD_160128 | JGI IMG/M metagenome (GOLD analysis project Ga0213863, IMG submission 160128) | Coastal seawater microbial communities near Pivers Island, North Carolina, United States - PICO497 | ecosystem: Environmental > Aquatic > Marine > Coastal | place: USA: North Carolina | collected... | reverse complement strand
GTCCAATGGTATAACGGTAGTATTTAATTGTCTGTCGGCATACGCATTACCAACTATAATACTGCCGGTATATAATGTTCCATCACTACGAATGTATACACACCACCCTTGCGCCTGACCATTTTGTCTTGCTCCAATGATGCCACTATGGTTAGAGTTCTGCCTATATGCCCATCCCTCAATTGTAAATTCTGTACTAGAACTGCTTAAATCAAAATCAGAAACATTTGGTGTTGTAAACCAATCCCCATTCCCATCAAAATAAACAGACCCACCGTGATCTGTTGCAGAGTATTCAATGTAATCATATGGGCTAAATGGTTTTGTGGAAACATTACCATATGATGTCATTGTATATGGTGTTGCAGATCCATCAGCAATATAAGGAAGATGACAAGTAAAAAGATTATCTCCAGATAAGGTTGTAAGTGGTTCTGTGGGTGGAGTAAAATTACTAGTATATCTTACAGTACCCGCAACCCATCTTAAATCTCTAATATATCCACCATAGTAAGCTGTTGCAGCATTTCCATGTCTACCTATTATCCAGTTTGCGTTTACTTGCATAGCCTCTGAATCTGTTTGACTTACATCTAAAATGCCGTCTACAAATATTTTACAAACATTGCTATCTCTTACAAATGCTAAATGGTGCCATTTACCATCTTTTAAATTTACGGTTCCATTGAGATTATTAGCATTTGTATTAATTTGAATAACAGGAAACCCGCTAGTTGAATCAATAATGAAACCATCTAAAGCTGATCCTGACGCATATCTTGCCATTAACATTCCGCCAACTGTAGTATTGACCCAACACTCAAATGTAAAATCGGTTGCCACATTGTTTAAACCTGTATCAATATAATCTCCTGCTCCATCAAAATAAGTAGAATAACCACCGCTGCGATGGGGGCTAAACGTACCAGCGTAGACATCACCATTTACTGTGAGAGTGCGATTATTAGTAGATGCATCAGTAATGTTATTGTTGTCTGACGTATCTACTGCTGTAGCTAACAAAGTTGTATAATTACTGTTTGTAACTATAACAATGAATTCTAGAGTTAAGTTTGTAGTCGTACTTACTGCGCCGTTTATACCATCAGTTGCGTTGATGGTTAAAGTAAATGTACCAGCATCTGCTTCAGTAGTGCTTGGTGTTATCGTAAATACATTATCCGACTGACTTATTGTAGCGATACTACCAAGTCCACTTGCAGAATGACTCCATGACAAAGGGAAACCTTCTGGATCTGTAGACACGGCTGTAATAGTAGTTGCAGTACCATCTACTGCAAGTTCATAAGTGCCAGAGACACCAGTGATTGCACTAGGAGAATCATTCTGTACAGTTGCAATCTTATACCAACCAGAACCAGAATAGATATAAAGATTGTTGTTCCCTGTTACAAATGCCTGATCTCCATTAGACATTCCAGTTGCAGCAATTAATGCTGCCATATCTGCATACACAGTTGTGGATGCACCAGAAGAGCCTTCTGTACTTTCCCAATAACCTTTTGTGGCATTGTAAACATATGTTACATTGCCTTCTGTTACTTCTTGTGCATCTGTTGGATTACTTGGAAAATTGATTGCCATTTGTTATATTACCTTTATTATATCGTGATTAATCCTAAAAGGTTATGCTGCCAGATGTGGTAAACTTGTAGATGTTGTAAGAACCATCTGTAGTTATTGTGGGAGATCCAGTGGTTGCTGACGCTGTGCTAGTTGTGCGAATAATTACAACACCATCGCCGCCGTTACCTCCAAGGGTATTAGCAATATAAGCACCACCGCCACCGCCGCCACCTGTGTTTGCATTCCCATTTTGAGCTGGAAGATCGTTAGCTGCAGCATTACCGCCGCCACCCTGACCGCCATCGCCGTGTTTATTTAATGAAGCATTAGCGTTTGTACTACCGCCACCACCGCCAGCATAATAAACTGATGTTCCAGTTATAGAAGATGCGGCTCCTGAGCCACCATCGCCAGCTACCTCATTTACTAAACCGTCACCACCAGCAGCACCAGCACCACCACCACCACCAGCGGCATAACCACCGCCACCTACAGAAGTACCACCAGCGTAGCCTTCTCCAGAAACGCCTGTACCACCATCGCCGCCATCTTTACCGCCGCCGCCGCCAGAGCCGCCGCTAAGTCCATCAATATTTGTCCAATATCCACCACCACCGCCGCCAGTAGTTGATACTGAGTTAAATGAGGATGACGTACCGTTTGAGCCATTTACAGTTCCGTTACCTCCAGCGCCACCAGTGCCGACAGTCACAGTAAATGTAGTTTCAAGCGCAAGAGTTGCAGTGCCTGATTTAAGGCCTCCAGCACCTCCACCACCGCCGCCTTTTCCGCCGCCACCGCCGCCGCCCGCAACAATTAGATACTCAACAGCAGCGTCGAAAGCTAATGAAAGAGTGCAAAGTCTTGTAGTCGTTCTAGCGCCATCACTAGCGCTTAGCCTTACTTTTACATCACCAGCGTGACTGGTATTTGTTGAAGGATTAAAAGTGAAAACACCCGAACTACTAATCGAAGTAGAGTTTGCAAGTTGATTGGGTAACGCATTACCAGCAGTGGGGTAAGTAATTCCATAGGTAACATCAAAGCCTTCTGGATCTTCTGCAACCATCGTAACAGTGCTTGTTGAGCCATCTCTACTTAAATTGTGGGATGTAGGTGGTTCTGTGGTCACTATTGGGCTTTCGTCTGTTCCAGCGCTTACTCGTTTCCAAGCAGAAGTTGTGCGGATGTATAATTGATCTGCAGCTGTATCATAAGCAAAATCACCCTCTAAGGGAGAGGATACAGCGTCTATTGCAGTTTTATTTGCATAAACTGTCACAGAAGATCCATCTGCTCCATCTGCGCCAGTGGGTGTATTAGGATTCATCTGAATCCATTGACTCGAATTCCCATCATTGTAATATATAAAAGATTTTCCTACAGACGAATCGAACCACATCGCTCCTACTTCTGGATTACTTGGTGCCGTATCTGATATTGTCATTGTACTTTCAGCAGTAACTATAGTAGATGCGTCTGTAGAATTCCATACGGCTGATGTTGCATTGTATGTATATTTAATATTACCACTTTGAAATACTTGTCCATTTGTAGGACTATCTGGAAAATTAATCGCCATTCTATTATCCTTCTAATGAAGCTGTTGGTGGAGTAATCATAATATTTATACTACAAATTGTATTGTTCTAGTTTAGGCTGAGTTGATGAATTGTAATTCATAATATAGAATATTGACCCATCACTGCTAAAATCCATGTCTGAAGGTATTATATTAGTGGTTTGGCCAGTAATTTCTAGCGCCCCATCATAAGTTGCCGTTGATAGGTCCTTTGGAGTTGATAAAGAAAGTTGATGAATACCTGCATAATAGGCTTGACTAGCAACTGCTAACCACACTTTAGTATCATTTTGGCCCAACCTTATATACCTAAACTTGACATTAGCGGCGTTGTATATTAAAGGAAAGGTGTAAGTGTAATCTGCTATAGTCGATGCTGTACTTGCATCCCAAGCAGTTGTTAAATTATACATGTATATAACCTGAGTGTTGCCTCCAGGCGCACTATACAAAGATAAACCATCGCTAGAGAAAGTAAAAGAATCACCTGATCCAATAACATTTGAAACTACTGTTTTTGAAGCTAAATTTATTGTAGTTACATCCCAAGGGGTTGTAATATCATACTGTCCAAAAAAGTTACCATTATCTGAAACATATAATTTACTACCGTCAGGACTTACTCTCATTGCATCCGGCCGCGTAGTACCGAGGCTACTACTAATAGTTCCTGCTGACATTGTGGATACATCCCAAGCCGTGGATAAGTCAAAAGTCTCTATATACCCAGAAAACGCATCTCCTACCCATACTTTAGTGCCATCAGGCTTAAATTGAAACTGATAGCGCGCTTGGTTGGTAAAGGTATAATCAGATGCTTTTGTAGGACGGTTTACGTTATATGCAGTTTTAAATTTATACTGTTCAATACGGTTAGTTGTATCAGCCATGGATGTAATAAAGTACTCTCCGTTTTCAGTTATGAATAAATCTCTTGCAAGAGCAGATAGTCCGTTTGGAGATCCTCCATGCTGGTCAGGCGTAGCTGTAGAAATATCCCAAGGAGTAGAAAGCGTCCATCGTAAAATTCCTCGAGCGTAACCAGTAGAAACTTCAGCTACATACAAATACGTACCATTATTTGCAAAGGATATTCCTCTTGGCGCGCTTGAAGCTGGAAAGTCGGTAGGCACTGATATGTTTATATTATCATAACTTAGTGTACTTATATCCCAAGATGTGCTTAAGCTGTATTGATGAACTTTATCTGATCCAAAACCAGTTGTATAAACTTTAGAGCCATCCGATTTAAAATGTAAGCCCTGCCCACTCGCTTCTTGACCTGCTGTTGAAGGACTTAAAGCAGTGTAAGAAGCGGTAGACAAATCAAAAGCTGTGCTTAATGTATGTTCGGCAATAGCATCATTAGTAACATAACTAAAGGAATAAAGTTTAGTACCATCCGGTTTTAAAAATATACTGGTAGGTACAGTTTGAACTCCGCCGCTTCCTGTGTTTAAGTTATAAGTACTATGTTGAGATGCAGTGGAAATATCATAAGCAGTAGAAAGGTCGTATCTATAAACTATGTCTGTTGACCTTAATACAAACCATTTAGTTCCATCTGAACTCATCCATTGCCCCCATACCTGACCAGTAACACCTGTCGCAAAGCTTTTTCGATCGGTATAGCCACTAAGGTAAGTTATATCATAATATGTAATAAACTGTAATGTAAATTGACTCTGAGAACCAGACTCACCACCTTGGCCATCAGATGCGGCAAACCTTAAAGTAAAAGTACCGGCGTCTGCAGCATCTGTGCTTGGTGTAATAGTAAATACATTATTAACATTAGTTACTGTTGTGCCCCCAAGTGAACCTGAGATTACGCTATGTGTCCAAACAATTGGAAATCCTTCTGGGTCAGAAGAACTTAGTGTGACTGTTGTTGGAGTACCATCCGCAGCCAAGTCATATATCGCCCCGTTTCCAGTGATGCCACTAGGAGATGCATTTTGTAGTGATGACATTAACCACCACCCACTTAAAAAATAAACATACATCTTATTAACACTAGATACTAATGCCATGTCACCGGCGCTTGGGGATGATGGTAATAAATCATGAGTGGCAACTACTGTTGTAGATCCTATAGAAGATAAGTCTGCTTCCGTTACCTGTGTTGGAGTCCAAGTATTCTTCGTAGAATTGTATGTGTAATTCTTACCACCTACCGTTACAACCTGACCATTTGTTGGGCTATCTGGAAAATTAATTGCCATTATTGAAAGTCTCCACTAATGTTTGAACCATATACCCAAAATCCTGTCGAATCTCTGTCAGTCACATCATTACCTGTCCAATAATTAAATTCATTTGCAGTTATTTGTTGACCAGCATCTATTACGATGTTAAAGTTAAAATAACTACCAGACCAAGTAGATTGAATTCCACCAAAATAATGTTTACCACCGGCATTAGTTCCATCATTATCTACTAGAGATTGTGGATTGTTATACGCTGCCATTGCATTTGGAATTGGTTGTCCGTAATCCGCCGAACTAGTCCATCCGTTATATACATTTAAAACTTGTGCTCCGGCAGGCCAAGAAACATTTGAACCATTTAACTGAAACTGTACAGATGCCATTTGGAAATCGCCCTGAGCGCCACCACCTTTCATTTCAATAGGATTAATCATCCAATATCTAAATGAATGTGTTGTATGACTATTAAAGTTCTGTTGGCCACCAGAAAGAGCAAGCGCATTTCTAGTATTAGTAACGGTTAAACCTTGAACGGGCCCGAAAACTGCTGTCCAAGATTGCGCCACAGATATATTTAAAGAATATGCAGTTGTTTTTGTTGATACATGAATTCCATCTGTCGCTTTGTATCTCAAAGAAAAAGAACCATTATTTGCTGCATCTGTACTTGGTGTAATTGTGAAGTTTCCACCAGTATTGGTGATTGTTGCTTGAGTCTGATTTGTTGGGTTAGTATCATATGAATATTCTATTGGAAATCCTTCTGGATCAACAGCAAGTATTGTTTGTGTTGTCGCAGTACCATCAGTTGCTAAATTTGCAGTAGTTGGTGGTGGTGTTGTCCAAGTTGGACTTTCATCTGCACCTGAGTATACTCTTTTCCATGTAGAACCACTCCAATTATATATTGCACCAGTCGATAAATCAAATCCAAAATCTCCCACTGTGTTTCCAGATGAAGGAAATGCTGCTAAATTTGCATATGAAGTTACTGCCACGCCGTTTGTGCCGTCAGTTCCATCCGCACCATCTGCTCCAGAAGGACCAGAAACACCAATCCATTGTGAACTAGTTCCATCGTTATAGTAGACATACAGAGTACCAGAAGTGGTATCAAACCATTGATCGCCAGAATTAGGACTTGTTGGTGCTGTATCTGAAGTTGTTACAGATGCACCCCCACCACCAGAAGATTCTGCTGCAGCTGCAGTTGAAAAATGATTCCATATTCCTTTTGCAGAATTATAAACAAGCTTACCATCTCCGTGAGTTATTTCTTGTCCATTTGTAGGACTATCTGGAAAATTAATTGGCATTTTCTTATCCTTTTAACGGTTCTGTTGGGATATTGCCGGTTTCATCTGCGGCGGTGTAGCGAGCCAACCCTTTGGTAACACGAAGGTCTTGTAGGTAAGCAGAGTTTAATTCATATCCACTTAAACCAGTTCTATTACCTATAACTGCAATGGTCTCATATCCAGTGGTTGCTTGTGTAAAATTTAAATCAGAAGAATTGGCTTCAGTGTGTTCCTGAGTGCCATTAACATACAATCTTATATTGCCACCTGATCTACATAATGCAATGTGATTCCATGTGTTTAAGGATATTGCTGTTGTACTTAGATTTGAGGTACTTCCACCTCCAACATCAGCATATATATCATATCTTATTAAACGATTTGTTTGATAAAGTAACTGAAGATAGTTTCCAGATCCATGAGCCCCATAACAAAAGATACCTTCATGATTACTAGGAGTTGCTGTTGGATAAAACCAAGTTTCTACAGTAAAATCTGAAGTTCTTAATTGAATCCAATTTTGTGTAGCATCTATATAATCTCCACTTCCATCAAAATACATTGACTTAGTATTAGAAAACTTAGCTTGAGTAGTTGAACCAGTAGTATTACCGACAAGTTTTAGGTTAGCTCCATGAGAATTGTCTATAATTGAAGCATCTGTGCCTTTGATGTGTAACACTGATCCTGATGAAGATATAGGTGCAGTAGCTGGGGTAAAGTTGGAAGAATAGACAGCAGAATTAGTAAGTCTCACATCTGATGCATATCCAGTAAACGGATATGAGCCCGTTTGTGATCCGCCAACGCTCCAACCTGTTGTTGATGCAAAATCATAAGTTCCTCCAACAGTGGTCGTACCAACAGACTTGCCGTTTACATATAATGTCCAAGTACCCGAATACCTTACCATTGCGATATGAAACCATGTATATGGTTTAACTGGTTCTGTTATTTCAGCACCACCACTTCCACTTGTCCATACTTGAATATCTGTACCATTAGTATAAACTCTAAAAGGTACTCCACTTGCGTATGTGCTTGAACTAATAAGCGTCTGATAAACGCCAGTCAGGGGAATTGTTTGATAAAACCAGCCTTCATATGTTAGATCACCACTTATTTCTTGATTTGATATACTTAAATAATCTCCTGTACCATCAAAATACACCGATCCACCGTGATCTGCTGCAGCGTATTCAAGGTAATCATAGGGTGAGAATGGAGATATTTTTAGTTGTTGTGTAGAAACAATACTATTTGAATTAGTAGATCCGTCGACCAGATATGGGGAATGCCCAAGAAATACAGTAGTATTACTATCAGAAGCAAGAGGTTCTGTCGGAACAGTTATGGTAGAGGCGGTTCTCAGTGCAGATGTGCCTATAGTTAGTTTAAAATCCCTAATATAACCATCAAGCCAACCTTCATATCCAGTATAATTAAATACACCTAATCCCAATTCAGTTGCTGATAAATTAGTCGATCCGTCATTTTCTCCAGTATACTTTGTGCCATTGAGATATGATGTTAAATTACCATTAGCATCTCTTTGAAAAATGCAGTGGTTCCATTGATTTAAGTTATATGATCCACTACCACTATTTACATATTTTTGTGTTCCACCAGAACTACGTGTTCTACATCTAAATCCCTCTGAAGAAGTTGTACTGATCAAAAAATATCCATTTGAATTGCTAGCACTATACTTTGACGATATAGAACCAGAGTGTGCTCTTGAATATAACCAAAACTCCATAGTAAAAGCGCTAGTGCCTATCTGAACGTTACTACTTTGAATGCCAATTCTGGAATTGGAACCGTTGAATTCTAAACTGTAACCACCGTTACGATAAGGGCTAAACGTACCAGCGTGAGCATCGCCACCTACAGTAATTGTATGATTGTTTGTTGAACTATCGGTGATGTTGTTGTTGTCTGAAGTACCAGTTGCTGTCGCTAGTAGAGTAGTATAATTGCTGTTTGTAACTATAACAATAAAATTTAAAGTTAAGTTTGTAGTCGTACTTACTGCACCATTAACACCATCAGTTGCGTTGATGGTTAACGAAAATGTACCAGCATCTGCTTCAGTAGTGCTTGGTGTGATGGTAAATACATTATCTGCATTTGAAACAGTTGCAATACTACCAAGTCCACTTGTAGAATAGCTCCATGTTAAAGGAAATCCTTCTGGATCTGTTGATGCTGCAGTGATTGTTGTCGCAGTACCATCTATAGCAAGTTCATAAGTGCCAGAGACACCAGTGATTGCACTAGGAGCATCATTTTGAATTGTTGCAATTATATACCATCCAGTTCCAGAATACATATACAACTTGTTTGTTGCCTGAACTAAAGCCTGATCGCCATTCGACATTCCTGTAAGTGCAATTAGCGCAGCCATATCCGCAACAGTTGTTGTAGATGCAGCAGATGGTTGATATCTTATGTTTGCATAATTTGTCATTTAACTATCTGTCCATGTTTGTGGGTCAGTATCCGATACAACACCCTCACTGGGCTTAAATCCAATATTAATCGCGCTCAAAGATTTTACTGAGATTTTAAAAGTAGATGTGCTTGCAATTTCTGTTCCAGATTTGGAAAGAGTTGCAATCTTAAAAACTCCAGCAGCTGCTATTTCGGTTGCAGTAGACATTAGAACGGTACATTATCTTCTGGGAAAGCATAACATGCATTGTAATCATTTCCAGCATCGAGTCTATTTGCCTTTCCACATTTATGAGTTCTAAAAATTCTGTAATTTGTTGAATTTTCCGTTAACAAATCTCCACTAAATCCAGCATCGTCTGTAGTTCGATACCAATTCATCATTCTACCATATCTTGGATCTCCATTATCATCTTCATCATCAAAGTGTCCTTTATATTGCATCGGCACCAATGGATATCCAAATTGACCGCCATCTATAGGATGTTTATACATTCTCGATCTACCAAGCGGCCACATTGTAGGATAATTGGTATATTGTACATCTTGGTCGCCATAATGATAATTTGAATTTGAACTATGCTCAGTGTTTCTATATGTTCCGTCCATACTCAAGTATTGTGCATTATGAATTCCATAATAAAATCCATATGTACCTGTCTGCGCAGCAACTCCATCGGCCCGATGCATTGTATCATATACGATACTATAAAATTGAATACTAGGACAATATCTAGAATTTCCAGAATATGCATGATTATCGATAGAAGGCATATATTCTAAATCGCACTCTACGAAAGTTGCATAATCTTTTTGAGTATCAGTACCATTTGTAATTAATTGAAACGCAAAAGTTGTATCATTCATAATAATGTGCATTTCATCCCACTTACTTGGCATTTGCTGGTCATAAGGAGGAATCTGTGACCTTCTATATTGTGTGCTGGTTTCAGCAGTCCAAAAATGATTATCATTTGAGTGTGGGTGTCCATTGCCACTAGAAGAATCATATACTGTAAATCTCCAACTGTAATCTCTATTGACAATCAAATTAATTTTTCTTGAAGGCGTGTATCCAACAGATTGTCCTTTTGCATAATGATATTTTGTGATGGTGAAATAGCCAGAACCATTATAACTAGTCGTAGAGCCAGACATGCCACCAATAGAATAAATTCCTGCAGTTGGCATAGAACCTGTAATAAAAGACTGGCCAGGATTGTGTCCATTCGAATCTAAACTATTAGCATCAGTAATGGTTCCCGTCAGAATATTTCTGATATTATTTATTGCCGCGACTGTACCAGTGCCAGTGCTATTTCCGCTTGAGACTAATTTTGCGTACATTTCTTTATTCTCCTGTAAATTCTGTCCAGACACTATCAGCATCTATTAATGAATATGATCCTAAGATTACAATCTCTTGTTGTCCGTTATGTAATCCACCGAACAACTGAGTATCAGTATCATCTTCGCCAAAAAGATATTCTCTTGATATTTGATCGTTGGTT
>Ga0213863_10003582_pt1 | contig 10656 bp, 16 predicted proteins | sample PICome_8_FD_160128 | JGI IMG/M metagenome (GOLD analysis project Ga0213863, IMG submission 160128) | Coastal seawater microbial communities near Pivers Island, North Carolina, United States - PICO497 | ecosystem: Environmental > Aquatic > Marine > Coastal | place: USA: North Carolina... | reverse complement strand
GTGGTTGCTATACACATCAGTTTACTGTGTGCACCATAATTTCAGGGTTTTGCTCTGTTTAACATTATTTATACTGGTGATCATACACAGCTCAACGCGCCAGTCCCTCGTTTATTTACCCTGCCCAGTTAAGCCTGCTTCAAAGCCATAGGTTCGGACAGTCACCCGTGAGGGGTTAAGTTAGATTACTTTACTTCATCTAACTCAACTCTTTCAATTACTACATTTCGAACATTCGAAGGCATATCGGTAGATTGAGACCAATAACCTCTTTTAATCCAACAAGGCATAATGTTTAGTTTAGGTAACATTACTTTAAGAACCTCATCGTGGTTGTAAGTAATCTTTTGATTTTTGTTGTTAACAAAAGTTATGATTTGATTACGTCCGAACCAAGATTTACGGACTACGAAGTTTTTACGTTCGATTGGTGGGAAGATTTCATTTAATTCTTCTTTAGATAGTTTTGAAATTACTTCATTTAATTTTGAATTTTGCATAGTATTTAATTTAATTATTTATTTATTTATTTACATTTATATTATCGTTTACTACTCGTATTGAGTTTGTAAGTTTAGTAGAAGTCGTAGTATATATCTAGGACTACTGATCTCTGGTCAGGTGTTAACTGGTTCCAGGATTTGCCATACTTTCTGTATGAGATCTTTAATAAGGTTGTATTCATATGTGACATAGCTATAAGGTTTAAGGTTTAAAGGAATCGTTTACCCGTAGATTCCGAATGACGTTGGCGCTCCGTTTTGGATTAAGTGTACGATTAAGCTGACACATGCTGCTAGGATGAACCCAGTTGTTCCGATGACCAGTGCTTGGCCTGCATACTTTAGTATTACTTTGTGGTTAAATTTAATTTTCATATTGTTATTTATTTACATTTATATTATCGTTATTGTATCGTGTTTAGTTTGTAAAGAACAAAGGTTCTTGAAATCTTTGGAAGTAATATATCTCCGTTAGTATGCTGTCAGGCATGTGTTTAATTACCTCAGGCTGTTCGATCATGAACTTATTTAATTCGTTTATGTATATTAATCTTTCCATTGTTATATTCTTTATTCGTATATATTATCGAATACCATCCGTATTAAGTATGTAAATGCTATACATATTGTACAGGCACACGGCACAGGATCTCAGACCGTAGCAGATCCCTGGAAAAGTCTGGATATTTGCAGGAATATGATCCCGAACCCTGGAACAACAGCCAGAGATCTCGTAAACTCCGGGGGCTGGGCGAAATAAAACGGATTTCTGTAACAGTATGGGTAGGTGTATGTAGTAGTGCAACACAAATACTCCTTATATCTAATAAAAAGTATGACATTAGGTAATTATATATAATAGTAGCAGGCAATTGTCGCATTAATATATCGTAAAAACGGTAAAATATACGTAAATATGAGTAATATAGAAAAAAATTTAACTATGGGTAAACAAATACTGTCCGCAAAGGCTGCAAAGGCTAAAAAAGAGCGTGATTTGCGATACGCTAACAATGACGACCGCAAAAAAAAGCGAGCAGATAGCCAAAAAAAGCGAAGAGCGGCCATAAAAAGAGGTCATCATCTTGCTGGACTTGATTATGACCACAATACAGGTCAATTTACAACCATAGCGCACAACAGGGGAGGCACTCAGTCTAAAAATAAACCCGACGGAACTAAAAACGAAGCAAACGCATAACTAAATGGCAATAATATACTCATACCCAAATGGATCATCGGCCCTAGCGTCAGATACGTTAACAATAACGAGGAGCTCAATTGATTCTCCGGTTCCAAATCCTACATTTACACTAACGGTAGCGCAAATAGCAGCATTTGTACAATCGCAACTTGCCAGTGGCACTCCAAGTTACATCCCGGTGTTTAACACATCGAATACAATAATTGATTCTTCAATGTATTTGGATAATTTTGCGGCACCCACAATTCTAACTATAGGTCATGATGTCGCGATGCGGGGTAACTTGCTATTAGAAACAGCTGGGCAAGATACTACAATTACCATTGTATCTGATGCTAGCAATGTCGATCCCGGTGGTGAAGGACATAACCCTTCTGTACAATTCGTACAAGACGGCGGCGCACAAAACGCTGCTATTGGGTTTAACATTATAGATGATACTGGTGGTGGTACAATACCCGGAACAGGCAATAGGTTCTGGATTGTCAACGCGATGGATGATAATATTGGCGAGGGCGGCATAACGTTCGGCACCGCTCAGGTAGACGGATGGGATAATGCTATCGGTAGGTTTATGATCAGAGGCGATGGTAAAGGTTTATTCGGCCACCCAGATTCTTTGTACAATAAAACACTAGAATCTCAGTTTGAAGTATACGATAACAGAAATGATAACACAACTACAGATGCATCATTTACTGTATATAGCGTTCTTGATGTTGCGGCGCCCTCAGGTAATGAAGGAGCTGGGGGTATAAAGCAAATATTAGATGTTTACGATAATGGTGTATTTTCACAGCAAGAGGCTATAATGCTTATACCAGGAACAAGCTCGAGTGACTTAGCAGCTTCTACAGCTTTAGCTTTCTACACTAAGTCGGACATGGACACAAAAAACCCAGATGGCTTTGCTGGTATAATATTTAATAGTGGGAACTGGCTTTTAGACGGCTCTGGTACATTTACAACTGCAGACCCTGGTTATCAACTTACGGTTGAGGGTTCTCAGTGGCTGAAAGGAGCATTGCATGATGTTAATGAATTACCCGGTACAGCGGGACAGGTATTATCCTCAACCGGAACAGGTGTTGAATGGATTAGCGGCGGAACGGGATCAATAGGTGGCGGCGGTACATTAGATACTATAGCCATGTTTACGCCAGATGGCACAACAATTGGTGACAGTGATATAACAAGAACAGGTTTAAACGCTTACCAAATAAATAACTCTTTAACAGTCCCTACAAATTTAACCACTACAAACCTTTTTGCTAATAATATATTTGCGGCCGATGCGGGAAATGTTAGCCTTAATAGTAATGTTCAAATTGGTAATGCAAGTACAGATATATTAACCGTAAGCTCCACTACTACTTTTAACGGAGATGTTGTTATAGACGGCGATTCTCTTGAATTGCAAGCCGATATTAAAGATTCTACCGCAAGCTTACCCTCTGCTGGAGGGCAGATACTCGTGGGGGATGCAAACGGACAAGTTACATGGACAGATCCCCAAGACGTTGGAATATCAGGTGCGTTTAGAGAAGTAAACGAAGGAAGCGGAATAGGTATAGTTAAAACTACAAGAGACCCCAATTACTATGCCCCTATTGGTAATGAGGCATTTGATGCTAGTCACAGTGGTAGCCCATCGTCAACAAGAGGCGCAAGTGGTGATTACTCAGTAGCGCTAGGGGAAAATGTAATTGCATCGGGCAATAACAGCTTTGCTTTTGGAAAAGGAGTTAGAGCATTTGCGGATCACGATATAGTATTAGGACATGATACAGAAGCAACAGGTGGGCACTCTACAGCTATTGGCTGGGAAAGCGCAGCTTCAGGAGTTGTTTCTACAGCGATAGGTTACTTTGCCAATGCTAGCGGCGACAATTCTGTTGCAATAGGCTGGCGGGTTGACGCGACCGGTTCCGAGTCAAACGTGTTTGGTAAATACAATTTAACAACAGACGAGCTATTTGTTGTCGGAAACGGAGATAATTCACAAAGATCTGATTTAATTGTTGGTAAAAACAATGGTGTAATTCTAGCGCCAAGCCTAGACATAAATGAAATAGTAGACCCTAAATGTTTAATAACATTAGAATATTTACAACAACCAGGAGGTGGCAATGTTACAGGGACAGGTATACCGAATAGACTAACTTATTGGACAGCGGCAACCACTGTAGATGCGGTTTCTGATTTTGAGGTCGTTAATTCTAAAAGATTAAGAATTACAACACTAGCTTCAGATGAAGGTATTATAGAAGGCCAAGGCGACGGAGGTGTTTCCTGGATTAAATTTGGGCCAAACCCTCAAACATATATAGGCGGAGGAGCGGTTCAGTATGATAGAATTGTTACTTTAGGCGGATCTGGCATTAACGCGGAGCAAAACGTACTACAAGTAAAAACCAGCTCAGTATCTGCTCCAGGGGGATCCTCAAATAGTTACGAGGTAAATATTGGTAACAAAATTTTAATGGGCCCCACGCAAACCACATTGTTTGGGGACTTAAGAATAAACGCAGATGTGCTTGACTCAAGCGGCAGCTTGCCGTCAGTGAATGATTCAGTTTTAGTTGGAGATACAAGCGGTCAATTAACTTGGAAGTCTAAAGACGACTTAAATGTTGTAGAAGGTTCAGGCACATTTGACACACTGGCCGTATGGACCAATCCTACAAATACATATCCTCCATTAGATTCTAGTATTTTAGGCGATTCTGTTATAACCCAATTTAAGCCATCTGGATTAGCTAACGTTCAATACGTAGAAATAGCTCCAAACGCAGCAAACACGCCATCATTTGTTAGATTTAACTCAGGGGGCGCTACTGAATTTGGCTTTAAAAACAATGGCGCTGAAACTATAAGTATAAAACTAAACGATAGAGGAGGTGGTGGGTACTACTCTAATACCTTTAGATTTGAAGATAAACTAGCTGTAGGTAGAACAACTGAACCATTAGGGGCAACATTAGATGTAGGTACTCCATCAGATACAGCTCCCGCAGCTTATTTTAGAAACGGTGTTGTTTTATCTAATAATCCAGGTGGTGTTCAAGTTGATAACACTTCAATGGTAATTGGTGGTGGTAATAACGATATTGTATCTGGCTCTGATAGCTGTTTAGCTGTAGGTAATAATAATCAAATACTAGGCGATTCAGATAACTCATTAGCTGTAGGCCAAGGAAATACTATTATAAATAATTCAGACAATTCTTTTGCTGTAGGGCAGAGCAATGTTATAAATGGAATTAATACTGGAACAAACTCAGTTAGATCTCAGGTACTGGGTTATGACAATAATCTAACCGGTAGTTATTCAAGTTTTATAGCTGGTGGTGACAACACTGTCACGACCGGTAACAACGCTTTTGCTTTGGGTTATTCACATACTTTACAAGGCCTTGATTCGCAATTTGCTTTTGGTGAAAACTGTACAGGTCCAGCAAGTGGACAAAACACTTTCATGATGGGCAGTAATCTACAGGGTGTAGATGGAAATATGGTAATAGGCTTTAGAAACGACACTTCATCTTATCCTGCTATTGACTATCCTAATGGGCTTGGCGAAACTAAATTTGTTATTGGTGTTGGATCGAGTGACACCAGCAATGCAATAATAATAACTGAAGGAGGCGTAAATAGAGGCAACCCTAATGTTGAGCAAATTCCAAGGATAATATTGCCTCAACAAGAAACGCTTGAATTTACTTCAGATGCCGATGCTACAGCCGGTGGTATTCCAACAGGTGGTTTATATAGAAACGGCAATGATGTTAAAATTAACTTTAATGAAACTGCAGCTGGAGGAAACGAAGGATTAGCATATTTAACGCCACAACTATTAACAGCAAGTGATTTAGGAACAGGTGCCATTGATCCAGGCTACAATTTAGTTTTATTAAGCTGGACAGGTGGTAATGGTGTTTACACGTTAAACCTACCATTAGCTAGCGCAAATACAAATAGGCTAATAAGAATTACAACAGACGGCAGTTTATCCAGTGGTGCCGGTGATAAAATAGATATTACAGCAACAGGTGGAGAAACTATAGACGGCAATCCTTCTTTTCAAATTTCAAAACAATATGAAGGCCTCGCTGTATTTTCCACTGGATCTGAGTGGATAATCGTACAAGCTAAAGCACATTAATAATAATGCTTACGTAAAAACCGCTAAAAACAAGTAAGTATATAAAATATAACCGGCACGGTATAGTGCAAACCAAATAATAACATAAAACCAAAACCAATGACACTTTATTATTCGACTAATACGTGGACTAGTCAATCACAACCTGATGAAAAAACCGTAGAAACCTGGAAACATACGGCAACTAAATCTAATTGGCGTATTGTTCAATTGCCAAACGGATTTTACCAAACAGAAATAAAAATACCAGGTAAAGACTCTTGGAAAGATATTACTAGGAGAGAAACAATTGAAGGAGCCGAGGCTGCAATTGACGGATCAATACAGCACTATCAAAAAAAGCTAGACTATATAAATGGCCCAAAAATTGTAAAAACGTTTGAATAGCAAATAAATTAAATTTAATTAAATAAAATCATGACAGACAAGATTGTTAAAAATCTAAACTTTGGCGACAGCGCTAAAGAAAAGATCTTTAAAGGTATTACAAAATTAACACAAGCTGTTAGCTCCACTTTAGGGGCTAGCGGCAAATGTGTTATCTTAGAAGATAACCAAGGTAAACCTGTAATAACTAAAGACGGCGTAACTGTAGCTAATTCAATAACGCTTTTAGATCCCGTTGAAAATATCGGGGCAACGTTAATAAAAGAAGCGGCTAGAAAGACAGTGAGCGAAGCTGGGGACGGCACAACTACTGCAACTGTTTTAGCACACTCTATATTAGAGGAGGCTTATAAAGTACTAAAAGTAGAGTCGCCTAGGAAACTAAAAGACGGTATTAATTCTGCAGTTAGTAAAACAATAAAGTATTTAGAAAAAATTGCTGTGCCAGTAGAAGGAGAGATGCTTAAACAAGTAGCTTCAATATCTGCAAATAACGACACTGAAATAGGTAATAAAATTGCAGAGGCATTTACAGCAGTCGGTGATACGGGGGTTGTTATGATGGAGGAGTCAAATTCTACGGAAACAACAGTAGAAGTTATTGAGGGCTCGGAATATGACAAAGGGTTAAAAAACTTTCACTTTGTTACTAATCCAAAATCTAAATCAGCCGAACTAGTAGAGCCTTTAGTTTTAATAGTAGATAATGAAATAGAAAGCGTGCGTAAAATACAATCGATATTGGAGCATGTTATAAAGACCAAAGCTTCATTACTTATTATTGCAGATGTAGACCCGCAAGTATTAAACGCATTAGCTATGAATAAGCTTAAAGGCAATTTAAAAGTTAATGTTATAGACGCACCTACATTTGGTATAACACGAAAAGAAACACTAAATGACTTAGCTCTATTAACAGGAGCTACAGTTATAAATGAAAACTTAGGAGATGATATGGATTTAATAGATCCTTCTCTTTTAGGTAAATGTTTAAAAGCCGTAAGTAATGATGACGGCACTATTATACAAGTTGCACAAGCACCGCAAGAAGTTGAAGATTTAGTTTTGGATTTAAAAAGCCAATACGACGAAGCCTCTGATTCAAATCAAAAAAACAAACTAGAAAAACGATTAGCTAGACTATCAGCGAAAGTAGCTGTAGTAAAAGTTGGAGCTGATTCGGAAGTTGAATTAAAAGAAAAGTTTGATAGAGTTGAAGATGCAATTTGCGCCACAAAAGCCGCAATAAAAGAAGGTATAGTTCCTGGTGGTGGTATTGCATTACTAAATGCATCTACTTTAATAACATCAAAAAGCGAAGGTGAAAGTGTTTTATTAAAAGCAATTAAAGCTCCTTATGAAACAATCCTAAACAATGCTGGTCTTGATATAGTTTATCCCCAAACTAAAAACAAAGGGTTAAACGTGGTTACAGGAAAAAATGTAAATATGGTACGAGCCGGTATTGTTGATCCTTTATTGGTAACCAAGAGCGCCCTTAAAAATGCGGCTAGTGTGGCTAACACTATAATATCAACCGATTGTGTAATTAATAATCTTCGTGTAGGTGATGAAAGCAATAGGTAGATATTTAATAGTTAAACAGGAAAAAGAAATAACCGCTAAAACAAAAGGCGGATTAATTTTAGCCGAAAAGCAACGAGAAGACATAAGATACAGGACGGCTGAGGTAATCTCAAAAGGAGACTTAGTTGAAGGTATAGATGTTGGTGACAAAGTTTATTTTGACAGAGCTGCTGGGCATAATATAGAAATTAATAAAGAAATATTACAAGTAATAAAATTACAGGATATAGTTGTTGTTTTATGAAAAAGCTAAACGTAGATATTTTGAAAGATTCAAGTCTACTGAAACATTATCGAATAATAAGACGATGGGCTTGTAAAAACAACAACCTAAATGACGCAGACTTAGAGTTGCTAATATATTTTGATTGCTTGGAATTATTTACAAAGCAAGACTATAAGACAGGAACACTTGCTTATAGTTGGGATAGTCAAAGATGGAATAGGCTTTTAAAAAATGGATGGATAGTTGTTTGGCGAAAAAGAAATCGTACAACGCAAAAATACCATATATATAAAGTTTCATTTAAATGCAAGCAGCTTATAACTAGAATTTATAAAATGATGCTTGATGAAATAGAAATTCCATTAATAAAAAAACCAAAAAAATATAGCGATAAAGTTTTATTGCAAGCAATTAAAAATATAAATTATGGCAGTTGATTTTCAAGGACCGCAAATAACAAGCAGAACAATAAAGGCAGATACACCTCAAGTAGCAGTAGGTGACACAAGCGGAGCTTACGCTGCAATGGCGGATGGACTTGCGGCGGCTGGTGATAATATTGGCGCGGCGTTATCTACTATAAAACCTAAAACAGGGGATAATCTGCAGGCTAAGATTGACAAAGCTAAAGCTCAGGGTAAAGATGCAAAAGCAGCTAGACTTACCGGCAGGAAAGAAAGACGCGACGTGCGTGATGATGCAAGGGCTAAGCGTATTACAAAAAGAAATGAGGAACAGCTAAAGGTGACAAAGCAGCGCCAAGAAAACAAAACAAATCGTTTTGATGAAAGACGGGAAGATGGCAATACGCCAATTAGCAGCTTTGCCCAGGTGTTTGATAAATTTTCAACAATAGCAAAAAAACTATAGTATGGCGGCAGGAACAGCATTACAAGCTTTAAAGAGCAAAGGCAAATTTGGTATGGCTAATAACGCTATGGCAACCGCCGGTATGAAGGCGGCAGAAAGGTTTGGCCAAGGGGAAAATATTAAGGGCAAAGCGGCTCGAATAAAAAGTTTAGAATCAAGAGTAGAAGCCTTAGAGGGCACTGGCTCTGGAATGGAAGCGGAGGCACCAGCATTGGCGCCACCAATGGCACCCGCAGAGACGGATCCAATAACGGGAGGTTTTAGCCCGGGAGCTATAGATGCAGCTTCAGGTGTTTTTGGAACAGAACAAGAAAGACAAGCCTCTGTTGCACCAAAACCGCAAATTTTAGAAGAACAAGAAGAAAGCGCAGCTGCTCAACTAGGCGGATTGTTTGCTGATAACCTGTCTTACCCAGGGGTAGGGCTATAAAACAACATGATATGAAAAAACAACCATTAGCAGGGGGTATAGTAGGAGAATCACACGTTTGGGACGGCCCATTAGACGTAAACGGCTTTCCAATGGGGAAAGGCAGCAGCTCAGGTATTACTGGAATGCAAATAAAAAAGTACCCTTGTAAATCATACGATCTACAGCCGCCAATAACTAAGAAAGTTCAAGGATAATGACGCCTCAGGACCTCAAACTATACGTTATAAATTCAACCACTTTAGGGGTAACAACTTTCGCAAATATAGAAATGACTTTAAAGATAATATTATTATTAGTTACAATAGGTTACACAGTTTCCAAGTGGGTTGAAATGAAAGGAAAAAAATAATGGCATATATACAGCACAATTCACCTTTTTTAAAAAAGAAGCCACCAGCGCCTTCAAAAAAGAAATCTTTAGGTTACTATAATGAAGCTAAAGATTCTGGAACAGGAGCAGCGGCAGGGGGTGGTATGACTGCTAAAGGAACTGCAAAATATAGAAGAGACAATCCTGGAAGTAAACTTCAAACAGCTGTAACTACGCCTCCATCCAAGCTAAAGCCGGGAAGTAAAGCGGCTAAAAGAAGAAAAGCGTTTTGCGCTAGATCTAAAAGTTGGAAATCAAAAAGAGGTAAAGCTGCGAGACGCAGATGGAATTGTTAATATTATGAAATCAAAAGGGCTAGGAGATTCTGTAGAAAAATTTACAAGATTTACAGGTATTAAAAAAATTGTTCAAAGTATACCCGGAGATTGTGGGTGTGATAAAAGAAAAGACAAATTAAACAGGATGTTTCCTTATAAAAAATAGTTATGGCATTTAAACTTAATCCTCCATTTCCAATGGATAATACTCCAATTTACAATGTAAGTATGGAAGATGGTGTTTTAGGAAAAGCTAATAACAATGGCACAATTATTGTTAGCGATAAAATAAATAGCCCTGCACAACTTAAAGATGTTGTAGATCACGAAAAAATTCATATAAAGCAAATGGAGCGGGGCGATTTGAACTACGACGATAAATACGTATATTGGAAAGGTAAGAAATATTCAAGGGCACAAATGGAAGAAGGTGCTAAAAACCTGCCTTGGGAAGCTGAGGCATATAAAAACGCATAAAATAATAAAAATGGCATATCAACAAAAACCTGGTCGTGGCAATAGCAATCCTATTATGAAGTTGTCCGACAAATTAAAACAAGGCAGCGGCTTAAAGTTGCTAGGAGACTTAGATAAAGACGGAACGTTAAATAAATATGAAGCAAAGCGCCAAGT
>Ga0213863_10003581_pt1 | contig 10660 bp, 26 predicted proteins | sample PICome_8_FD_160128 | JGI IMG/M metagenome (GOLD analysis project Ga0213863, IMG submission 160128) | Coastal seawater microbial communities near Pivers Island, North Carolina, United States - PICO497 | ecosystem: Environmental > Aquatic > Marine > Coastal | place: USA: North Carolina... | reverse complement strand
CTACTGTGGTACTTGATGACCTAATTATAACGTTCCCAAAACCTCCTAACACTAAATCGTTAGACGTTCTTTTTATTCCTACGTTTTGGTTGTTTATATAGAAACCATTATTTACGCCTACTCTTACATTACCTTCAACGTCTAACTTTTCACTAGGACTAGTTGTTCCGATACCTACGTTACCGGCTGAGGTTATACGAACCTGCTCGGTACTGTTTGTTAAAAACGTTATAGCTCCACTTAAAGATTGATTTGTTAATAGTAGATTTCCACTAGCTTGTTGTATTTTTGTAAAAGTATCTCCTATGAATTGGGTTCCTGTAACTAGCGAGTTACCTGATACTTCTAGCTTTTGGTTAGGGCTAGTAGTTCCAATACCAACGTTAGTCCCGTTGTCATATAGTGTACCAATACCTAAAGTATCTGTATCTATCCAACGAGCAGTGTAATTTGCAGTACCAGAGCCATCAACAGGACCAGAGCCTATAGGTATTTCAATTACATTACCACTAGTATCAACAGCTAATCTCTGAGTTGCGGTACCTGTAAACGTACCAGAGCCGTATGCGTTTAAAACAAGTTTATTACTAAATTGAGATGGTATACCTGTTTCGTCTTTTATAAAGAACTTCTCTCCAGTTACACTTAAACTATCATTTTTAGCATGTATATAATATGCGTTGTTTACTTCAGTGTCTGCACTTACTTGATCAAAATCTATAAAATGACCAATAGCATCATCATTAACATCTCCTCTTGTTAAAACTACATTACTATAAGTACCATATATAGTATCTACGTCATTTAATCCATTTAGCTCAGCTACATTCCATGATCCTATAGCTGTAGATATGTTATTACTGCCTGTACCTTGTATGAATGTTTTATTATATGATGCTATAATTGTATCGGTACTACCTGATCCAGTTAAACTAGCCGTAGTCTGAGCACCTTGAATAAAGTTTACATTACCTGAACCGCTGTGTCTACCTATTGGATTAATACCTATTATTTGATCAACAGTACCAGAGCCCGTAAAGGTGGCTCTAGATACACTACCATATATATCAGCAGAGTTATCACCTGGGCTAGGCCATAGATTTGCTGAATGGTTTGAAGAGCTCTCGTTAAACGTGGCTATATGAGGAACAGAAGTTACCATATCCTCGGTTTTATACACGTTAAACTTAGAGTTAGCAATATTAGCATCTTGTCCAACGCTAGTCATTTTAGTAGTGAATATAGAATCAGGCGCTGTACCTAGCTTCCAAAACCCTATACCTATATATAGAGCTAAATCATTTACTGTCACACTCCTTGTAGGCCTTTTATGCAGACTAGTGTCACTTATAAGCAATAAGTCTTCACCTTCTACTTGATTTATCTCAGGATATGTATATATTATTGCCATACTTGTCTTTTATTTCTTTTTTCTATCGTTTTTAGTACCATCTCCACTGTCTCCTCTGTTACTACCAACTGGTACTCTTTTGGTTTTACCTAATCTACCACTAACATGGTGCAAATCTGTACTACTATTTTGCCCTATTCTTTGATTCTCTGCCTTTTTCTCTTTCCTTTGCAAAGAACTTGTCAATGTTCCATTACCAGATTTAGAGCAAGTACCAGTGTCACCGTTCCAAACCCATCCTTTAGCGTAGCATACGTCTCTAGCAGCCTTTCTAGCACGCCCTGTAGGCGATAACTGCTGCTTAGGTCCTCCCTTCTTTTTTGGTTTTGCCATAATTGCTTTTATTATAGTGTATATACTTACATAAAACCACCGCTTTTTACAATAGTGTGACAATAGCCCCTTACTATATACTATATAAGGCTAATGTCATAGTTTTCGTTAGATATATTGGAGTATGGGGTTACCCACTATTTTTCACTTATGTTACAAAATTCCAAAATCATTTTCATTTCACCGGGTCCCCCTTGTTTTCACGTTTACGTTTGTATATATACGCGTGATCATGTTGTTTTCGTTATATCTTTTATGTTTTATATTTATATTTTAAACTAATTTTACAAACAAAATAGTTTATATATTGGATAATATTAATGTAAATAAATAATAATAATAATAACTTAAATAAATTAAAACTATGTCAGTATTAAAATCAAAAAGATTCGTTGTAAGAAAATCATTAATCGGTAAGAATCAAATCATTGAAGTAACATTCAAAAATGGTAAAGTTGCAAAGTATAATCATGACGATGCATACAATGCTATGAAGTCTAAGCTAGAAACTATGAACTGTTGGGCTAAGTATAAATCATATACAAGTAGTGCATCGATGCCAGTTGTAACACGCGAGTTGCTTATAACTGAATAATGCATAAAACTGTGACAATAGCCTGTTACTATCTTAATCTAACAAGCTAATGTCACACTTTTTGTAACACTACATTTAGTGTGTTCCATTGCAGCCTGATTCTGAAATAAGATCGGAAGAGTAGACTCCATTCTACACCATATTTAACTATAAGTAAAACTTATAATAGTGTGTTATACTATAAGATATAGTGCATAAAACTTCTCTAACTCTTTTTACTAATAAATATTTATACACCTTTTACAAACAAAATAATATTCTATTTGGATAATATATATGTAAACAAACTAATAAATAAATAACTTTAAAACTTTAAAACTATGTCAAACTTAACTTCAAAAAGATTTGTAATCAGAAAATCTCTAATTGGTAAAAATACTACTATAAATGTAGAATTTAAAAATGGTAAAACTTATACTTATAATCATGATAAAGTATGGGAAATTATGAAAGATAAACTAGAAACTATGAACTGTTTCATCAAGTACAAATCTTACACTTCTTCAACTAGTGTTCCAGTAATACTAAGAGATAAAGAGGTAGTATAATAAATACTAACTTAAAGGTTGTAATGGTTGCACTTTGCATTTTGACTGTGTGAGCTCTACTCTGTGCGGTGGTTCGATTCCACTAACAACCACTAAAAACTAAAATAAATAACTATGCCTACAGAAGAATATTTAATAATTTCACCAATAGGGAATGTAATTTTCTCAACCAGTGTAAGAAGTACTATTAACTCAGTATGTCACTATCTTGATTTAATAAAAGTAGAATACACTACAGAAACAAAGTCATTAATAGAAAAAAGAAAATAATGAAAGTGTATTTAAGAAATATCAGAGCTATATTTGAAGTATATAGATCAGGAAGATGGAGTAAAAGTGGCTTCAAAGGAACTATAAGTGTATACAAGTACATTTTCATGTATACTATAAAGTATATTAAAGTCAGAGTATTTAAATTAAAATTCTAAATAATAAAAGACATGAATAAAATTTACAGAGGTGTGAAATACACTAAAAATAAAAGTACAACTTGGGATGGTGTAGAGTTCGACTCTTATCACTGCAATGATAAAAAACTACTTGATGGTTTAGACACTGTATCATTTACTAAACTAAGCGAACAAGATATGAAAAGTGAAATAGATCAACTCATAGATAAAAAAGAAGTAAATATACTTTTACAAAATCTAATGCATGAAGCGCGAAGAGATTGGTACACTAACACATACTCAGGTGAGTACACAGGTGATTAAGTTACAAACAAATAAAAATCACTAATGGATAATATAATAAACTAACAATTAATAAAACTAATAACTATGTATAGACAATATCAAACAAATCAGCAAGCGTGGGATAAAGTAACTAATAGAATTAATGAAGATAAAAGGCAAACAGCGATCTGTCAAAAGATGTTTGGTCAAGATAACCTGATCGGTTTAACAGAACAGCAAAGAGAAGAATATTATAAAGCAATATAACAATGAGAAAATTTACACACAAAGTACTTATAGTACTAAAGCGAGCGAACAAAGTATTAACCAAATTAGGTAGCGCTGCTGCCTTCGCAATAAGAAACTAATTATGCAATTTATACTAAAATGTCCTAACGGAAAACGAATTGATATGTCTACCGATATATTAAAGCAACTTACGGGTGAGGTAACTCAAAGCGAAGTTAACGAAAGAATTGAATTTTATAAATCTACAAATACTATATAATATGAGAAATATAAAACTCACAGAAAATGATTGTACTTTTGTACACTATGTATTAAGAATGTATGCTCAACAAACACCTGGGCTTGACAGCGACGACAAAGAAGAAATCCGTGAAGTAGCTGCTAAATTTAAATAATATGAATAAAATACATTGGTCAGAAGAAACCATAAATTACTTTAAATTTATAAGTAGTTATTTAACTAAAGAACAAACTATTCAAAAGATTGAGTTGTTTGTAGAAATGGACTGTGTTCCGCAAGGAGATGAGTCAGAAGAAGATTTAATACAAGATTTAACTAATATAATATTTAAAGATTAATGGATTTAACAGAAAGAATTACAGTAAATGGGTGGGATTTTGAACTAGTAAACAACGACACTAATGATAGATTTTACCAATGCAGAGGTGAAGTAATGTACGACGACGAGCATGACGAGATACCTGAACCAAGTCTTTGGCGAGCAGCACAGAAATTAGAAGAAATACTAACTAAAGATGGTCTTGATGTCTACTCAGGTCACAGCGAAAAAGGTTGGGTTGAAGTAACTATAAATCAATAAAAGTTACAAACAAAACAATATTACTATTGGATAATATAAATGTAAATAATAAATAATAAACTATGCAGACAATTAAATTTCAAAATTCAAGTACAATCAAGTTAAACGGTACGATTTACAAAGGTTATACTGTAGGTAATCTACCAAAAAGATTTGCCTTCATCTATGATGAAAATAAAGATCAAGAAGGTATTACCAACTGGTTTAACTACAAAGGTTTAACTTACATTGAAAAACCTGATAACCCATGGGCATAGCAGCTAATCCGAGAACTATGAAAGAGCTAATAGCTTACTCGGAACTACAAAAGAAATTACGAGCAGACGGGCATAGACGTGCTGTTCGAACAGACGGTGCATGTGGTGGACTAACTGACAAAGAATACAATAGTATTACAACTCGTCAGAAATCTAACTTCGCAAAAGCTAGAAAGTTCACCCACAGCCGTATGTGGCTAGAAACTCACAAGAAGTTTGACACAAAGCAATTATCAATAATAAAAAAAACACTATAATGAGTAAAACAAAATTTAACGGATTTGAAAAGTATTTTATCCAAACAGCACTGCGTCACGCTATAGAGGAGGCGGAAAAAGATGTATTAGCAGCTGAGGCTGACGGAAAAAGATCTATATATGCACCAGGTTATTTTACCTTGGTTGGCAATGAAATAATTGATAAAGTAAATAGTATGACACTTAAAAAATACCAAGACTAATGAGTGATTCAGTAAAAAAATGGCACGAAATACAAGAAGATAAGCAAACATTATCAGAAGAGCACATAGACTCTATTGCTATGCAAATGGATCTTAAGATGTGGGAAAGTTTTAGCAGTATTATAAGTAATACTTTAGAATACGAGCAAGCTATGTATATAACAGACAGAGATATACTGTTAATAAAAGAAAGAGTTAAAAAATACTTATAGTATGAGTAAAATGAAAGAAATTGACGAAATAGCACAAGGTATTGCTGACGTCACTAAAGAACTTATGGAAGACAGTATTGATTGGCAGATAGCGGATCAACCTGTGAACGGAGACGAGTATAAAGAGCTGCACGATATGGTTATGTTCTTAGCTATTGAGAAAATGTATATGTCTACTAAAAGAAAGTATTATGAGTATGATTAATTACAAACAAAATAAAATCACTACTGGATAATATATATGTAAATAATAAAATAATAAACTATGTACTGTAAATGCGGCGATGAAGTCCATCCTTATCGATTAAATTTAGGATATAAAACATGTCCACCTTGTTCTGAAGTAAAAAAACATTCTTATGTTCCAATTACTTACCACAAAACAGGTAATACAATTCAAATAGTAAGTCAAGAGCTAAGCGCACTTGTACATAAATCACAAAGACGAAGATAATATGAATTACAGAACAGAATGGCAAGCTCGCCAAAAAGAGCTAGAAGACAAATATGTAGAGCTAATGCTCGCTAAATACCCACTACTAACTGATGTAACTACAGATACACAGCGTAAAAACGGTACTAGAATGTTTGAACTTAATCATAAAAAGTATGGTCCAACCAGATTTGCTACGTATAAAACAGGCATGGTGCGTAAAATTATTAGAACTAGGTTTAATGAGCTTTCTTGCTATCAACTAAATCCTCAACGAAAATCTATCAGATACTACGCGCACCTTAGTGACAATAGCGAGTTAAATATAAAAAGTTACGAAAGTACACAAAGAGTAGGAATAAGTAGTGGCTTAGCTAGATTAGTGTATTTAGAAAAATACTTAATAAAAAACTACAATTTGGATTCAGTGCAAGATATTATCGAAGTCGACGGTGTGTTGTATAAAAAAATCTAATACACGGTAGAGGGCTTAGTACGGCTGCAATATAACGTAGTTAAGCTAACGAAGATCCTCCAATGTGTTTAGAGTTTTACGGTATATAGCTCTATTTAAATAAGAAAACCGATGGCGAAAGATACGATTAGTGATCACATAATAGCCGGTAAACTAGGTATGGTACGCAGTGCGCTTGAATCAGTAAACGTTTTCACGAGCTGGTTAGCGAGGACGTTACTACCGACGGGTATGAGGTTCGATTCCTCACTAGTTACAAAGCCCAGCGAATAAATAACAAACCACGGCGAAAGCAAAGGTAGGAAATGTCTGGGTAGGACGATATGGTAACGAAGATAATTTCAAGCGGGTTCGATTCCCGCGCGTCCACTAATTTAAAATTAAATATTATGAATTTATACCAAAGGTTAATGACCAAAAACAAAGAAGCTATTAAAGAGTATGGTAAAAGATACCCTCATACAGCTGAGATGATTATTGCAGAATTAAAAAGTGAAGAATTCTTTACGAATGTAAGATATGGAACTGCTTATGATGTGCAATTAATATGTAAAATTGACTTTTTTGGCGATGCATTTATTTAAATACAAAGAAGTAAATATAAAAAGAATTAAAAATATAACTATAAATAAATAAAAGCAGATGAAAAATAAATTTATAACAGATGAGTTAATAGCTCAAAGAATGGAAGCTAAAGGTTGGATCGAAGGTTGCGACGACGAGCATGCTAAAAAACAAGTACTTGAACACTACGATTGTGAGATAACTGATCAATGGTCAAATCCTGATTTTAGTGTATACGAAGAATCAACAGCTGACGGTTACTCTGTATGGATTGCTACTGCTGACGATAAACATATAAATGTTAACGAAGATGTATACTACTATGAAAACGAACTTACAGATGTGTTATACGATGCAATACCTGACTTCGATCAGATATACTGTGATAACTATGACTTTGTTGAAGATGCTATCACTAGACACTACGAAGATTTACTGTTTCGAATGGAAGATGAAATTATAGATGAGTTACTTGACGAGGGTTACGACCATAAAGTAGTTATTCCTATAAATACACTACAATATATAGAAATGATCTCTCAAGATGATCAGTTTAATAAAGATCACGAAAAATATTCAGGGTGTATAAATATAGATGCTGAACATGATTATAAGTGGCTAAACTACGCTAGTCAAATAATTAAAGACAAATCTAGGTATGAGATTGTAGCTAACCACTATGGTTTAACTATAGAGAGAGCAGTTAAAGGTGAATTAATATTTAAAGAATTAAAAAATGAAGACTAAAAAACAAACAGTACCTAAATGGTTTAAAGGTATGATCTACGACAAAGGTGAAGAAGTACAAAACCCTTTTAGCGGTCAATGCTATACACTGAATAGCCTTGAGCTATCTATGTATGATTTCATAATGGGATCACAGCATGTATTTGAGATGGCACCTAAATCTGTTACACCTAAACAAGTTAATGACTTTCAAAAAGCATTAAATTGGTTTCGTAAAAACAATATTGAAGCTTATATGGTATTATTAGATTAATTATGAACTTACTTACTCAAAACTCTAAATTAAAAAAGACCTCAAAAAAATTAAAGCTCCGGGTTTTTAACTTCGGTATTCCTGCCTACAAATCTGCTAGCGGAAAACTGACGTGCCCCATGGCTGACAGTTGTGTTAAATTCTGTTATGCTAAGAAAGGAGCTTACATCTGGAGTAACGTAAAACCTGCGTTTGAAAAGCGTTATCAACTCAGCAAGACTGACAAGTTTGTTGAGGCTATGAACGCTGAAATACGTAAAAAGAAACCTGATTACGTCAGAGTCCATGATAGCGGCGATTATTATTCTCGCGCGTATCTAAAAAAGTGGATCGAAATTGCTATTAGCAATCCTAACGTTAGGTTTTACAGTTACACCAACATGATAGACATGATGCTAAAAGCTTCATTACCAGATAATTATGATATAATCTTCTCTGATTCAGGGAAACAAAAACACTTAATAAATGAAAGGCAACATAGACACACCAAGATTTTTTCTAGTCACAGCGATCTTATATCTGCTGGCTATACTGATGCTTCGTCTGTGGATTTAATGGCTACAAGATGGTTCAACAAGACAAACAAAGTAGGATTAGTGTTCCACTAATTACAAACAAAATTTATTCACTAATGGATAATAAACTAAATATTAACAATTAAATTAAATTATGAACAAATTAGTATTACCAAAGCAAATTGTACAAGTAAACTCTACTGCAATTTCAACAGCTATTTATGAGTATGAAACTTATAGATTAAAATTAACATTTCATAGCGGTAGTTCTTACAACTACACTAAAGTTCCTAACCACGTATTCGAAGGTTTACGAACTTCGGAATCTAAAGGTAAGTTTATTAACAAATACATTTTACCTGTATATAAATTTACATATGCTTAATGACAGAGAAAGATATTACTAAAATAGCTGAGCTAACTGCTAAAATTATAATAGATCATTTAGAGGCTAAGCAAGATGAATGGAATCAAGAGTTTCATTTATCGATGGAAAATATCAAACAAGACGGCTTTGGCAACATGCGTATGATGTCTGAGCAAGAAATAATTCAAATGCAAATAGACGAACTGCAACAAGAGTTAGACAAAGCCGTTGATTCTCAAGACTTTAAATTAGCAAGTAAAATAAACAGTAGAATAATAGACTTAAAAGCAAAATTATGATAAAACCAATGCTCGCATACAAAGTAGACAAAAAACCTGTCGACTGGTCCGAGAAAGTATTCATGCAGCCTAAGCTTGACGGTGTTCGCTGTGTAATATCTAAAGACGGCGCGTGGTCTCGTACAGGTAAACCCTGGCTAAACATTGATCACATACTTGAAAATTTAAAACCAGTATTTGAAAAATACCCTGAACTTATACTTGACGGCGAATTATACAATCACGAATTAAAAAATGATTTCGAAAAAATTATTTCATTAGTTCGTAAGACTAAGCCACAAGCTAGTGACAGAGTTGAATCAGCAGCTTATGTGCAATTTCATTGCTACGACTTTGTAGATACTAATCTTACATTTGAAAACCGTATGAAATTTTTATCTACAGCTCCATTGTATTCTTATTGTGTTAAATATGTGCCAACTCATAGTGTTGCAACACGAGATTTAGCAAATGCTGTACATGAAGACTGGCTTAACCAAGGCTACGAAGGCTCGATACTGCGTTTAAACGGTGTTTACGAATGTAAACGTTCTTATAACTTACAAAAGTTTAAAGACTTCCACGATACCGAAGCGACAATAGTAGGCTATGTACCCGGTAAAGGTAAGTTTACAGGTCTAATCGGTAAGTTTTTAATGCGTGATGATGACGGTATTGAGTTTGGTTGCCCTATTGGTAAAGGCTATGACTTTCAAGATCGCCGTAATATATTAGAAAATGTAAAAGATTATATTGGCAAACGAGCTACGTTCACTTATTTCGAGCGTACTAAAGCTAATAGTTATCGTCATCCACTATATAAAACCTTACGTAATTATGAGTAAGTTAATATGGAGACTATACAACGAGAATATGATAAGTATAGAAGTAGCTGATATGTTACTTGATGAATATTATAATAGAGTAAACAAAAAAAGATATTAATGAATATATTTTATTTACACAGAGACCCAGTTAAAGCTGCTAAGATACAATACAATAAGCATGTTGTTAAAATGATCTTAGAATCAGCCCAAATGCTTTGTACAGCACACCATCTGCTATGTCCAGATGAATCTGAAGATATACCATATAAGGTAGCTCATAAAAACCATCCATCAACAAGATGGGTTAGGCAATCAGCATCTCATTATGCTTGGCTGTATTACCATATGATAGCGCTAGGTGAAGAGTATACTAAGCGTTATGGTAAAGTACATAAGAGTATTACAAAATGCAAAGATGTATTAGCTAAGCTACCTGGTGGTATATTTAATGTAGGTTTTGAAGAGCCTCCACAGTGTATGCCTGATGAGTACAAAGTAGAAGGTGATAGCGTAGCAGCTTATTGGAATTATTATGAAAATGAAAAATATAAAATAAAAGGAAAAAATGAGCAGAAAATTATACGTACACAACTTAGAGACTAATTTCAGAGGAATAAAAAATAAGATTGAAAATCTTAAAA
>Ga0213863_10003578_pt1 | contig 10676 bp, 6 predicted proteins | sample PICome_8_FD_160128 | JGI IMG/M metagenome (GOLD analysis project Ga0213863, IMG submission 160128) | Coastal seawater microbial communities near Pivers Island, North Carolina, United States - PICO497 | ecosystem: Environmental > Aquatic > Marine > Coastal | place: USA: North Carolina | collected... | reverse complement strand
AAAACTCTTCATGCTTTACTCCATTATCATGATAGCTGATGTATTTTTCCATGTTCAAATTTACTTACCATTTAATAAACAAAAAAACCCATCATATTTAAATGATTAATGATGATTAGAATTGAAACTAAAAGCCCTCAGTGATTACCGAGGGCTTTGTGAAAGAGATAATTGGTTTCTCCTCTTGTCGCCGTGGAGAAATTCGAACTCCCGATCTCCTACTCCCAAAGCAGGCTAAAAATCCTCTATAAATCAAACTATACCAGTGTATTATCAGTACATTTAGTGAATATTTAGTAATTTTCAATATGAACATAACTCAACTATTTGATCGAGAGTCATACACATACACTTATGTTATAGATGATCAAAATAAAAATGCAGTAATAATTGACCCAGTAAAAGAACAATTTGAAAGGGATTCTTCGATTATACATGATTTAGGGCTTACTCTTCATTTTATTATAGAGACTCATGTACACGCTGACCACATCACCTCAGCATATCTACTGAAGAAAAAATTTAATTCTAAAATAGCATATGGAGATAAAAACGAAATAGAAGGTGCTGATTTATTTTTAAAAGATGGGGAATTAATACAAGTCGGTAATTTAGAATTAAAAATAATCCACACACCAGGACATACCGCAGGGTGCATATCTATTCATGCTGGTGAAAATATTTTTACTGGTGATACATTATTTGTCAAGGGCGCTGGTAGAACAGACTTCCAAGGTGGCTCTGCGAAAAGTTCATTTGATAGTATCAAAAATAAATTATACCTATTGCATGATGAAACAATAGTTTACCCAGCACATGATTACAAAGGCATTACATCGTCTACTATCAAACAAGAAAAAAAATGGAATCAGAGTGTCAATAATGATACTGACCTAGATGATTACATAAAAAATGAATTAAAGAAAGATAGGCCTTATCCTAAAAAATTTGATATTGCGGTACCAGCAAATACTCATTGCGGAGATTCTTCAAAAGTAAATTAAACAAAGACTAATGCCCGGATTACTGCGTTGGCCTTATTTTCTTATTACTTTTTCTTCCTTATAGAATCCATTGATATAACGAAACCAAATAATGCACCATAAACAGTACTATTTATTGGGGAGGAAGTGATTACACAGTCCACATTACACCAAAAAAAATTATAGTATAGACAGCTAATAATCTCTCCAATTAAAATAATGGACTTCAAAGTCTAATCATTAAAAAAGCACAAAAAGGACTTTAATTATTTCAGCAGAATCATCTTCTTTGTTTGACTAAAATTACCTGCCTGAATCTTATATAAATAAATTCCCGCGGAAACCCTCTTACCATAATTATTTGTAGCATCCCATTGAATACTTTTAAATCCTGCATTTTGCTTGTTATCAATTAATTTTTTTGTAATACGTCCCAATATATCATAAATATAGATATTTACATTGCTGTCTTTGGGTAAATCAAAACGTATTGTCGTTTTAGGATTAAACGGATTAGGATAATTTTGATGTAGAGCATAAACAGATGGTAGTAAGTTGTCTTTAATAGATAAACTTTCTTGTAATTGAAATGATATGGATGGCCAAAACTCATGATTAGTAGCATAACCTGAATTATGGTCAGGAATGGTAGAATTAAATTCACCTTCTAATATTAAACTCTCTTTACTGTAAAAAGAAATACTACCTGATGTATCAATTAAACTTAAAGCAAATGAATGTAAGCCTCCATTTATAATAAAAGGTTTTATATCTACACTCGACTGTACATTTTGTTCCAATGAAAATATTGTATCCAAAGGAATCAGGTTTTCAAAGTCTGCCAAACCAATATTACTTTCGTTTAATTTTTCACTCCAAAGTGAGTCCATAAATTTATATAGGACTACACCATCAGAGTTATTCTCAACATTTGATGGTGTAAAATTTATATTAAACGTACTTAGACTATCTATTATTTCAGGAATATCAAACTTTAAGAATGTATAATGATTATTTGAAACTTTTAAGTTCTGAATATGTGATGGCAAATAAGTACTGTCTTGAATACTTATATCAATAGATCGATCATTTAGGGGATAAATTTTATTTGTTGTTGAAAATGTCCAGCTATCCCCGCTATTGCTCTCTGCTATACCTTGTACTGTTACAGACCAGTTATAACTACTGTTTGGTAGCAAGTTTACAAACATGACATTTTGGGGGTAATTAAACGTTTTAGTTTCGCTAATTCCTGGACCACTGATTGATACTGTAGCACTTACACCATTATAATTTTCTGACCATGGGTAATTCCATGTAAGTCCATATTCTAAAGGTACATTTTCAGCACCATCTTTTGGAATTGGAATACTTGGAAAATTATACCTATAACCAGGTATCCAATAGACAGAATCTCCATACTCATAAGGACCAATATCGGGTGAATCGCCTATAAATTCTCTATTCTGATTAGTAAAAGATTCTCCATGGTAGAAATTTTCTTCTTGCCCATCATTAATGCCTTCGATTATTTTACCATTATCAATGAAAACAGACCCTTTTTTTGGTCTAAAGTCATATGACTGAATTCGGTCGTTTTCAAATGGATCTTCTCCAAAAATTTCTATCAATTGATCTGAAGATCTATTCTTATTATCAATCCAAGGATTTTCCATTTCTAGTTGTGGAAAAGATTGAGAATAGGCACCTTCATTATTATCAATCGGGAAATGCCTACCATACCAATTGCCTGACTCATTTAATAGAAATTCTGGACTTGTATTAACTACATCTGCACCATTATTTGTTGTAGAAGGGTCACCACAATCAAATGATGAACATGGAAAGGCTCTCCCAGCAATAACATTATGAATATCAGTGTTGTAATTTCCTTGTCCATTTGCAACTCCGGCTTCATGCTCCGCTGTGCCATAATCGCCACAATACTTGTCTGATCGTACATTTACATCGCTATCATAATTATCATAAGCAGCAACATGATATATATTATGTTTATCACCTTTAATTCGAAATCCACGCTTGTTTCCCACAGAAATTACATGATGGACAAGACCAAATTGCCCAGCACAACTACCATCAAATCTTAAGCCGTTACGATTCGTATTAAATAGCCAGCAATACCTAGTGGTTGATTTGTTAGCTGACCCCGAAGCTCTTCCTATACCAGACCCATCAGAATCTTGATAATGATTCTCAATCCATGTATATTCAACAAGAGATCTCTCACCAGGACCAATATTACCTGATTTATTATGCCTCATAGTAATATACCTCCAGGTATCAGGAAAATAATTTTCATCATTTGTAATATCATCATTACAATTAACACAGTTATCATCAACTTTTAAATTCCAATATTCGCTCCCAAACCACCCATTATTTTCAGCTAAGATATTCTCATAAACAGGCCAGCGTACACTTTTAGTTCTAAAAATATATCCATCAACTACATATCTAAAAATACAATTCCGCACTGTGTTACGTAAACCATTTACCATCATATTACCCCTATGACGCATATCTATCCCTGCCCCAACCATTTGTCGATGTCTCAACCCAACCTCCCAGCTGTGACTAAAAGTTGAATTTTTAAATGTAATGTAGCTCGCATCTCTTGAGAATACAGCACCAGAATAAAAATGAAAATTATTAAAGGTAACATTATCCGAGTTATGTAGATATAAACTGTATGTGCGAACACGAACTCGAACATTTGTTGAATCTGGTATCTCATTCCCAGGATATATATATAATGTATTTGTATTTTTATCAAAACCATACTCTTCCAAAGTATCGAGATTATTTAAATCTCCTGGTTCGTAGCCTCCTGCATAAGGTGCTCCACCATGATTTACTGAAAAAACAGTATTGGACTCTTGGTTATCTTTGTTTCCATAGGTTGGATCTGTAGGATTTTTAAAGTTTACTGGCATAGCGGGTATCATATATCTATCATTCACAAAGACCCCATAGATAGTATCTATTTTAGTATTTGCTCTCTTCGAAATTTGTCCCATATCTAAATAGGCTTTGTAGACCTGATTTCCATTTAAGTTGTATGGTTCCCAGTTTACATTAACTTCTACAGTCCCATCAATATAGGTATTTTCATTCTCTCCTATCACTTCAATAGAGGGACTTTCTTGATAGGTTGATTGGTTAATATAATCAGCAAAAATTAGATCAGTATATCTTCCTTCTCGAACTAATATACTTTGACCTCCTTGAGCATTTTCTAAAGCACCTAGAATCGTTGGGTAAGGACAGCCATATGATCCATCAGGGCCATCAAGACAAAATTCAGAACTGAAATATTCAGGTAATATTTCTGCATTATCTACAATAGCATGATACTCATTTTCTGAAAAATCAATAACCTGAAAGTCCTCATTTGTATCCATTTTATAATAAGCTAACAAACCTTCGGAATTTTGATCTACTCCTTCGCTCATATTTTGGTATATTTCAGAAGCTGACCTAGAAACATTCCAAATTCGAACCTCATCTATTCTACCAGAAAATCTCGTCCCGATCGATGTAATTGGAATTTCTGATGGAATTACTCCAGCCCAATTAGATGTACTATCTATTGCTATTCCATCTAAATATAATTTTGCTTTTGTTCCATCAAAACTGAAAGCAACATGCTGCCATTCTTTGGCGGACCTTACGTTTGCTTTAATTCTATTTTTTATTTGGCCATTACTAGAAAAACCATAATAAATATCGTCATTTCTGATAAAAGTGATGTGTGGAGAAGAATTTCCATATTGATTTCCACTAAAAATCAAATTACCAATTATTTTTTGATGATAATCACTTGTTGAATCACTAGAGTGAACCATTGCCTCTATTGTAAAAGTGCTTCCTAAGCTCGGAAAATCTTCTGGAAGTTTTATTTCATCAGTAGAGGCATTTTCATAATTATTCCAGCCTCCATGCTTAGTGAAGCGATCAAATTTAGCAAAATGATCCTCATCATATTCCATAGTTCCATCGACATAAATGTCTTGTGCACAAATAAAACCTAAAAAAATAAAAATAAAACTTTTTTTCTTCAAAGCCCTGATCCTTTTTAATTAATTTTAAGAAAATATAGTTTATATAATTATTTATAAAAATATAATCATATTAAAGTTTAGAAGTTTTGTTGAAAAACAGACTTTCTTTTGAATTACTTTGTGGGGAACTTGATTAGTACCAACAAAGTCCTATACCACAATGGAATTTAAAGTCTAATTAACAAAAAAGTACAAAAAGGACTTTAATTGAAAACTAAAAAGCCCCGATGAAACGAGGCTTTTATTTTGACTATCTGTTTAAACTTATTTTAGCAATACCATTTTTTTAGTGGAACGATATTCTCCAGCCTGGATTGTATAGATATACATTCCAGCAGATACGCCTTCCCCAATATCATTTGTAGCATCCCATTGTAGAGAGTGATAGCCTGCTGTTTGGTTAGCATTTGATAAAGACTTTATCTTTCTACCCATTACATCATAAATACTGATACTTACCAATGCATCCTCGGGTAATTCATATCTAATCTGCGTCGTTGGGTTAAATGGATTTGGATAGTTTTGATATAATACATATTGTAGCGGTATTACATCTTTATCAGTTGATAATATTGCTTCACATTCCATATCAAGTGCTCCCATATTAGCACCATTTCTTCCTGTTCCAATACACGGGGAATTTTCTGTTAAAGTAAAATCACCACTATCGGGATTGCAAAATAATGGGTCTGAATCAATATTACCTACACCATTCCAACCACCTTGTATATCACTATAAGTGATTGTTGGTGTTCCGAATCCCTGAATTTGATTTGGATTATTGCCCCATATAATTGAATTAGTTAGCGTGGGATTGGTATTGGCCCCTACTAACAATCCACCACCAAAGGCTGTAGCAGTATTCCCACTAACTGTTAAATTTATTAATGTGGCATCAGTATCAAGGATAAATATCCCCCCACCATTTGATGCTGTATTATCAGTTACAGTAACATTTGTCAACGTCGCCTCTGAATTATTAATTATCATTCCACCACCATAAGAATCATTTCTATAGCAATCATTCCCAGTAACTATTACATCCGTCACTGATGCATTAGCTGAAAAAATCATTAATCCACCGCCATAATGTTCCGAAGTATTATCCTGAATAATAAGATTTGACAAAGTTGGGCCAGACACTCGCCAAATAGAAATTCCACTACCGGCAACTGAAGTATTATCTGTAACAATCAAATTCTCGAAGACTGCGTTAACAGGACTAACTGGTCCATCATAAACATATTCAAGATCAGGATGTGTTACAAGTATTCCACCACCGCCTATACATCCAGCACTTGCGGCATTACCACCTGTAATTGTAAAGTTTGCTACTTTAATATTTTCACATTCTTCCACTATTTTAATCACTCGGCTTTCTTTGTCAAAATCAGCTTCTGCATCTAATATTGAAGTTTCTCGACTGGTGCCAATCAAATGAACATAATCTGGAAGAATAATTGGAAATTGTTCACCCGTTGTTGATGGTGAAAACACACCATCTGCAACATAAATTGTGGTAATAGTAGCTGAGTTATCTTTTACTAAACTTAGAGCATGGCTAATATTCCTAAAAGGCTGAGATTCTGTTCCAGGGTTGTTATTATCCCCATCCATGGAAACATAAAATGAATTTTGTTCAATACAACTGCCTGAAATATCATTTTGGATGTATGCCGCTTTTTTTCCTTTTGATTTTAGTACAAACTCATTAACACTATTTGACTCACAATCGATATCATCAAAAATGCTGTAGCTTACATCTATAGAGCCCTCATAGCCTCGGGAGTAAAAATTCTCACCATCTCTGCTGCTGTTATTCTCAAAATAGTTATTTTGAATATTGACCTCTTCCGGTATGTCTCGGCTTGAGTGACGGGTTCTTCTGGCACTGCTTCTGTCTTCATCAAATTCAACATCATTATCATCAAAGTGACCAATTGCACCACCATTTGAGATAGCTAATGAACCATTACCACCATCAGTTGGAACTCTACCATTATTAATAAATCGATTATACTTAATGGTTGGATAAGCTTTGTATATCAGAATTGCACCACCAGATCGTTCTGGGCGTTGGACAATTAATTCGCATGTATCATTTTCCACCATAGCAGTGCCAAAACCATCTTGAAAGGTGAAGCCTATAATTGAGGGTGCAATATTACCATCCCGAATAACCAAGCAACTTCCATAATCTGGATCTACAGGTTCTAGGGTACCACTGATGATGGTCTCTTGAATATTTTCATTATTAATCCATTCGTTATTAAGGTCATCATTTAGCGCATGACTTGCGAGAACTATTTCTTTTTCAAGAATGAGATTTTCTGAATAAGTCCCCTGTGCAACAAGCACAGTGTCTCCATCAACCGAAGCATTAATACCTGCCTGAATGGTTACATAATCAGATGGTATGTTTATTGTAGTGGCGAAGAGGACAGAAAACAATCCACTCCCAAACTGTATTACTTTTTTCATTCTTTTGTCCTCTTATATGGTAATAAAATAAAAGCTTTTTCTAATAACGACAAAATACATAAATCATAGTGCCTTTGAAAATGTAAAGTTACCAAACTTAAAAGAAAAAAATAGAGACACCCTATCCATTAGCTTTTAGGCAAACAAAAAATCTCATGAATATGGGGGTTTAAAAAATATAATAATAATTTTACAAATGATTTTTATACATTTATATTGAATAAACTTTTGTTGGCTTCGACCTTCCTTTCAATGTTACTTCGCCACTAAGAGTACTTTGGCTATGTAATTTTTTTGTTAACGAAGTATAAACTTCATCTCCAAAAAGAATGTTTGTCCCAAATTCTTTATTTGCTCTCTCTAACCTTGCAGCTACATTAACAGTATCCCCGATTGTACTATACTGAATCATATCTACACTACCCACATTTCCTGCAATCACACTGCCAGTGTGAACACCAATTCGCATCTTAATTGAATCAATGCCATGATTCTTCCAATACCTTGAAGTATCATTTCCATCCCAAGATTTATTTAACTCTTTTAATTTTTCTCTCATCTCTATTGCACATTCGATTGCTTTATTTTCATGTCCCTTTAACTTATTGGGAGCTCCGAAAACGACCATGATAGAATCTCCAATATAATTTAATATTTGTCCATTAAATTCTCTTATAACTTTATGCATTTCACTAAAATATTCATTTAAAAATTCTAATGCAACTTCTGGAGCCATATTTTCAGTAATTGTAGAATAATCGCTTATATCATTGAATAAAATCGATACCCACCTATTTTCTCCCTCGAGCTCACCCTTTTGTGATATTATTTTGTCGCTCAATTCATCACCAAAATATCTTTTGAGTGTTTCATTCATTAGCTTTCTATTTTCTTCGATTGTTTTTGCTTTTAGAAAATTGGACCTGCTTTCTTTTTCAGATTTCCATTTGTTACTTACTAAAAGAATGTGTGGGAAGAAATACAAAAATATATATAATGTAAAACTGATAGAGTCGTAGTTCACAAGTAATGTTAACGAGGTTAAAAATGGGACAGATGATACTATTGTCGATTGTATGAAATTGAAGGGAAATATTGATATCCAAATTATAGACTGCATCAGCGGCATGAATGCAATATGTGGGAGATTAGATAATCTTTCAAAATCTAAATAATACATCAATGGCATAGAAATGATACCCATAAAAAAAAGAGCCTTTTCTAAGTATAACTTTTTAAGCCTCTCGCTCATTAAATATAAAAATATTATTAAAATAAATAATGTTGATGGAACTAAAATATTTTTTACGGCAAAAGTACCTCTTAGATACAAACTAAGTATCAATAATGACACTCCAATAAACATAATAATTAAAACATAAGAATAAAAGGACTTAACCTTACCCCATTTATCATCGAGATAATTTTTCTCTAAATCAGTATCTTTAAAAGTTGAAGTAATTAAATCAATTTTATTATTCATCTTAGTTAAATATACAAATAATTATCCTTCAATATGTGCGAGTCTATTAACAAAAATCCTCACGAATGTTGTAAGAATTTGGGTAATTTTAATTAATATGTATTTCCGCTTTCATATACATCCTAGCATAACCTGATATAAATACTCGATCACTATCATATTCACAAAATAGTTCTCCACCTCTTTTGGAAATTTGTTTTGAATTAAATTCTTTTTTACCAGTTCTTTCGAACCAGTAAGGAATCAATTTGGTATGTGCAGACCCTGTTACTGGGTCCTCTAAAATTGTATATTTTGGGAAAAATGCTCTAGAAACAAAATCATATTTTTCTCCTGGAGAGGTGATAATTACGCCCCTAGAATCAAGCCTTTTTAATTTTTGAAAATTTGGTTCAATAGAAATAATATCATTTTCATTTTCAAAAACTGCAATATAGTCTTCATTGAAATAACAAGCCTCAGGTTTAGCCCCTAAACCATTCTCTAGAAGTTTTGGAATGTTACATTTTATAGGGTTTTGAGATGGAAAATCCATCTTTATTAGATCACCACTTTTTTCTACATATAACATACCGGATTGAGATTTAAATGAAATTTTATCGATTTTATAGTCAAGCAAATTGAATATGACATATGCTGAAGCCAGAGTGGCATGCCCGCATAACTTTACTTCTCTATTAGGTGTAAACCATCTTAAATCAAAACTTTCACCGGATTTACAAAAAAATGCAGTTTCAGATAAATTATTTTCTTGAGCAATAGATTGCATCTTTTTTTTTGGCAACCATTTATCCAAGGGGACTACCGCTGCAGGGTTTCCTTCAAATACTTTATTTGCAAATGCATCAACTTGGTATAAATCTAATTTCATTGAAATAAAACTATCATTATTATAAACAAAAACCTCGACGAATATGAGGCTCTAATCTTCTACATCACTCTTGGCTTTTCTTTTTCTTCTATTCATTTGGTTCAAATCAATTACTACATCCTCTTCACTTGAATCTGATTTAGTGCTCTTTTTTTCTTTTTTTGTTTGGGATAGCGCAGCTCCGATAGCAGTACCGATGCCAATACCTAAACCTAAATTATCAGTTGCTAAACCTATTCCTACACCAATAGCCACTCCTGCAAAGAATTTTAATTCACCCCTCATAACCAAATTTACTTAAAATCTCACAAATAAAAAAAATAGACTTTCTTTTGAATTACTTTGTGGGGAACGCAGACTAACGTTGTAACCTAAAATCCTATACGCCCATATGGGTGTGTACCTCAAATCTGTGTACCTCATTTGATAAACAATGAATGGATAGAATAGAAACAAAAAACCCCACAATAAAGTGGGGTTTTTCTTGAGAGAGATGTGTGGTTTCTCTTCGTGTGACGCGGGTGAGACTCGAACTCACGGCCAATGGCTTAAAAGACCACTGCCGTGATGTTCTTAAGGTTTAAAGATAGGTTTGAAAAAATTCAAAAATAGTAGTAAAAAGAAATGAAATAGTTTTTGATCTACTTTATTATTATGTTTCAGTTCTGATCAGAAAATCTTTTTAAAATTTCTTCAGAGATCAGGTCTAGAAAAATATTTTCTCTATTGTTTTTTAAGTATACCTTGTCAAAATGAGCATAATCGGCAAAGCAAGT
>Ga0213863_10003577_pt1 | contig 10678 bp, 10 predicted proteins | sample PICome_8_FD_160128 | JGI IMG/M metagenome (GOLD analysis project Ga0213863, IMG submission 160128) | Coastal seawater microbial communities near Pivers Island, North Carolina, United States - PICO497 | ecosystem: Environmental > Aquatic > Marine > Coastal | place: USA: North Carolina... | reverse complement strand
GGGTGAGCATAACCTGAACATATCTCCGCAACCAATCTTCTACCCTGAAATCCCCGGCTAGAATAATATGACGGTAGAGTTCGGCGGCTAATTGTAGGTTTAAAGTATTCTCACCCGCTTGCAGGTGTTGATGGTAGTGAATATTACGTTGACCCCAAAACTTTTTCTGCCCATGCAGGATGTCAGCATTAGAACCCACCGGTTTGTACTGTGATCTCCAAAGTATACTGTCTGGATGGGGATTCTTAGGAGCTAGGTATCCAGAAATCTCCCCATAGTCCTGATCGAGGGCATGGACATTGTAATACCAATGAACAGGCATCGAGATCGCATCCGCCACCAGCGATCCAAGAAAAGCATTTTGAAAACTCACTTTTTATAATATATTGATCTGCATAATTTTAACAAAAAGTTCTGCTAAATTCATGCCAGATACCCATTTTAATCTGTTTTATGATGAGATTTATTCAACCGGCTTGGATCCAAGTGCAAGGTTTCCAGTAAGTCGATATTCGAAGTTACGAAAAAGGCTCCTGGAGCTGGATGAAAAAAAAATCATCGGGTGGCGAAAACCTTGTTTGGCAAATGTAAATGATTTGTTACTGGTTCATGATGAAAAATATGTTCAGAGATTTCTATCAGGTAATTTAGATGAAAGTGAGATTCGGCGTATTGGTCTACGCCCATGGAAAGATGCAATCGTTGAGCGTACCTTACGCTTGACTGGGGGAGCACTGGACGCCTTAGGATTAGTACTTTCTGGACATTCGATTTCCGGGAATATGGCTGGTGGAACCCATCATGCTTTCCGTAATGCAGGAGCTGGATACTGCATCTTTAATGATTTGGCAATCTGTGCGGAAAAAGCACTGCAGCACCCTGAAATTAATCGAGTTCTTATTTTAGATCTTGATGTTCACCAAGGAGATGGTACCGCAGATATTTTCAAAGATGACGATCGAGTTTTTACGGTATCCTTGCATGGAAAAAATAATTTTCCTTTTCGCAAAAAGGTAAGTAACCTGGATATCGCTTTTGAAAACGATACCGAAGATGATCTTTATTTAAGTAATCTTGAAAAGGTACTGAATAAGCTGAAGGCAATACCATTCGATCTAATTTTTTACCAGGCAGGGGTGGATGGACTGACTTCCGATGCCTTGGGTTTATTAAGCCTTACCCGGGAAGGCTTACGAGAGAGAAATAGGCAGGTTTTAAAGTGGAGGAAAGAATTGAACCTTCCTCTACTGGTTTTTATGGGGGGAGGATATTCCCGTCCAATCGAAAGTACAGTGGACGCTTTTTCAGATCTCTTTATTCAAGTAGCCAAGGAGGTTCTTGAAACTAAGGGTACCAACTGAACCATTATTGAATTCGCTTCATTTGGGAACGGAATCGATGACGTAACTTTGATAAATCCTCGTGATGATTACTCGATCCTGCCAAGTTGGAGAATTGAAGAGGATCACGGGTCATATCATAAAGTTCTTCCGAGCCATCTTTGTACTTCATGTAACTCCATTTCGGGGTCCGCATGGATGTTCCTTTTCTATTCGGGACGAAGGATAGGGCGGGCTTGGTGCTTTGCTCCTTTGGATTCTTAAGAATCGGAAGAATACTCGAACCTTGTACGGAAGAAGGCGTGTTGAGGTTGAGCATAGAGCATGCAGTTGGAAATAGGTCAACTAATTCGACGATAGATTTTGTCTGCCCTGGTTTGAAACCTGGAGCTTTAATGATCAACGGGACCCGGGTAACTTCTTCCCTGAGGTTTCCCTTTTGCCAAAAGTGATGTTCGCCCAACAAGTACCCATGATCGCTCGTAAAGAAAATTGCAGTTTCTTGATCCAGTCCAAGTTCCTTAAGAGCTTTTAGAATTCTCCCAACTTGCTCGTCCATAAAAGTAACGGTGGCCAGATAACCTGCCCACATCCGCTTTTGATTCTCCGGGTATTGATCGATGCCAAAACTTTTAGAATTGGAATGGGAAAGTCCGAGCTTGGGTATGTCCGACCAATCATTATCGGGAACTACAGGGAGTGATATTTCAGATAGGGGGTACTCCTTAAAGTACTGCCGGGGAGCAACATTCGGGTAGTGGGGCCGAATAAGTCCAGTTGCCAGAAAAAAAGGTTTTTTTTCCGAAGCAAAACGAGTGAGAAGTTCAATCGATTTTGTGGCTGCTTTCCAGTCTGGTTGGTCACTTCCATCACCGGAGTAGTCAACGGTCACGAACATGCGATTTGGCATCCGAGTAGATTCCCGTCCTTGAAGCTCGTTGGTGAAAATATTTAAATTTAGGCAGGCATAATTTCCGGGCGTGTGAGCTTCTAATCCCGGCATATTAAATTTTTCAGACCAGCATTGTGGTATATCTGCACCATCGGTACCGTCGATGATGTCTCCGGGTACACGCATGTGGAAAATCTTTCCAACTCGAGTGCTAGAAAGTCCATTATTTTGAAAGTGCTCACCCCATGTAATCTCATTCTTTCCAAAGTATCTCCCTCGCATCAAGCTTGCTCTGGAGGGGGCACAGACCGTTCCTTGGCAGTAAGCATGTTTAAATAACATGCCTTCTTTTGCGAGACGATCTAGGTTTGGAGTTTTGGCGATTGGATTCCCGTAACAAGAAAGGGCATCCGCCTTGAGATCATCGGATATGATGAACAGAATATTTTTGATTTTGCCCACAAGGAGAGGTGAGCAAAAAAAGAAAAAAAAACGGTTCGGAAGTATTTCATCCCTTGGTTAGGTGTAAAAGACTCTTCTCCATACTGGATAGGGGAGAGGGAGAATGATCCTGTTCAATATGGCAGTGAAACACTCCAGCGGAATCCGCTGCTTTTAAAATTGGATTCATGGGAATCTGACCATCTCCAATTTCATCAAAATCCTCGGGTTTTACTTTTCCAAAATTGGGACATTTGAAACCACTCCGTAAATCCTTAAGATGGAGTTGAGATATTCGATTTTTCAGGTAATGGATTTGGGATACTGGATCGACCCCACCGACTTTAACCCAAAAGACATCTAACTCGAAAAACATATCTGGAGAAAAAGATCGGATAAAAACATCATATCCGGTTTTACCGCCTAACATCGGTTGAAATTCGAATGCATGATTATGATAGGCAAGTCGAATTCCTGCTTCCTTCGCTTGTTCGGCACCGCGATTAAGAAGCTCAGCTGTTTTTTGATACGCCTCAAGATCCACTCTGTTGTGGGTGTGAAGGTAAGGAACTACCAAGTCGGTAAGTTCGTTTTTATGAGCAAGTTCTAACACCTTTTCAAAACTTGGAAGTTTTTTTGGGTCGGGGTTCAAGAGCGAGTCCCATTGAAAGTGACTGGAGTTGACCTGCATTCCTTTTTCCTTGGCCCGCTTGATCATATCTAGCGATTTGCTAGATGGGAAATCATAAGGTTCGACTTGCTTGTATCCCATCCTGGCAACCTCATCTATGGTCTGCTTTAAATTCTCGTTTATCGGTTTTCGGAGGGAATAGAGCTGAATGCCGATATTATTGAGGTAATCGGGTTGAGGTTTTGCAGCGATTGAAGGAATAACGAAAAGCATTCCCGTCGACTGTTGAATGAAAGATCTACGATTCATACTTTTGAGCCTATTCTATTAAAAAAAAGAAAGGCAAGTTAGGAATCTATTTTTTGATGACCTTTTTGGGTATCGGAAATAAGCCAATCCAGATTCGCTTTAGGAGAGCCCAAGAAAAAAGAAAGAGATGCAGGCAAGTGGGAAGGGCTGCGGATACCCCCATAATAAATCCAAAATATATATTTTTTACATTTTCTTTTCCTGTTGGATCTTGCATGGCTTGCACGGCTCTGTAGGTGTATTTCGTACTTCTTTGTGAAAGTTCTTCCGGTGCTTGTTCCCAAAGGCTTATTAGCCAACCTCCGAAGCTAAAAATAAAGAGAACCCAAAGGGTAGCTAAAACTGCAATCAATAAATCTAGGGAAAGGTGAAAGATATATTCTAGAGTCTTGCTTGATGCCAATGCTCGTCGAATGATCCATATCGTGATGAAGAAAGAAAGGCTGTCAAATAAGGCACCGAGAAAACCAACTGGAATTTGAAGCTTAATATAGTGGGACGCTTCATGGGTCTGCATATAGTATGGAAAGGCCGTATAAATTGCCCACCAATAACAGCTAATGTTTAAGAAAATGAAGAAGAAGAAGAGAATGGGAAAGAAAACAAAAAGTTTCCCTCGCCTTCGTTCATAAAGATTCAGAACTTGATGGAGTGCTTGTCTCCAAGTCTGTATGATTTCATGCATAAATCCAATTTTTGTTATTAAAGATAATCAAAGAAAGGAGGGATTCTCATTTTGAGCTTTGCAGAGTGCATGAATCTAATCATCTTGTAGAGCCTTTAATTCCCATGATGATATTACTGAGAAGAAAAAAAATCCTTTTATTTTTAATTCCATTTGGAATCTTTTTTATCCTCAGTTTTGCATATTTATATTTAGACAAATATGTGGAAGCCGAAATTTTTAAGTTTGCAGAAGAAAAAGAAGTAAATCTCAAGTCCTTTGAGTTAGATCATTTAAATCCTGATGAAATTTATTCGGAGCAGATTTCATTGGATTTTATGGTTATGGAGGCATTGAAGGTGGGGATAAAAGTAGCCAAGGTCTCCAAGCCTCAATGGTGGGAATATTTTTTTTCTGACAAAAGATTAAGCGCAGAAATAAATCAAATTGATTTGGAAAGCGAAGCGGGTGGGGTGACGGTCGATCGTATAAAGCTAGTTTATTACAGGGAAGACTTAGGTTTAGATCTTAAGGCCTTGAGTGTTGATGGTTTGAAGTTGCATGTGAATGGGGTGAAGTTGAATTCCTTTCTTTCATCGGGAGATCCTAAGAACTTGGATGTTAATCAAACGAGTTCAAGTATTGGCTTTCTGCGTGACAGTTTGAATTTCCCCCCTGTGAAACACTTGAGGTTTCGAAAATCAGAGCTCTCGGCATCATGGGGGGAGAAAATTATGAAATTTGACTTCAATGCCAGTGCAAAACTGATTCAAGATTTTTCCAACATTCAACTGGATGGACTCCTTGAGGGAATGCCGGTCAGAAGTGATCTTACCCTTGCTCAGGATGGAGAAGTTTTGCACATCACTTCAAAACTCGAGGTCCCTGATTTTTCAAAAAGCAGGGTTATTCTCGAAGAACTTAAAGATTTGGCTTTTACCAGTGATCGTGACTTGGCATTCGATTCTGGAAGCTTAGTGGTACGAAAAAGTGGAACCCTTCATCGAGAGGAGCGATCTGATCAGAGGCAACTTCTTGATTCCCTTTTTGTAGAAATGAATGGAAGCGACCTGAGGTGGGAATGGGGAAATAAATTTGGAGAGATTAAAAAGTTCATGGCCTTTTTGTCTGGTTTTTCAGGTGGGGAACCAGAATCAATCAATGCATATGCTAATTTTAACTGGAATGATCAGTTCGAAGGTGTGGGTGCACGGGCCCAGCGGCGCTTTTTGAAAACAAAAGGTGGAGAGAATCAGAAGCTTGCAATCAGTGCGAGTGTGTGGGAATTGAATGGCAGTAAAGCACTTCCTTTTAAAGTCAAGAATCTCTCCGTTCCCTTTTTCGAGATCGAACATAACGCAAGCATCGAAGAAGCATTGAGGAAAGAGCATGAAATTAGGTTCAATCAGGTTACCTGGAATTTAGATGAGTTGAAATTGGAAACTGGAGCCGTAATTTTGAAAGCCTTGGATGGTTTATCCAAGTGGAAAGTAAAAATTCCACCACTCGTTGCTCATATGCCGAGCAGGCAACTTACATTCTCAGGTTTTTCATATGAAGGAATCCTTGATGTCGAAAAATTTCCGCAAGTCCAAGAAATACAAAATGTGCGAATGGAAGAGCTTCTTCTTGGAGATGATTTTAGAATGGAAGATATTCTTGTATCTTTCTGCTTAAATCGCGAAAAAGAGTTAGAAATTAAAAAACTGGAACTATCGCTGGATAATTTTCATGTGAGCATGAACCCGGCAAATCTTTTTTTAGGCTCCTCGGTTGATTCGGAGAGTAACGCAACCTTCTTTGTTGATTTCAAGGGGAGCAACCTCTCCATGCAGAAGGATAATTATAAAATCGAAGTGCAGAATATACATGGGGGAGTACAGCTTGATTCTCTGGATCCTTTTGAGACCGAAGCAAATCAAAAACTTGCTTTTGAGCAAATTCAATTCGGGGATCTTGAGTTTAAAGAGGGGAATCTTAGCTTTGCTATCCGTAACGGATCAGATATCGAAGTTGAAAAACTTTCCATGAGTGGCTTTGGCGGGTTGGTTGGATTAGGAGAAAGTACCTATTCTCTGGATCCTGCCATAAGCCGTCTTCTTTTAGATTTTGATCAAGTAAGTGGTCAGAAGTTAGCCAATCTCTTCAAAGATCTGGACCTTCGAATTGATGGCAATTTTAGTGGAGAAATTCCTATTGCTCCATCTCAGGATAACCTCTGGGATTTTGTGGGAGGATTCTTGAAATTAATCGAAGGTGGAGTTGGCTATTATAGTTGGGATGCCAATGGATTATTGACTGACACCATGGACGAAAATGACCTGCTTTACGGCCAAACTAAGTTGGCTGAGGAAGCCCTTAAGCAACTCGGGGTGGATTCGATGAAGTTAAATTTTATAGTCTTGGATGGAAAACGGGAAATTATTGGTGATATTAGAGGAAAGGCAGAAGTTGAAGGAAAAACGGTTAATCTGAAATATAAGCCTAGAATAGTTGGGGACCTGCAAGAAATCCTCGAGGCCATTGACTTGCTTAAATTACAAGTTAATCAATAGTTACAAAACATCATTGCTAAATTCATTCGTTTGTTTTCATCTAATTATATGGTTTTTCCCAAAATACTACTTTTTACCTTTCTCGCCTTTGGTTTGACTGGATGTTTTACTTTAAAGACGGAACACCACATAACATTGGACCACAATATCACCATCAAAGTCGAAAAAGAAGTAAATGACTTTGTCGATGACCTCTATGGAGAGTAATGCAAGATCAACTTTAAATTCCACTATGAAAAAAATAAACCATATCTGTTTAGCGTTCCTCAGCATTTTAACTTTCAGCTCTTTTTTACATGCGGACTACAAGGAGAGAATGAAGGAGCGTTTACCAAAAATTATTGAGGCTAAAGGGGCTGGTCTTATCGGGGAAGGGGTTGATGGCTTTCTTCATCTAAGAGGGAAAAAAGAAAAGACGGTGGTCCAGTTAGTTGCGGTTGAAAACGAAGATAGAAAAGAGTTTTTTAAGGCTGCTTCCACAAAAACGGGTAGTACGACTCAAGAGGTTGCCCAGAAATTTTCTCAGGTTATGAAGTCACGAGACGAAAAAAGTTTTTGGCAAAAAGACTCAAAGGGCTCTTGGGTTCAGAAATGAATCAAGTGGGCTCGGTTTATATTCCGACCCTTTTTATTCTTTGCCTGCTTTTTTTTTCCTCGTGCGGGGAAAGAAAAAAACAACAAGTTTCTTGGGGAGGTGGGCAAGGGAGTGCAACAGACCAGGAAAGCGAAGATTTAAATGCACATATCCTTGCACTTGAAAGACAAAGGAATATGTTGCAATACGAACTGCAATGGCTTGGAGCTCGGGCAAAGGTAGCTCGTGCTGAGATGGAACTGAACCTTGCTCTTTCAGCGGAAAAGAGACTAATGTCGGAAATCAGGAGATTTTCTGATAAAAATCAGGGCTTTGCTAGTTCCGATGAATTTCGATCCAAGCAATACCAAATTTCTTGGGATGCAAAACTCGAAGCAAGAAGGAAGGAAGTTACAAAAGCAAGGGCACAAGTAAATTTATTTTCCCGAGAACTTAATGAACTCCGCTTTGAAATCTCAAAAAACGGATTCTCATCTCCCGCTAAAGGGCTTGTGAAATGAGATCTTTCCTCCTGGCTGCATTACAACTAAGCTTTTTACGTTGTCCCGAATGCTAGCATTCGCAAGATGTTGAGCATTAACTGAAATGGAAGAGACAATTGAAAGAATTTTAAGTCACCCTTTGTTGACCGTCACCCTGAGCCTATTCTGTTTACTGCTCCTTTTTGCTATTCTCAAAAGACTATTGAAAATGATTCTTATCTCCTTGGTCTTAATCTTACTCTATTTTGGTTATGTCCATTATTTCCAAGATCAATACCCTCTTCCTGAGGTGGATATGAAGGAGATTCAAGAAATCAAAGAGGATCTGAGGGATTGGGTTATTGAAGATTTAAATGTCAGTATCTTTGAAGGAAATCGAAGTCGATTGAAGGAGTGAAAACCTGCCTTTTTCGTGGCGTTTTATATAAACTACTTTCTTGTGTGATGAAATGAAATTGCCTTGGCCCCTTTACCTTGCCTGGAAGCAGTTGTTTCCATCCCAAAGGAAGATATCCTTCTTTTCACTTTTGGCAATTGTGGGAGTTGCTTTGGGGGTCAATGTGATGATTGTAGTCATTGCATTTATGCAGGGCTTTCAGGAGAAATTTAAGTCTGATATTATTGATGCCCAAGGGCATGCCCGAATGATTCCGGTCAACCCTCAAGGCAGGTCCATGGATGTGTTAAGTTCACTGGATGAACAAGATAAAATTATTGGCATTTCCTCGTATGTACAAGGTCAGCTCCTTTTACAGAACCGAGATTACAACTCCATTCCACTTGCGATTGGCCTCGAACCAGATTCTTGTTCTCAGGTCTTACCCCTAAATGAATTTTTAAAACAAGGCCATTCGGTGATGGATCCCCATGATGCCGTTGATCTTACGCCATCACCTACCACCGAAGCATTGGAGGATGAAGTGGTATTTATTAGTTTAGAAGTTGCCAATCGCTTGGGAGTCCGGCCCGCAGCTATCCTGCAACTAATAGATGAAAACAAAACTGGTCTAATGGATGGAGAGGACGGGAAGATTGAAGTGCGAAGATTGGATCCATTTATTTCTTCCGGTGAATGGATTCTGGAAATTCTAGGTTCGAACCGAATTATGATCCGAGAAGAAATTTCAAATTTTGAGACCGTTCGGAAGATAAGGGATGGCGTGATTGACCTTGGGTATGGAAATCCCGTTTTTGAAATTAAAAAAGGGAGTAAGCCGTTTCTTCCTGGGATGATTTTTCGCTACCAATGCTTTCGTTCTTCCACCATTGAAGTGTATTCTCCTTCCATGATTGATAAGGCAAAATCAGACGAAATGTCGCCGCCTTATGAGGTTAGAGTCGGTGGAATCATTGAGGTTCCTTGGCAAGGGTTTCACTCGGAAGTTATACTCGGTACGGCTCGATTCATGCAGGTGATGAAGAATCAACCCGGTTCGGTTGATGGGCACTATTTGAAGTTTTCAGATGAGGTTGCCAGAGATGAAGTAAAACTTGCCACAATATGCAAGCAGTTGGAAGGTATTTGGTCTGATAATTGGGTGGTGATTCCATGGTTCGTTGAGAATGCTTGGTTTTTTGAGCTTTTGCAATTTGAGGAGTATTTAATGATTTTGATCATGATTCCCATCGGGCTGGTAGCCGCATTCGCGATTGCAATTGCTTTAATGACTTCGGTATTACGTAAAATTAGAGAAATTGGCTTACTGGTGGCGATGGGAGCAGGGCAGGCCTCTGTTGGTTTCATTTTTTGTCTCCAAGGCTTAATTATTGGTACTTTAGGAGCATTTCTTGGTTGTGGATTAGCCATTGTATTCATCCGTTATCGGGATCAACTTATGAGTTTTATTGTAGAAAAAATTGCAGGTGAAGACGGACAAGTTGGGGTATCTCAATTTTATGACTTTTATAGTTTAAAGGTGAATTATCCATGGGAGTCACCCGCTAGTTTGATCAATTTTCTTTCTTTTGCCACTTTTGCGATCTTGGTTTCAACCGTTGCAGGACTTTTACCTGCCTGGCGAGCTGCTAGGCTTAACCCAGCGGATGCATTACGGAGTGAGTGAATCCAAAGAAAGTTTTGTTTTACTTACTGAGGGCTTGCGAAAGAGTTTCTCATTCGGGAATGAAAAAATTGAAGTCCTTCATTCGGTTGACCTTGCTTTAAAGAAAAGTGAATCTTTAAGCATACGAGGTGATTCAGGCTGTGGTAAGTCTACTCTGTTAAACTTACTTGCCAGATTGGAATTAGCGGATTCTGGTTCCGTTTATTGGGAAGGAAGAAAATTGATTGCATCGGAAAAGCCAAGCGCTCATGAAATTTCGAAAAGGGCTTCCTTTCTCGGGGTTATCTACCAGTCCTACTACCTCATTCCAGAATTAACCGTGTTGGAAAATGTTCTTTTACCCAGTCGCTTTTTGGGCCGTATTGATAGCACCCACAGGCAAAGAGCCATGGACTTGCTCGAGAAAATGGGTGTTCTCGATAAACAAAATCAAATTCCAGGCAAGCTTTCTGGGGGGGAAAGACAAAGAGTTGCGATTGCCCGGGCACTGATTAATTCCCCAGAGGTCATCCTTGCGGATGAACCAACTGGGAATTTGGATGAGCGAACGGGTGGGGAAGTAATGGATTTACTCTTACAAAGCTGCGTGGAAGAAGAAACTTCACTTATTCTTGTCACCCATAATCCAAAATTTGCAAGAGCAACGAGTCGATCATCGGTTCTCCAAGATGGAACATTGAATGAAGTATAAAATATGAGCGAAAAA
>Ga0213863_10003573_pt1 | contig 10686 bp, 5 predicted proteins | sample PICome_8_FD_160128 | JGI IMG/M metagenome (GOLD analysis project Ga0213863, IMG submission 160128) | Coastal seawater microbial communities near Pivers Island, North Carolina, United States - PICO497 | ecosystem: Environmental > Aquatic > Marine > Coastal | place: USA: North Carolina | collected... | reverse complement strand
TAGGCGGGACTTTTACTGACTGCTTTGTAGTTTGGGATAATAAGTACATAGAAACCAAAGCTTTAACCACTCATCAAAACCTTGCATTAGGTTTTAATGAGGCTCTTGAAAAAGCATATCAAGAACTCGGTTTAGGCATGGAAGAGCTTTTAGCTGGTGTTGATTCAGTTAGATATGCAACAACTCTAGGTACAAACGCGCTCATTGAACATAATGGTCCAAGGATAGGTATGCTGGTCACAGCTGGTTATGAGGCGATGGTGCCACTCAGTAGAGCTCGTGGTTATGGTGAAGGTCTAGACGATCTTGGTAAACAGAACCTTCCTGATGCTCAAAGACCAGTTCCACTTGTATTGCCCAATATGATTGAAGGCGTTAGAGAGCGTCTGGGTTTTGAGGGCGAACTAGTAATGCCTGTTGATGAAGATGATGTCCGGCAAAAAATTAGAACTTTAGTAGACAAAGGCGCACAAGCAATAGTAATTTGTTTCGTAAATTCAGTAGTTAATCCAGCACATGAAAAACGTGTAGAAGAAATTTTATTAGAAGAATATCCTACGCACTTATTGGGCTCGATTCCTGTGATACTTTCTCATCGTGTAGCTGGTCGTAAAGGTGAATATGTTAGAGCTACTTCTGCAATTGTAGATGGTTATCTGCACTCCACTATGTACCATGCTATGAGTCAACTGGAACAAAATTTACGAGCTAATTCTTATTCTAAACCTATGCTTGTAATTCATAACTCAGGCGGTATGGCACAGCTTAACTCTACAGACGCGCTACAAACTATTCACTCAGGACCAGTTTCTGGAATTAGTGCCGCAGAACATCTTGCGAAAGAGGCTGATTTAGGTAGTGTTATTGCTACAGATATGGGTGGTACAAGTTACGATATTGGTATTGTTGTTGAAGGTGGAATTAAGCATTATGATTTTAATCCCGTCATTGATAGATGGTTAGTTTCAGTACCTATGGTGCATCTTGTTACTCTTGGAGCTGGCGGTGGTTCTATTGCTTCATTCGATCGGATGTACAATGCTGTAGCAGTTGGGCCTAAAAGTGCGGGTTCAGACCCAGGTCCAGCTTGTTATGATCGAGGTGGAATGAGTCCTACAGTTACAGATGCAGACTTAGTTCTAGGCTATTTAGATGCTGATAATTATGCGGGCGGCAGTATACCTTTGAACCCTAAGAGATCTATGTTTGCAATTGAAGAAACACTTTGTGATGACTTAGATGTTGAGCCAATTGCAGCTGCATTACTAGTCAAAGAAAAGGTAGACAGTAACATGGCTAACGGTGTTAATACAGAGTTGAGGGTCCGTGGTTATGACCCAAAAGACTTTACTATGCTTGCTTATGGCGGTAACGGTCCGCTGCACTGTTGTGGTATTGCTTCTAAATTAAAAATTAATAAGATTCTTGCAACTCCTTTCAGCTCAGTGTTTTCTGCAGTGGGAGCAGGAAATATGCATCAGATGCATATTCATGAAACATCACTCTTCATGGTCCTATATGATTCCACGTCGCGAAAGGTGTTTGATAATTACTCAAAATTTAATGATTTAGTCGTTGAACTGAGCAAGAGAGGTCAAGCTGATCTTTTAAGACAAGGCTCACCCTTAAGCGATATTAAGCACTCGCTTGAACTTGATATGCGTTACGGTAATCAGTTGGTTCAAACTACCGTAGTAGTTCCAAAGCATTCACTTGAAGCTGTAATGGATGTGATGAATATTCTTGATCAATTTTCAAGTGATTACGGTAAACGCTTTGGTGAGGGAAGTCAGGCGCCAGAAGCAGGTATCCGGATTAACACAATCCGTGTCGCCTCTTATGTTGAACATGACACAGTAAAATTTGACCATATCAAACCGATAGCACAGAATAAGCGTGTCAAACCACCTGCGCCAACAACAACACGTAAATGTTATTTTGTTGGTGATGGTAAAGCTATTGAAACACCAGTTTGGAACAAGGCAGATATACCTCCAGGAACAGAAATTGATGGTCCAGGACTAGTATCTTCAGAGGTATCAACGTACTTAATCGAACCCGGTTGGAAGTATGTTTCAGCTGAGCAAGGGGCAGTTTGGTTTCTTCGTGAAGAAGAAAAGAATTAAATAGGTAAATATATTATGAACGAGAAAGCAAAAATTGAACTTAATGTTCAAGATCAAGAGTTAATACAGAAATTCCTCAAGGATACAACTTTGTTCCTTGGTCCAGATCCTGAGATTATGCGGGATCACCGTATCATGCCTAGGACCGAGACTGAAGAAAGGGTCATGAAGGAGTATACCGATTTAAATCAGATTGCTTCTATACGAGATCGACTTCAGTCTGCATGTGAAGAAGGTTTTGAAATGGTAGAGCAGATGGGGGCAGCTCCGGGCGCGAAGTGGGGCGATATCATTACTGGGATATATTCTGCCTCCGGAGATTTAACTATTGGTAGTGCTGGAGGAGTGCTAATTTTCTCCGCACTTGTTCACCATCCTATTAAATTTATAATTAAAAATTGGATTGATGAAGAAACCGTCGGAGTTCGAGAGGGCGATGGATTTATTCATAATGACTCAAGATATGGTAACGTCCATAATACTGACCAAAGTATGATTTTGCCTGTGTTCCACGAAGGCAAGTTAATCTGTTGGGCTGCCTCGACAGTTCATGAAGGCGAGTGTGGAGCTATCGAACCAGGCGGTATGCCGACTATGGCTGAAACTTCTTTTGATGAAGGGTTGAAAATGTCACCCTTCAAGGTCGTAGAAAATTATAAAATCAAAAGAGACTTACTAACTTTCTTACAAAACTCCGTGCGTGAACCTAAACTTCAGTACGAAGACATGAAAGTGAAGCTATTTGCCTGTATGCGTCTTGAGCAAAGAATCAAAGAAGTTTTTGCCTCTGAAGGTCCAGATGCCCTTACGGCTTGCTTGAGATATACAAATGAAAGTGTGGTTACTGAGGTTCGTCGCAGAATATCTGAATGGCCAGATATGACTGTAAGAACTCATACAATTATGGATGGTACATTACGTGAAAACGCTTTGATTAAGATGAATATGACTGCTATTAAAAAAGGAGACAGATTAATCTTTGACTTTTCTGGAAGTAGCCCAGAATTCACTAACCGTGCTATTAATACACAGCTGCCTGGTATGAAGGGAATGGTTGGACAAGCATTTATGAATCATATCTGGCCTGATTTGCCGAGAGGTCAGGCGGGTCTTTCTCCAATTGAGTTTAAGTCAACACTTGGATCAATCGTAGATTGTACTTATTCTGCACCAAATTCTCAGAGTCTTATGTCAATTTTTCATAGCTTTACAGTAGCCCAGCATGCGACAGCAAAAATGCTTTACAGTACCCCAGAAAAATATACACGTGTTTTAGCACCTTGGCATAATATGATTAATACTTTCATTTGGGGTGGTGTGAATCAGCATGGTGAGACGCTTGGTAACTTATGTGCGGATTTAAACGGTATGGGTGGTGGCGCAAGAATGGATAGAGACGGAGAGCATGCCCTATCGCCAATTTTTGCAACCATGGCTGATATTGGTGAACAAGAAATGAATGAAGAAGATGTCCCATTTCTTCAGCTTGTTTCCAAGAAAATGACTATGAATACTCAAGCACCTGGAAAGTACCGGGGTGGCATGGGTTATACTCAGATTGCTTCTACAAAAGATAGTGATGCATGGGGTTTTATGACCTCTTGTTTAGGTTCTAAAGCTCCAACTATTCAAGGTTTGTTTGGTGGTTATGCTGCAGGGTCTGGTCCACTATGTAGAGTAGAAGGTGTGGATGTATACGATATTATGCTGAATGACCCTTCAAAAATGAGACATTCTATACATGAGATTATGAATGAACAGCCATTTGAGAATGCTATTTATACCACGCAACATCTAGGTTTAGGCTTTGATATATCCAAACGTGGTGCCCTTTACATGATTTCTCAAGGTTCTGGCGGAGGATACGGGGATGTACTAGAGCGTGATCCTGACCTTGTAATTATGGATATTGAAGAATCATTAATATCACCTGATTGGGCCAAAAAGCTATATAAGGTTGTATTTGACGATGAAACACTAGCTGTCGATGTAGTTGCAACTAAAAAAATGCGCGATGAATATCGGGAGCAAAGAAAAAAGCAGGGTGTACCTTATGCAGAATTTGTTAAGAAGCATGTGAGGGATATTCCGCCAGATGATATTCCTTTTTATGGCGCGTGGAACGGTAATAATGAGCAAGTTTATTGTGGATCGAACGACGACTTAAGAGACGCTGCTAACCCTGGCGCTAACTATATGATCAACCCAAAAGATGTGAGAATTAATGAGCTAGAGCAAGAACTTGCAGATGTTAGAAAAAAAGCAGGAATTGTCGTTAAAGCTGATAGGAAATAAAGATGGCGGTTGATCTTTTAGATTACCTTAAGGGCGGGGTTGATTCTCCGCGGCTTTGGGTAAATTTTAATAAATATGCAAAAAATTTATTACTTGGAAGTGATGCTAACCCATGGACAACACCAGCGTCATACTTGTCCTTTTATACGCAAGCGCATGCACTGGTGAAAGCAGAAGTCGTTCTTATAGACATATGGGACTTATTTCATCATTGGATGGAAGATGATGAGAATGCAATCAAGTCCATGTCAGAAAAAAGTCGTGCCACATTTGCTTCCAAGGTCCTTCTTGAGGCTTATGCCCCAAGAGAACTACTTGCTGAAGTTCTAATTGCCATGAATGATAACTATGGAAATTCAGTCCCTATTGTTCTAGTTATTCCTTCACCAAGATCGTTATTGGCGAGATCCCATCAGGCTGCAACCAAAAATGACCTAGAGCCAACTGAGATGTCAGTTGATACCGTTTCTATGTATATGGCTGATTTTTTGCGCTATTACAGCGAAACAAATTTATCTGGCATATTGCTGGTAGAAGATGAGAAGCTTTTGCCATTAAGTGCAGAAGAAATTGCTTGGTATCAGCCTGTGTTGAACGTTGCAAAGCACTATCGCTGGTCTGTTGGTCTCCAGTTACCTTTTCAAAATGAAGGCTTTAATGCACCAGATGAGATCGACTTTACTATTATTCCTGAGCAGTCAGCCGCTTGTAGTAATTCACTTGGGGTTGATATTAGCCACTCGCTGTGGGCATCAAGTGATATTAAAGAAAATACAGGATTTAGTTATTTTACTATCCCCGAAGGTATCAATCCTGAAAAGGTCCTCGAAACCCTCTCTAGTATAAAATAATCACCAGTATATTATGCGCCTTGTCGATTTTTTGGATCAAAGCTCGGCTCTTTCTTACCCTGAAGCCCTAGAGGCTAAATTTTTCGATTTGGAAAATAATATAGATTTTTCATATTCTGAGATGGTAAATGCTTCAATTCATTTGGCTAATATTTTAGATCAAAAGGGAGTAAAGGCACAGGATATCGTAGCAACGTATACTCCAAACAGTGTTGCAGCTTATTGTTGTATTTTTGCTATTTCCCGTCTAGGTGCTGTTTGGCTTCCCCTGAATACAAAAAACACCTTTGATGCAAATTTAAAACTCATTCGGCTATCTAATGCAGATTTTTTATTTATTGATAAAAGATTTGATAAGAAAATTACAGTATTATTAAATGAACTTGGTTCAGAAAATATAGCTTACCTAGAAACTAACAAAATTGCAGATATCACTTTTTCATCTCTAAAAAAGAAAGCTGAGAATACTTTTCAGACTACAACTTATCCTTTAAAAGAATACAACAGTGTTAACGAATCTTTAGACTCGAATTTAAAAGAACTAGTTTCATTATTTCCTACTGGTGGAACTACTGGCGACCAAAAGTTAGCAGAGTGGCGAGCTGACACCTGGGAAGCGATTGTTGATATACAAAAAAAACAGATGACAGTTACAGATATAAGACCCTGCTATCTTATAAGTGCAGCTATGACCCATGCAGCTGGGATTGGTTCGTTCTCAACGGTCAAAGAGGGCGGCTCAATTCTTGTTATGGATGATTTTTCTCCAGAAAAAATACTTTCTGCTATTCAAAAATATAATGTTACAACATTATTCCTGCCGCCTACCGCAATCTATATGCTTCTTGATTTTGAAGATATAAGATCATATGACTATGGCAGCTTAAGATACTTTTGGTATGCCGCAGCTCCTATGTCAATCGATAAGCTCAAGGAGGCAATATCTGTATTTGGTCCAGTAATGGTCCAAACCTATGGGCAGGCCGAGGCACCTATGATATGCACTTTCTTTTCTGCTGAGGATCATATGAAAGCGTTAAATAAAAATGATCTTTCAATACTAGGTTCATGTGGAAAAGCCTCACCTGATATCGAAATTGCAGTTTTAAGCGAATCTGGTGACCCTCTCCCTCCTGGCTCAAAAGGAGAGGTAGCTATTAAAGGAAGGCTTTTAATGAATAAATACTTCAATAACGTAGAGGCTACTAAATCGATAAGGATAAATGGCTGGCAGCTAACAGGTGATATGGGTATATTTGATGAAGAAGGTTATCTATCATTGGTGGATAGAAAGGGCGATATGATTATTACAGGAGGGTTCAATGTTTACCCAGGAGAAATAGAGCAACTGATTTGGGGAATTCCAGCTATCAAAGATTGCGCTGTTATAGGTATTCCGCACGAAAAATGGGGAGAACAAGTGACTGCAATAATCGAGCTCAAGGATAATAATAAGGCGCCTGAAGAATCAGAAGTTATCAATCTTTGCAAGAAACAACTTGGAAGTGTAAAAGCACCAAAAAAAGTTATTATCATTGATGAGCTTCCAAGAAGTCCTGTCGGTAAAGTGCTAAAAAAAGATTTAAGAGCTGTATTTTGGAAAAATGAAAAAAGGAAGATTTAGTCTATTTTTGGTATCAAATAGGAAGAAATATTTTATATCACAGCTGACTATAAAATTTTTTATTATTAAAGGAGGTTGATGTGAAAGTAAGCATAGTGGGTGCATATAATACCAAGTTTGGTGCTTTTGTTAAGCGAGACCGAGAAGCTGGCACTATCGAAGATGTTAAGAGTTTTTATGAGCTATTAATAGAAGCTGGCTCAAAAGCAATTGCTGATGCAGGTCTGGAGGCAAGTGATATTGATGCTATATGGGTTGGGTCTTGCTCACCCTCGTTATTCGTTAATCAGGAGCATGTTGGGCCTTTAGCTTTAGAGATTGACCCACAGGGATTATTGTTTAAGCCAACCACCCGAACTGAAGGGGCTTGCGCAACCTCCTCACTGGCTATTTATAATGCTGCTTATGGTGTTGCTTCTGGTCGTTTCAAACATGTACTGGCACTTGGCGTTGAAAAAATGAGTCTTTTGGATACACCTGGAGTCACTCATGCATTAGCATGTTGCTCATATTGGCCTCAAGAGGGCAGCCATGGTATGACTTTTCCAGGCTTATTTGCAGAGCTGGGATTAGCTTACCAAAAAAAACATCAACTTAGTGACGATCAACTAAAAACTATGCTAGCTCATGTTTCGGCACTCAACTACAGAAATGGAATTAAGAATCCCCTCGCTCATTTTGGAGCTGGTAGTTTGCCAGACAAAAATAATTTAACGACAGCAGAAGCAATACTAAATTTGCCCGAGACAGGCAAAGGAAGCAATCCAATGATTGCACCGCCTCTGCGATTGCATGATTGCTCTTTAATTACAGACGGTGCAGCAGCAGTAGTTTTGACTTCAACAGATAACGCCATAAAAAACTTCAAGTATGCAGTAGAATTAAGCGGCGTTGGTCATACTACAGATAGAATGATGTTAAATGGCCGTCAAGGCGGACTCGATGAATTAAGGGCTACTAGACATGCTGTTTCACTTGCATGCAAAGAGGCAGGGATTAAGGTGTCTGATTTAGATTTCGCAGAAGTACATGATTGCTTCACAGTTAATGAGCTTTTATGCGCAGAAGCCATAGGTTTGTCAGAATCAGGTCGAGCAGGCTTTGATTTGATGGATGGAAAATTTGACCCGGGTAGCGATTGTCCGATTAATCTTTCTGGTGGACTCAAAGCAAAAGGTCATCCAGTCGGGGCTACAGGCGCCTCCATGCACGCACTTGCTTATAAGCAGTTGACTGGAGAGCCAATTGGTATATCAGCAAAAGATAATGCTGAAACAGCGATGACAGTAAATATAGGTGGCTCTGGCGTTACTAATTGCGTAAGTGTGCTCAAGAGAATTCAATAATTACAAAAAATATCATTACTGCAAGTAATGAAAAATATTCTCCCTCGCAATAAAACCGAGAATACTGCTATACAGCGGCATATTTTTTGCGAATGATAATCATTATTGAAAAAAAGTGATAAAAAATATAAGTATTGCTCAAAAAAACGAGCCGATTCATCTTTTTTTTATATAAATTGAACTTTTTTTATATTAAATAGTCCTTATTTATCAGGGTTATTATGACCAATAATATATTCTATAAGCTACTGATTTTATTGGTATATATTTATATTTAAGTATTTATACAGGCTTAAAAAAATTTGTTTTTAATACAATTTTTTTGGTTTTATTGGAATTTTAAAAGAAACAGGGTTGATACTGTCGCCCAAGGGGAATATATTGATAGGTGCCGTGTTCTTATTGGACGTGGTTTGAAATTATATAATTTTACAAAGTAATACTAAGTGGGAGAATAAGATGGTAAGAAGTAAAACAACCAGCATCTTAAAAGTCGGCGGACTTTTGCTGGGATTTGGAGGTCTACTCTTAGGAAGCAGCAACGCTTTCTCTGCGTATGGCTACGGAGGTGATAATGAACCTTTTTATAACCTCAATATGAATGGTTATGTCAGAACTACTGTTGGCGTCATGCTACAGGATAATGATGAAACTAGGGCCGATGATAAATTTCGCATGAACCAAGCAGAGGTAACTCTAAACTTGGATTTCGATATTAAAACAGGTCCTTTGAACTGGAAAGTGATCACACGTTTTGATAAAGAGATGCAAACCGACTATCTTGATGATCTTGAAGAAAGAATGGATGCTACAGCTGCAGCATTTGGCATTCAAGGTAACTATAGTGGAGTCGGATCACACAATAGAGGCGATTTCATGGAACAATATGAAACCACCGATGAACTCTTTGATTGGTTGCGTGAGTTGTATTTTGATGTCAATCTCTTAGATGACAGATTGATGGTCCGTGTCGGACGTCAACAATTGGTTTGGGGTGAAAGTGATTTCTTCCAAGCAATGGACGTTGTTCATGGTTATGACTATCGTGGTCGTCTATTTTATGAAAATAACGAAGAATGGCGTAAGCCCTTGATGTTGTTTAACTTTAGGTTAGATTTCTATGAACTCGGCGGTAGCTTGAACTGGTATATTAGACCAGGTTGGGATAGAAAAGAGGACATGGGCAGTAACTACAACATTGAAGGTGGTCGTTGGATACCGCACCCATATCGTGGTGTTGACTTCACACAATTCACAACTTCATATCGTACCGATCATGATTCAGGTGATTGGAGTGATATGACTTACGGTATCCGTTGGAATGGAGAGTGGGGTTCTATAGGTTATTCATTCGCTTATATGAAGACTTTCAATCCAGCGCCAGTAGTAAATCCATATGCTTCTTCTGGAGTATTGGCCAGTGGTGAACCAGATGTGTCTGCTCTTGCAGAGGGGGGCGCATCGATTAACAATGGCGTCTACTATGGTTATTATGGTCTTCAGGGCGAAACTAAAACTTATGGTGGTGATGCTGCAAAAGGAGGTACTTTACTGGGTGACTGGATGTACCCTGAAATTGATATCTTTGGTTTCACTATGACCGGTTTTAACAGCCCAATGGATGCCACAATAAGTGCTGAAATTGCTTATATTCCTAATAAGCCCTACAACTATGGGTCTCTTAAATCAGATCTACCAGGTTGGAATGGTGTTATCGAGAAAAATACACTTAATATGATGTTCCGTATCGATAAAGAGTTTAAGTGGATGGATTCACTAGGTACGCATCGTCCTTCACTGTCAAGTATTCAGTTATTTGACACATGGATAATGAATCATGATGATAAAGATGAAATAGTAGAATTTGCTTCTTTCGGTTCAAGAAAAATGGAGCACACTGCTTACTTAACTATCTTTACATTGATGAATTTCCATCGTGATACGATTAACCCTTCATTCGTAGCTGGTACTGACTTAACTAAAGGTGGCGGTTTCGCTATTCCTGCAGTAGAGTTTGTTTATGGCGATGATTGGCGCCTCAAAATTGAAGCAGATCTCTGGTGGAACGATGGTGATACCAAGAAAGTTTGTCGTGCAACTGCTGGAACAGGAACTGATTCCTCTTGTGGAGCTTCTGGACACGCGGCACAAAATCTTGGGGGTATAACACCACCCAATGACGGATCGCCATATGGTAAGGGTGATGCTTTACTTGGTAAAAGAGAAAATAGTGCTGGTTTCATGGATTACTTCGCTGGTGATAACCAGTTAGTATTCAAGTTAACTAGACAGTTCTAAGAAAGTAGTACGTTTGAGTATGTCTGCACAATGATTACTTTGTATGATTTGTGTAGACAGCACTAAAATAAAAAAACTTGGAGTAATATTTATGTATATTAAGCTAATTACTACCTCGGTAGTATCGCTAGGATTGCTTTTAGGGG
>Ga0213863_10003564_pt1 | contig 10698 bp, 2 predicted proteins | sample PICome_8_FD_160128 | JGI IMG/M metagenome (GOLD analysis project Ga0213863, IMG submission 160128) | Coastal seawater microbial communities near Pivers Island, North Carolina, United States - PICO497 | ecosystem: Environmental > Aquatic > Marine > Coastal | place: USA: North Carolina | collected... | reverse complement strand
AGCTACATATGTTTGTACTGATCCTGTACCAGATGCACTAGTAATGGTCGCTAATTTTGGAGTATTAAGAAATATTAAGTTATCTGCAACTGCTAACTCAGTTGAACTAAGAGTAAATGTATCGCCTTGTACAGTAAGGTCACCTTCAACAGTCAAGTCTCCAGTAAAAATACCACTGTGTCCGTATTCAACGTCAGTCTCGTCGGCACCAACACTTAGTGTGTTTGCCATTTGTGATAATTCAAATGATTTAGTTGGCATAGTTAATCCCCAATTGTTTAAAGTATTTATCTAACAATTAGGGATTATAATTATGCTTGTGATTCTGACCAGGATATTTTACCACTAACTGTAAATGGTGTTGAATTGGATACACCTGAAGTAGTTTGTGGTTGAACTGCGAGTGTTAACAAGTCTGGACCAGCGGGGAAAATACCATCTCCGCCTAACATACTGTTACCAATTTCTAATAGTCCATCTAAGTCAACTGTAACCGATCCTGCCGATGCTTTAGCTGAGTAAATCGCAGTACCATTTAATAGTGTATCTCCTGCTTTGTGTTTAATAATCTCACTCAAACTTGGGCTTTGTGCATCTTCAAAAGTAATTGCACTTGGTAGTGAATTTTGTAGCAAAATAAACTCGATATCTCGGTTACTTGTAATAGAGGCTTGTCTCAATCGTAACTGCATACGGTTAATAACTTCACGTTCACCAAGTGCGCCTGTTAATCCACTATCAACACTTGGCGCTAGGCGCACACTAATAAGTGGTAATGGGCGTGACAATTCAACTTCAGTAGATTCACCTACAACAACTACTGTTGATCCGGAAATAACTGGATATGTAGATCCACCAGTTGGATCTGTACTTGTAGCTGGATAACTGGTATAAATTAAACTGTTAGCACCATCAACTTTTATCTGTGTAATATAAGTTCCAGAAATTAAGTTACTTCCAGCGTTTTCTTTAATCGACGCACCAACTGTTGCTGCTTCTGCATCCACTTGTGCTACTGGTATAGCATACACATAAACACGTCTACCGTCAAGTGTAATCTGTTGGAAAGTACTTACATTATTACTAGTTACGTTACTACTTCCACCTGCCGTAAATGCAAATGGTTTACTTTGTCCAGTAAACTGATATGCTTTATCATCGTCAAACGTACCATCCATAATAATACTTGTACCAAAGTGGAATAGTGTTGGTGCTGTAGTTGCTGTTGCACCGTTTTCAATTTCATAACGTGAAGGCAAGTTACCTGAACGGAAATATGATTCATCTAGTTTGTTGTTGTGTCTAAATTCATGGAAGTATCTAATGTGTCCTACACTATCTTTAAATCCATAACGAATTTTACCAGCACCATACCAACTGTAGTCCATGTACACCATTTGAATTTTTGTTTTATCTAAAATGTATCCAGTAAATCCTGTACCGTCTGCTGGATCCATATTCCAATCTTCTTGTGCTACTCGTGTATCAATTGTTTTTGTTGCTTTAACATTTGTAGCGTTAATACCACGATAAGCTGGCTGTACAACCATTCTAATGTCTGAACTTAATTCTACAACTTTGTATGTTTGTCCACGAATAACAACCGTATCATTAACACTTAACTGTGTAGTGAAACTACTGTTTATACCTGAAATTACTTGACTACCACGTGTACAACTAACACTACCTGCTAATTGTGTTGTACTACTACGTCTAACTGCATATAGTTTTTGTCCATCGTATTCAAAGAAGAAGCCGTTTTGATCATCAAACATCCCACCTCTAACAAAACTATCTGTCCAGCCTGCACGTACATAACGTGGGAACCCACTTGCCTTAACATCAGATGGCTGAGAACTCATTGTGTAAGTAAATGAGAACGGATCTGGGACTGAAACTACAGGAAATGTTCCGTTATATGTATTTGTACCTGTTGATACTATGGCACCACTAATAGTAATTTGATCACCAATTTTTAAATTGTGTTGTTCTTGTGTATTAACTGTAGCTGTTGTACCACTTGCTTTAATCAGTTCACGAACTAGTTTCGGCGGATTAAAGTTAATAGCAAAACTTGTTTGAATACCTTTACCTGATTGATAACGGAAGTACTTACGTGTTTGTCTAGCAATTCTACAGTTAGGACTTGTTCCTGCTGTAATATCAACACCACCGTCAAAAGGTTTGTGTATACCAAATCCATCTGGTCTTAGTGATAGCTGTGTAGCATAATAATAATCTGCGCCGCTATTGCTTGCACTTGATTCTTCGAACAATGTTAATGCTTCGTTTGTTGTAACTGTGTCAACTGTAAACTCTTTAACATATACCCCAGTATTCACATAAATCTTATCAAAACGTTTAAAGTTTGTTAAGAATCTAGTACCACTGCCAACAAGTGCTTTTGATCCATTAGTAAGGTTAACTGTACCGGAACCTTTGATATTTTTAATAACGTTGTTACTTGTTAAAATATGTGTACCACTAGGATTAGTTAGTGTAAGCGCAAGGTTGGCCAATGCGTCAACAGCACTTGGTGCTAACTTAATAGTTGTATCATTAACAACGATAACAAATGTATCAGTTGTACCACTTGGCAATATACTTGAGTTACCATTGGCATTATATGTAATTTTCTCACCTGTGATCAAGTTATGTGCAGCAGAAAATGTTATTGTCCCGCCACTTGTGTTTACTTCTGAGCTAGTAAAATTATATGTACGATTTGGAATTTGGAAGTCACTTGACATTGTAAATGAGCTTGGAGAAGGTACATTGGTCATTGTAAATACACCATCATATGCACCAACAATGTTATTAACGTCAATACTATGTCCGCCTGTACCTTGCCCTGTAATAACAACGCCTGATTCTTCTGCTGTAATGTTGAATCTTAGTCCCCACCATGGTCCACCACCTGGACCGTAGTTAACGGCAGATGTTGGATCAACTGTGATGTAAAAACCAACATTTCCACTTAGTGTTGTAAGTATACTACTTAAATTTTTACTTGTCAAGGTAGTACTTGTAGTATATGATGCAGTATCACCTCGGTCGTCATTTTGACCAATAATATAGCTTGTACCGTCTCCAGGAAAATCTAACTGTACGTATTCAGAAGAAGCACTAAAGTCACCTCTAAATTCTAAACTGGTTAATGTTGCCGTACCTGGATCAAATCCAAACGATGACGACAAATCAATAAAGTAATTACTTAGCGTAGTATTGTCGTTTCTAGCAATTACTAATTGATTACTTCCAGAAGATCCAGTATTACTATCTGACAGTCTAAGTCTACTATCGTCTTTACGTTCCAAAAATATTGTTTGACCGTTAGTAAGTGGAGGAATTGCTGTTCCGCTTGTATTATTATATACCGCTGCTACTTCACCTGTAATTTTGTGGTTACTAAAGTAAAGTGTGTTAAAGTTTTCGTTTGGTCTTGAGTAAGAAAAAGTAAACGCTTCTGGTATTCTCGCAATATCATCTGTAGTTGGTGAAACATCGGTTTGTAGTCTTAGAACATCTTGGTTAACAACACTTGCAGTAACATTAAACGATTGTTGCATATTAGTTACTGTTCCACTACTATCAGCATAGGAAAATCTTTGTCCACTACTATAATCAGTCGAATCGACTGTAATCGTTGCTGTTTGATTTCCTACAATACCGTGGTTTGGTAAGTATAATGTGTTTCTATCACTTGTTAATGGTGTTGCAAAAACATAAAAGTTTTCACTACCTGTTCCATATGTTGTATTACTATCATTATAATCAATAGTAAATGCGCCAGATCCACTTTGTCCACTAGTTACAGATACAACTTGCGAATACTTTACGCTAAGTGTACCATAACGACCATTATTTCTTTGGTTAGCTAGATAACTAAATGCATCATTAGTATTACTATAACTTCCACTTGTTCTACCTTGGAATGCAACAACTGCTTGTGGTTGTGTATTACCTAAACCATATTGGCTATCTGCTAAGTCACCGCCACTAAATTTTTTCTCGTCTTCTGTGAAGCTACCAGCAGGCGTATTGTTAATTAAGTTCAATACAAATCTATATCTATCCGATCCGTTAGGTGATGTAAAGCCACCAACACTAGTGTTAGCTCTAACTGTTAGTGGAAGGAATGTTCGTCCGCCAGATGTAGTTAATGCACTACTAACATCTAAGTTATTGAAACTTGGTGTAGCGCCGTTTGTTTGTGCTGTAGCAAGCAAATTCCAACTCTGGTTACCTGGACCGTAAATTCTTTGTGTAATGCCAGCAATTGTAAATTCTAACCACTCACTTGTACTGTTAATATCACCACCTGCAAGAATATCTTGAATTGTTACTGATGTTGGATTACCACCAAGTGCAGTTGTTACATCAACACTAAAGCTAACTGTATTAGTTGAGTTACTACTATATGCTGATGTTTGACCAACTGAGCTAGATTCGTTTGCTTTAAAGAATTCTGTTTGTCTTATAGTACCGTTTGCAGCTTCTACTTTATAAACGAGACCTAACCGTGCAAGTCCATATAAGTTGTTTAGTGCTGTTAAATTAATGGCACTAGTAAGTGTGTCTGTCGTATGTAGTTTAATAGTGTTTGCGTCAATAACTTCGACATAGCCAACTGTACCGTCTGTAATACCACCATCAGATAACCCATGATATGGTGTGTTAAACAATAATGTATAACCGTCTCTTAGATTGTGTGTAGTCCATGTAATTCTATCAGTACTAGCATCCCAATCAGACGTTGTTATATATTTGGTATATGTTGATTCCCAGTCATATGTAACAACTGCACGATCTCTATAGTTACCACGTCCTGTACTAGCATTTATATCAATTACGTCACTGCTATTAAAGTTTGCAGTTGTATCAACAAATGGTCTTCCATCTGGTGCGGTGGCTGTACTATCAGTCATTTCTAATGTACGTGGACCAACTGTGTTACGTAAATAAACTTTTGTAGATGCTGTCAATCCATGCGTTTCACCAGTGTTCACTGTAATTGTACTAATTGCCGCATTGTCTGTTTGTGCACCATCAGCAGTACTAACTGGCAACGTTGATCCTTCAAAAAACTTACCAGGAATAATTGTTGTATAACTTCCGCTAATATCCCCACTAAAGTTAGCTGGAACATCCAGTTCAAAGAAGAAACTAAGTGTGTCTGGCACACTAGTAATAATAAAGAAGCCTTCTGCTTGGTACTGACTTAAACCTTGCACACTAATTGGATCACCAATACTTAACCCGTGGGCAATATTAGTAGTAACTTTTACGTTTTTACTTCCATTAATTGCATCAACACTTACAATTCCGTCAACTGGCACATCACCAGTGTTACTATAAATTGTAGGAATGTTATTAACAGTTTGTAGTGTTTCCCATTTAGTACCTTGTAGACCATATTCAAAGTCAGTATCGATCAAGTTTTCAGGATTACTAACACGTAATTTACCAACAGGATCTAGCAAGTCCTCTGCTGGTGTAATTTCTTGATAATCTTGGTCAACAAATATTTGTAAAACATCTGTGTCATTCATTGATGTAGTATCATATATTAACGAAAATTCTGTTTTGTCTGTACTTATATTATAAAATTTACCAGCATACCCCAATGATGCATCTGCAAAGTTATAAATTATTGTGTTACTTGTAATGTTAGTAATAATTAAGAACTTTTCAGCAGCAACGTTACCTGAAACTGATACAACTTGTTCACTTGCATCAAATGTGTAATTACCTACGTAGAGTTTTTTTGCCATGTTATCTTTATCCTAATGCTATCGCATATGCTATTGCTGTTGAATCGCTAATTCCACTACCACCGCCTGCTAGCGTACCATTAATAGTACCTGATACAGTTAAGTCTCCATCTACGTTTGCCGCACCACTTAAATGCAGTTGATCAAATTTATTTGAAGTTGCACCCAAATCTGCTGTTGATTCTGTTGGGTGTATACCTGTATCAATTGTAAACGCTTTTTTTGCCATTAGCTATTCCTTTTATGTATTTATGTATCCATTGCGGTTAGTGAAATCTTGTAAACTGTACTTGCTGTTGTTGCGCTTGTTGCAAGAAGCCTCATTGATCCGCTGCTAATGTCAGCATCAAATGTTGCTAATGCAGCACTTCCAGTAAACATAGTACCGTATACTGTAACAAATGCATCTGTACCATCATGTATCATAAGTGCTTCTGTTACTTGATATTCCGATCCTTCTGTAACTTGGATCATAAACTTCGCACTTCTATAAGTTGTTGAACTTAGGGTTGCAACTGCGGTTTCAGTAGTTGTTGTTAGTGTGCTAGTTACATAATCTCTGTTAACAGACTGTAGCCTAATATTACCTTCAACGTCTAGTTTAGCAGTTGGATTGTTTGTGCCATTACCAATGTCGCCACGTCCAGTAACTATCATCTTGTCACTTGCACTACCACCGTTTGTAGTTTCAAATATAAGGTTACTTGCTGCTTCGTCATTGTCGCCATAAGTGGTGTTATTGACGGTAGACATTTTAATACGTGCTTCGTTTGTTAAGTTGTTTGTATCTTGGTCTTTAAACAGGATTGCTGGTCCACTAGGAACATTGCCGTGATCTGATCGGTTTAGTTCCAAGCGCAACATGTCAATGTTTCCAGTATCAGCAACAAGCCCGCCTACATATAAGTGTAGTGTTGTATCTGGTGAATTTGTACCAATACCAACTTGGCCACCATTAAAGTAACTGTCGCCAGCAGTGTCAATTACAACTTTGTTTGTACTCTCTGACTTCATTCTTAGATAACCTTTATCTAAGTTTGTGCCAGTTGCGCCTCTATTGCCTAGTAATACTAATTCATGATCTGCAGAATTAACAATAACATCTGCGCCGTCACCTGTTATCTCAATTGTATCTGTTGTGGTTATGCCACCTGTTACAGACATACCAGTACTAGCAGTGGAGATTTTAGGACTACCGTCATGATATAGTGTTACAGCATTCGCAGGTGTACACGTAATATAGTTTTCGCTATTAGTTGTGTTCTGGATAATAGCAGTGTGAGTATTAGTAAATCCAATAATACTGTTTGTGCCATTATGATAAATTTCAAAATCATTACTAGCACCGAATATGGCTTTGTTATCGTCACCAAAGTTAACATTAGCAGAAGTAGTCATACCATCTGTAGTAATGATGCCAGTAACGTCAATACCTGTTGATGTTGTGGCTAGTTTTTCAGAGCCGTTATGATAAAGGTCAATGCTACCACCGATACTAGCTACTAACATTTGCTGAGCATTAGCAGTATCGTATAAACTAATAGCAGCACCATTACTTGAAATAATTAAATTGCCGCCGCCACTTTCTGCAATATTGCTGCTACCAGTTGTTCCGTTGTGGTAGATTTGTAAATCATTACCAGCACCAAACCGAGCCCTAATATCGTCTGCAAAGTCAAAGTTAGCACTTGAACTACCGCCTGCCATACTAACAGTGCCGCCTGCTGTAATATTACTTGTAACACCAAGTGTACTACTCATTGTGACTGCGCCACTTACACTTAGTATATCGTCAATAGTGGTTGTACCGCCAGCACTGTCAATAGTTAAGTTACCTGATGTTGTGTCAATTTCATTGTTGCCAGTTTGTCCAACTTTAACATTTCCAAATGCACCGCCAGTTGACGTAATCTCACCTGCACTAACTGCACCAGAGGATTGTGTTACACTAAACGAACTGCCAACAGTAAATGTTGTTCCATTAAATGTAAGTGTTGAAGCATCTGCTATTTCTCCAGTTGCACCAACAGTTACAATACGATTAGTTGTTAAGTCACTTACTTTAAGTGTACTAACTGTTGTTCCTGCGGCACTCAATGTACCAGCAATTGTTGTATTACCTGTCGCACTTGCAACTGTAAACTTATCTGTATTAACATCAAAGTCTCCGCCAATGCTACCTGTAGTAGTAACATCTAAACTAGAGCTTGCTGTTAGTGTAGTAAACGAACCTGCTGCGGCTGTTGTTTGACCAATAGGTGTACTATTGATATCGCCCATACTAACACTAGTACCGGTAGCTTGAATACTTGCTGATCCTAAGTTAATTGTACTACCGCTTAGATATAAGTCACGCCATGCAGCGCCAGTTGCACCTAAATCATATGTAACATCTTGACTTGGTATTAAATGACTGTCAATGTCTGCATTAATTGTGACTGTATCTGTTGCGGCATTACCAATGTCAACGTTACCATTTAATACTGTGTTACCGCCGACGGTTAAATTGCCAGTTGTTGCTGTATGTCCAGTTGTATTAGCAACTGTAAACACACCATCCATATCAATACCACCATCTAAACTAGCAAGTCCTGCTACGTTTAGTGTACCTGCTGTAGTGACATTACCACTTGTATTTGCTACAATAAATGCTGTACTATCTACAGTAATACCGTTATTAGCTTCTACTGTTCCAGCAAATGTTGCTGTATTTGATACATCTAGTGTGCCTGTTATGCCTGTGTTATCAGTAATAAAAGTTGCACCACCAGCACTGTTAATTGTTATGTTACCTGATGAAGTATCAATAGTACCAGCGGCTGTATAACCTACTCGTAAATTTCTACCAATAACGTGCTTGAACTTAGCACCACCGTAGTCTGCTAAATCTGTTCCACCACCTGCTGGCCCATATGCGTTTGTACCGTCTGAGTCTGGTATAAACATAAAGTCAGAATCACTATCATCAAATCCAAAGAAACCAATCTTAGGATTTGACCCATCATGCCAACGGAATACTACACCTCTATCTAAGTTATCATCTGCACTTGGTGCTGACGCTCCACCCAGTGTGATAATTGGATCACTCAGTGTTTGTGTACTTGAACTTGTTTGTGTACCTTGTACAGTTAAGTTACCTGTAATAACAACGTTACCACTACTATCAACTGTAACATCATCATGGTTTGTTAATCCCAAACTTGATAATGTAATTGCAGCCATTGTTTGTGTATATTTGTGTGCTGTAACTAAGTCACCGTTACTAGGAGGTATCGTAAATACTAACGATCCGGTTGCTGGAGTAAATGTATAGTCAGTACCGTCATCAACTAAAACACCGTTAACATATACACTTGCAGTTGTAAATCCAGTTCCTAGAGCAAATGTATCTTGTGATCCAGTTCCTGTAAATGTTGATTCAGTAAATGCAACACCACTTGTTGGATTTTCAATTCTAATAGCACCAGTTGATGTGTCAACATCAATGTCAATACCTTGACCGCTTACAAATGTAAATGCATCATTGTTACCACTTACACTGTATGTGCCAGTTTCACTCCAAGTATATCCACTGTCTGTATCAGTTACAAGAATACTCTTAATAATATCTTGTGCACTACCTGGGTCAGTGTTTTGACTTGTGTTTGTAACTCTAATTGCTTTACTAGATGTATCAATGTCAATATTAATACCTGTACCACTTACAATGTCAAAACTATCAGTATTACTACTAGCATTAGCTGTACCTGTAGCACTCCAAGTATATCCACTGTCTGTATCAACTACATCAAAGCTCTTGAATATGTTTTGTACACTACCTCTATCAGTGTTGTCTACAAGCATTGCTCCTGAACTTAGATCAATATCTAAATCAATTCCTGTGCCACTTACAAATGTAAATGTATCTGTATTGTTTGCTGCGGCAAAACTACCAGTTTGTGCCCAACTGTATCCACTATTTGTGTCTGTAACAGCAAGTGTTTTAAAAATAAGTTGGCTACTACCTTTATCGGTATTTTCAAATGTAATTGTATCACTTGCCGCATTAGTAGTAACACTAAATCCAGTTCCTGTAACACCAAGTGCTAGTGAATCAACATTACTATCAGCAATGATATCACTTTGACCTGCTACTGTAATTGTTTTAAACGCATAGTTGTCTGCAACTGCAAAGTCAACTGATCCTGAACTGTGTGTTAACAGGTGTCCATATGTATCAAATGTTGCTCCACTTAGGAATGTGTTTGCTATATTAGTTACATTACTAACACCACTTGTATTAGCATGTGCAATTGTAAATGTATCAGTTCCTGCTGTACCAGAAATAACAATACCGTCTGTACTATCTAATTGTGCCGCACTAATTGTTAATGTATCAGTATTTGAATCTGCTACTAAACTTGTTCCACCTGCATTAACTGTTTTAAATGCATAGTTGTTTGAAACATTAAAGTCTATTGCACTAGTTCCAAAACTAGTTACATGTCCTTGTGCATCTACTGTTTGTGCATCTACAAATGTATTTGTTGCGCTTGTAGTAGTTTGGTTTGCACCACTAACACTGTGTTCAATTCTAATTGCTTTGCTAGTTGCATCTACATCAATATCAAGTGCAGTACCACTAACAAATTTTACAGTGTCAGTATTTGTTGAAGCCGCAATACTACCAGTATTGGCCCATGTATAACCACTATCAGTATCACTTACTTCTAGTGTTTTAATAATGTTTTGTGCACTACCCCTGTCAGTGTTGGTAAACAATACACCATCATTTGTAGTGTCTGCGTCTAAGTCCATGCCAGCGCCACTTACAAGTGTAATTGTGTCTGCGTTTGAATCTGCAACAACGTTGCCTGTTTCACTCCAACTAAATCCACCAGCATTGTCAGTGACTGCTACTGTTTTAAATATGTTTTGTGCACTA
>Ga0213863_10003563_pt1 | contig 10700 bp, 8 predicted proteins | sample PICome_8_FD_160128 | JGI IMG/M metagenome (GOLD analysis project Ga0213863, IMG submission 160128) | Coastal seawater microbial communities near Pivers Island, North Carolina, United States - PICO497 | ecosystem: Environmental > Aquatic > Marine > Coastal | place: USA: North Carolina | collected... | reverse complement strand
CGTCTTGAGAAACCAGTTCCAGAACGCCACTGTCTGCTTCACGTTTTCACAAGACGCCCCGGCTCGTAATCGATCGCTCTCCGTGAAGCCAACCATACCAGTCCGCAATACGACGTACGAGTACGTCGTAAACGGCCAAGCTAAAGCATTCGTGAGCACCGGAGCGATGGTGGCCGTCAGGCGCACCGGGTTGTCGCCGTTGTTGCCAAATTGCAATCCTCGCGTCTTCACGGCTTGCAAAATCGACGCAGAGTTTGGGAGCACCGCTGTTGAGGTGCCTGCGTGAACGTAACCAGCGATGGATGCGTTCACCGCGTTTGCGTCAGCCAAAACGGCATAGCCCAACGAGTAATTCGTCGCCTTGACGTAGGACGTGACACCGATCCCTTGAGATCTCGTCACGTAACTCGACAACACCGCGGACCAGTCGGGTAGCTTTGACGTCCCCACCCCGCTCGCAAAAGATGCATTCATCGTCGATAAAGCACTTGTCCAAGCCTCCGTCGTCCCAGAACTGTCTTGACGCACCACTATTTTGATCAACTCGTTCGGAAGCGTCATCGTCGGATTCAACGCCGTTATCGCGGCGTCGTTCCAACGCGTGATATTTCCCAAAAACACCCCCAACAAGGCGTTGGCGTCGAATTTAAGCACCGTCGCCGTGCCGCTATACGTAGAGTCTGGGAGATTGTACACCAACGCCACCGCTCCTGCGATGACGGGGTACATCTGTAAATCGGGGTACGCCGCGTACGCCGTATCATTCAACAACGCGTCACTGCACGCGAAATCTACCTCGTCCACGCCTTTGCTATCCGTACACTCCACGCTGGCGTTTTGTATTCGACACAATCCACTTCCACTTCCAAATGAGTTATACGTCACCGTCACGTTCGCCGTCGCCTGCGCGTACGCGCTCATCGCCTCTCCGTACACGCTCGCCGGAAAGGACGCGCCGGCGCCGATCAACGTCACGGCGTTCGCCGACACCGTCGCCCACGTCCACGACGTCGCGCACGTTATCACCGCTACCACCGTCCACGCCATACCGCGTCCACGCGCGCGTCGTCGTCGCGCATTCGTCACCGCGTTCGTCTTCAATTTCGTCGTCGTCGTCGCGCCTCGCGCCAACCGTCGACTGAAATCGCACCCATCCGCGTCGTCGTCGCGCGCGTCGTCGCCCGCGCCGCGTCGTCGTCCGCGTCGTCGCGTCGGCGCCATCCCACGCGTCGCGCGTCCCGTCCGACGGGACGTCGCGCGCACCGACGTCTTCTGACGCAGTCGCATTCGCGTTCGATTGCGATGGCCGTCGTCGCGCGCATCGGCGCATCGGCGCGTCGGCGCCCGTCGCGGTTGGATGGTTGGATGGCACACCGCGACGCCGACGCGGGCGAGACGACGACGGCGAACGACGCGACGCGAGGTCGACCGCGCCGACGCGACGCGAGGACGACCGCGCCGACGCGACGCGACCTCGAACGCGCCGACGCGACGCGAGGACGAACGCGAGGCGGCGGCGTGCCGAACCGACGGACGGCGCGCCCGCGGTGCGGCGCGGTGCGGACCGATCGGCGCGCTCGGGGAGGACGAGGTGATTCAAAGGCCGCCGCGAACGAACGCGAGCAACCGCGATGTTTCAGATCGTCGCCCTGAGCGACGGCGCGGTGAAAATCGCGCCGGTGAACTTGGGCAAGAGCACGCTCGAGGCGGTGACGCAAGAGTTGGAGTCGTTGTACGTCGATAAGGTGCTCGCAGAGTGCGGGGGGTTGTGCGTGACGCTGTATTCCATCACAAATATCTCTGGAGGGACCGTGTTGGCGGGCGAAGGGTGCGTGTGCTTCGAGGTGACGTTCAAAGTGGTGCTCTTCAAGCCGTTCGCGGGAGAGGTGATCGAGGGAACGTTGCTGAGCGCCGACGCGCACGGGGCGCACGTGTCGATTGGGTTCTTCAAAGATATATTCGTGCCCCCGACGAACATGCAGGCGCCGAGTGAGTACGACGATGACTCCAAGGTCTGGATGTGGGACTACGATGGCGAATTGATGGAGATGAAGGTGGGCGAGCGGTTTCGCTTTAAAGTCGTCGCCGTGCGCTTTCCCGAATCGCCAAAGACGGCGGAGGAACTGGCGAGTCTCACCCGGGAGAGCGGCGCCGCGCCGCGAGATGGAGGCGACGCCGCGTTCGCACCCATGCTCGTCATCGCGGATATCAACGAAGACGGTTTAGGTTTGTGCTCTTGGTGGGAAGAAAAAGACTAGACGAAGAAGACGACGTAGCCAAGACGCGGAGACGTCGGAACAAAACCTCAAATTCACATAGCCCAGCCAGCGCGTGAACGCTCCCCGATATAGACGAGCGACACGACTTAAAGTAGCGATAGTTTTCTTAATGCATCGGCACGCCCGAATGCGATCATCCGAGCGGATGTTCGACGCTACGACGGTTTTCGTCGCGAAGCCGCAGCTCTGCCAAGCTCTGCGCGCTAGGTCACCCGTGTCGACACTTCGACGCTTGGTCTCAGTCGCCTGATGTCGTTCAAGCGCACGCCCTCGACGGCGGTCGACGTCCCGGACATGAAACGCGTGCCTTCAGTGGGTTCGCTGAGCACGAACAAAGCGCGCCACGCGCTCGACGTCGTCGTCGACGATGTTTCGTACACGGTGACGAATGCAAAGGCGTCGTCGGAACCGCTCGCCCTATTGTCAAACGTCACGGCGTCGTTCGAACACGGCAAGGTGCACGCGTTGATGGGAGCGTCGGGAGCTGGGAAGACGACGCTGCTGGACGTCATCACCGATCGAGTGACGTCGGGAGAGGTGAGTGGGGGCGGCGTCTACTACGGCGGCAGACGGGCGTCAAAGGCGATGTTTCGGCAGTGCGCGGCGTACGTCGAGCAGAGGGACACTCTGCTGGCAATGCTGACGGTCAAAGAGACGCTCAACTATTGGGCTGAATTGAGAGCACGAAACGAAGAAGAACGCGTGGAAATTTTGGCTCGAGTGCCGGCGATCATCGAAGATTTAAACTTGGGTGAATGCTCTGAAGTCATCGTCGGAGACGCGCTCAAGCGCGGCATCTCGGGTGGGCAAGCGAAACGCACGAACTTGGCACTCGCGCTGGTCACGGATCCGGACGTCCTTTTCCTCGATGAACCGACGAGTGGATTGGACAGCGCGACTTCGCTTGATATTGTGCAAATTCTGAAGCACTTGGCCTGTTCCGGCGTTTGCGTCGTCGCCACCATTCACTCTCCAACTTCGGAGGCGTTTCGGCTATTCGATTCATTGCTGATGTTGAAGAAAGGGCGCGTTGCGTTTGCTGGAGCGCTCGATTCTGTCACGCCGTACTTCCGTGGATTGGGCTACGATTACGATGCGTCGTATAGCATGGCGGACTTTTTCGTCGGCACCGTGGCGAGCGACGACGTCGATTTCGTCGGCGCGTTCGCCAAAAGTGCCGCCGGCGCAGCGAACGCGTCGCGCGTCAAGTCGAAGCTGTCGAAACAACAACTACCGGCGCCGCCTCAACCCAAAATCACGCGTGGTGCGATGTCGAAAGTCGCGACTCTCATCAAATATCGAACGCGATACAATTACAAAACGCCCGATTTTGTCGCCGCGCGTTCCGCAGGCAACTTTTTGTTTGGATTCGTTATGATGTCGTTGTTCTGGAAAATTGGCGAACCAACCGGCGCGGCACAAGACCAATCGACTCAGTTAAACGTCGCAAGTTTGCTTTCGATGCTGAACATTTTGCCTAGTTTTCAAGCTTCCGGTTACATGCCGAGTGTCGTTATGGAGAGGGCGATGTTCTATCGAGAGGTAGACGACGGCGTGTACCCCTTGTCGAGTTACATCGCGTACAAAATAATCGAAGAAGGCGTGTTGGCGATTCCAGTGTCGCTCATCGCGCAAATGATGCTGTATCTTGGATGCGGAATTCAAGGAAGTTACTTCTACTTTTGGATCATAAACTACGGCGTCATGCTGTGCGGCATCGCTTTGGCGTACGTGTGCGCCGCCGCGGCGCCCGACATGGACAGCGCGAACACGCTGTTGCCAATTTACAACGTAGTACAACTTCTTTTTAGCGGTATCATCATTCGCGTTCAGAGCATGCCGAAGGGATGGGCGTGGTATCGCCACACGCTCTTCGTCCGATACGGCTGGATGGCGCAAATGAGAAATCATTTTCGCAACTCAGAGCCGAAAGTGTTTGTGGACGACTCCGGCACCGCCGTCGGTGTGTCAGACTTTTACGGTGTCTCGCATTCGCTCGGCACGAATATCTTAGCCGTGTTCGGAATTTGGCTGTTTTGGATCGCCATGGCGTACGCGGTCATGAAAAACGTGCGACACCAGAAGCGGTAGGCAAATCTTCGAAAAAGCGCCGAAAAAAGGAGAAAGGAAATCTCGCGTGCCAGCGCATCCGCATAAAATTTATGCGCGCACAAAATGTATATACTAGACGGATTTAACCTATGAAGAACACCCAAAGAAAGCGAACGCGCCCGCGAAAACGCGTCGCGCGGTGACGCGGAGAGAATAATCGCCGCGCGCGCGCGACGGGCGCGCCACACCGCGACGCGTCCGACTCACGACCGTAACATCCACCATGGCTAAGATCGCCGCCAAGAAGACCACCAAGACCAAGAAGACCGCCGTCAAGGCGAAGAAGGTGAAAGACCCGAACGCCCCGAAGCGCCCGCTTTCGGCGTACATGTTCTTCGCCAAGGATCAACGCGCGGCGATTTTGAAGAAGAATCCGTCGTTCGGTGTCACGGACGTCGCCAAGGCGCTCGGTGCGCAGTGGGCGAAGACGACGGACAAGTCCAAGTACGAAGCGGAAGCGGCCAAGGACAAGAAGCGCTACGAAGCGGCCATGGCCAAGTACAAGAAGTAGATTGGAGAATCGCGAGAATTTTGGCAATTCCAGCGCGCGCGCGCCGGCGCTTCCTCGCCGTCGACGACGAACCAAGCGTCGATGATGATACGATGATATAATAATGGGACGTAACACTCTTCTAAAACCGGTACACGAGCCGCTCGACCACCGCAGCCGTGCGCGCGCGCCCCGCTCGCCGCGCGCCCGCCCAGCCCCACGATCGCGCATTCGCCGCGTCACGCGCGCCCGTCCTTTGGCGACCGACCGACCGAGACGACACATCGACGCCGGCGAGAGAAGCGCCGCGACGTCGCCCCCTCGACATGGGCGCGCGAAAGAGGTCGGAGCGATCGCCGACGAAGAGAGGTTCCGCCGCGCCCGCGTTCGAGGACGTCTTCTTGTCCCCCGACGACGACGGCCACGGAGAACGGTCGGGGGCGAATTCACCGCCCGCGCTGACGCTTCAAGCGATGGCGGTTGAGTTGGAGAAGAAGCTTCGCTCGTCCGAAGAGCGCGCGGTGAAGACGAGCGCGCTCGACGCGACGAGCGCGGAGAAACGCGCGGCGATGGCGCGAGAGGTGGCGCGGAAGGAGCGAGAACGGTTGAGAAGCGCGCGACGCCGACGCCACCAAACGAAAGAGCAGCGAGAGAAGGAGCGCCTGCGCAGTCGAAATAGGCGATTGCAGATGACAGAAAAGCAACGTTCTACGGAGGCGCAGAATAAACTCAAGCGAAGAGCGAGCGCGAAACAACAGAAGGAGACCTTTGAGGCGGCGACTACGCTCGCAGAGGCCGTCGGAGACGGCAAGCCAGCCGAGTCGTTTGCGTGAATAACAACTGTTGAACCGTGATTGGCGCTGCTTAACGACGTCACGTAAACCCCAACTATAGAATATAACCCCTGACCCCTTCGCGTTGATGCATTGTAACTAGAACCGTCGAAGCGGAATCCCACTGCGCACAAGTCTTTTAGCGACAACGATTGACGATTACATTCGGGATCGACGCTACGCAGATTCTGCCAAACATTGCTCCGCCAACTCAAACTCCTCCGTAAGCTCCTTCGCGGACTCGTCCATGAGTTTCCGCGAGCGCTCGTCGATGCTCAACCCTTGCACAATTTGCCATTTGCCACCCGTGCACGTCACCGGGAAAGAGTACACCAGCCCCTCTGGGACGCCGTACGACCCGTCAGAGATGACTCCCATTGAAGTCCATTCACCTTCTTTTGTGCCGTGAATCCAATCGTACACGTGGTCACACACCGAGCTCGCCGCGCTGAGCGCTGATGACAACTTTCTCGCCTCGATGATTGCCGCGCCTCGCGCGCGCACGACGTCTACGAAATCGCCGTCGAGGTAGGCGTCATTTCCAATCACCTCCCGCGCGGGCTTACCCTCGATCGTGGCGTGATTCACGTCCGGGTACTGCGTCGACGAATGGTTCCCCCAAATGATCGCATTCTTCACCTCTATCGTCGCTTTACCGCTTCTTTCACCCAACTGCGCGAGCGCTCTGTTGTGATCGAGCCGCGTCATGCACGTGACGTTGCCTCTGGGAATCGACGGCGCGAATTTCGCCAAAATTTTCGCGTTCGTGTTCGCGGGATTGGCGACAACGACAATCTTCACATCTTTCTTCGCCTTGCTCGCCAACGCGCTCGCTTGCTGTTTGTAAATCGCCACATTTTTCCCCAGCACGTCCTTGCGTTCCATGCCTTGCTTGCGCGGAAACCCGCCAACCATGATCGCCACGTCAACGCCTTCGCACGCCTTTTCGCAATCCGTGAACACGTCCACCGAGACGCACGCGTCGAAGGCGCAATCCATGATCTCCATCTTCACCCCTCGCAGCGCTTCGCTCGCGAACTCGACGTCCAACAGTTTCAACGCAATCTTCTTCCCAGGCCCTGTCGCCGCGCCCGCGCACACCATCGGGGCGAGCGCGTACCCGATTTGCCCCGCCGCGCCGGTGATGAGAACGGTGACGACGTCATCGACCGTGGACGCGGGCATCGTCGCGGTCGCGCGCGCTTCGAACGCGTCGAAGTGACCACGCGAACGCGACGTGCGCCACGGGACGGATCCGCGTCGTCGATCGCGGCAGCGTCCGTCAAACGCGCGCGCGCGAAACCTCTCGACGTCGAGCGCGAGACGGGATGCCTGCGACGCGGTCGAGGTCGCGCACCAGGCGCGGGACGGCGCCGCGCGAGGCGGGCGCGGACTTGGATGACGTGGACTGCGTAAACGTCGTCGGTGACGTTATCGACGACGGTACGGACGATGCGCGAGTGATGCGGACAAGACGAACGACGCGAGCGTCGACGTCGCTTAAGTCGCGGTCACCGTCGCCGCGGTCGTCGACGAAGGCTACGAAGAAGAAACGAGATGGGAGCGCGACGACGCGCAGACGACGCGAACGCGAACGGGTACAAAAGGAAAGAGGGGACGCGTCGTCGAACGACGGAGGATCGACGGAGGAAGACGCGACGGGCGAGGCGCGACGGTTCATAAAACCGGCTGCCGTGCTGCAATATTTAGAGCGCGATAATCGAAGACGAAACCGAGCGCCGCGCGGCGAAAAGGCGGGCCTCTTCGAGCGCGCGGTGCGACGCGTCTCCAGCGCGATTTTGTGGTACGTGTTAGGGATGTCTCCAGGACACGGTTTGAACGTGCGCCGGTTTTACATGTGGATTTACTTCATGGTGGCGTTAACGCTCGAAAATTATCTTATGTGTAGAGGCGTGCGCGTGCAGGGAGTGGCGCACGTAACACTCAACGATACTCAAGATCCATCGTTGTTCCTGAAGGGGCTGTACACGCGATACTTGCCACTCGCCACCATTATCGATTACGTCATTTTGATTGGTTTCTTCCGTATAGACGTGCACGGTCGACCAATGCACGACTTTGAAGACGCCGGTATTCTCATACGACACGTCGTCAAGTCGGTGATGCGTCATCCCGCGGTTACGTTGAACATCGTCGGTTATAAATACTCTGGGCACAGCTTTGACCCGGCTCAAATTGTGACGTTACTCGTCGCGCCACCGCTCGTGGCTATGGCGCTCATCAGCGCCATGGAAAGGTTTAAAGCCGCGCTCGCGTGCTGTGTCCTGAATTTTATCTTGTATCCCACGTTTTATGTCGGGCTGGACAACATCGCTCCGATATATCGCGGCATACGTATGCACTTTAGCGTCAAAGGATGGGTTGTCGCGACGCTCGCGCCGCTCGCGCTCCGGTATCACTTGAATGCGATGTCGCGTGTTACTGCTTACTTACGCGGTAGACTGAGCCTGAGTTTGGTAGCAACGGGTTTGGACGCGTTCGCGGTGCGCCGCGGTTTACTCTTCAAAGCTTGGCGTCGTGCGACGGATAAATATTTGCTCGGCAAAGACACCCAAAAGAGCGACTTGTCGGAATTTAAGATGCGAAGTTCGTCGACGCTTGGCATAAGCGTTCAAGAAGTCGCACACATCTCCAAAGAGCTGCACATGAGCGTTCAAGAGATGAGAGCTCACATGGACGGCGTGCGAGTCGCGTTCAAGCCTAAGCAAACCAACAGACAGAAAGAGTCTATGAAACGTCAACTCACCGAATTTGCGGAGCTTTTTACCGATGAAGTGAACGCATCGCCGTCCAAGTCGGTTGACGTCGACTTTTCTGCGCAAGAGGTTTGGTTGCGAGGTATCGAGCTCATTAACACACCGAACGGCGAGTTCGCGATGTTTTTGAAAAAACTGCAGTCGACTAGCTCCAATGAGTGCGTTACTCAAGTCGACGTCTTTACTCGGAATCAACGAGATACGTTCGCTCGAGTGCAAGGTCCATTGAAATTCATGCACGTAGGGACGCAAAGCACTCAAGCAGTCGCACCTTGCATCGTCGGCTCCAGCGCCGTAGCCGTCGCGGTGGGGAGCGCACGCGCCATTACGTTCATCGGTAGAAGGTTGAATGAATCAGACATGACAGTGCGCGTCGGTAGCGGATCGACGCGTCCAGCCATGGGTGGTAGACCCATGAAACGCCTTCAGGCTGCGACGCGCCCGCGAAGAGAGGCGCGCAAAATGATCGACGTCGAATTGATTACGAACTTGAACGACGCCGATTTGCACGCGGTCTCCGAGCGATCCGACGACTTCGAGACATACGAAGTCACGATTTCCGTGCTCAGTACTGCGTCTCGGCAATTAAAAGAGCAAGGTCACTTTGTGTTTCAGGCTTCGAACGAGACGAATGGCACGTCTCAGGTCTTCCCGATAATCGCCAGCTCACACGTGGAGATGGTGACGGAGCTCAATCGACATTTCGGCCTCAGACCCATCAGATCGAGCGAGCGAATATTCTTGCTCGCGGTAGGACACGCCTTGGCGGGTGAATATTCAAGAGATGTCGTCGGGCGACTGATTCGCGTCGCGTACGGTCAGGAGCTCACGCATCTCGCCGCAGCTCTTATGGAGTTTGCCTGAGCGATGGGTTGATCATTGATATTTCTGAACTGGTATTACAGCGTGCGACTGGCACGTACGATTTCATTCCGCCGCGAACTGTGCCGAGGCTTTGAGCATTCTATTCTTTACCGCAGCCGTCAGCGGCTCTGCGTTATTTAATAAACGCAACATCGCTGGAAACGATCCAAATCTTTTCGTCGCATCCGCCGCCGCCGTCGCGTCCCATGTCAATGCCGTCTCTTCGCAAGCTACGTAAACGATCTCCGTCGCGTCTCGCGCGTCTGGATGTTTAGCTACGCCCTTTTGCACGCGCGCACCGATTTCTAACCCACCCTTGCCCACATTCAATCGCAAGTATCGCTTCCGTGCGTACTCGCAGAGAATGCGATAGCGCTCGCGTGCCACGTCCTCCACGTTCGTCGAGCGCTCGAACACGACGTCGCCGAGCGGCAGCCAACGCTCGTCGTCTCCACCGGCGCTCGTCTTGCGACGGGCGAACAGAAAGAATTCAACCGTGTCCGTCATCGCGTCGGCGTCGCAAGACACCGGCCCCACCGCACCAGCGATGTTCTTCGTCGATGGCGTCGTCGTCGCGGCGTCCAGCACGCCACCACCGGTACCGAGACGCTGCGACTTACGTTTGCCTTTGCCAGCGCGCGCGACGTGCGCGTCGCGCGCGTGCGCGTGCAGTCGCGTAAACGTCGCCGCCAACGTCGCCGCCATTCCGTCGCGCGTCGAGCTGTGTCGAAAAGGATGGATCGGACGTCGAATGCGACGCGGAAGAAGAAAAAGTACGAAAAGAAGAATCAGAATCGCGCCGCGCGAAGGAACGCCGCGGCGGCGACGCGCAAACGCGCGCGCGATGACGTTGACGCGCCGAGCGAAAAAGTTGTTCGAGACGACGGTGACACCGATGGCGGGCTATCTACCTCGTACTTGGCCTCGCTCGATGAAGGCATGAAACGCGCGGTGAAGCAAAATCGCAAACGGGCGCGAGAGGCGCAGACGTTGCTCAAGCGAGCGATGAAGGTGAAGGATGTAAAGTTTTTCAATCGGCTGCTCAAGGATTTCGGGAACGATAAGCAATACGGATTCGCCAAGGAAGCGTTTGAACGCATCTCTCGCGTTGGCCTGACGCCGAACGTGTATTCCTACACAAATATGCTCAACGCAGCCACGCGCGTGGGAGAGGTTATGGAAATGAGAACGATTTGGAAGGCGATGAGCGACGCGGGCATCGAAGCGAACGAGGTAGCGTACACCGTGCTCGTCAAGGGAGAGTCCCAGAATGGCCATATCGATCGGGCGCGATCAGTGATACGTGAGATGATAGATTGCGGCGTTGAACCAAATCAGCGCACGT
>Ga0213863_10003562_pt1 | contig 10701 bp, 10 predicted proteins | sample PICome_8_FD_160128 | JGI IMG/M metagenome (GOLD analysis project Ga0213863, IMG submission 160128) | Coastal seawater microbial communities near Pivers Island, North Carolina, United States - PICO497 | ecosystem: Environmental > Aquatic > Marine > Coastal | place: USA: North Carolina... | reverse complement strand
GATGCGGCATAGACGAAACATTCCAGGAGTGAGTTGCTGGCCATTCGATTAGCGCCATGCAAACCACTGCATGCGGTTTCGCCGATCACATAAAGCCCCGGTAGGTCACTGGCGCCGAACTGATCGACGACCACTCCGCCGCAGGTGTAATGGGCCGCTGGCACGACAGGAATTCGATCCTTGCAAATATCGATCCCCAGTGCGAGACAGCGTTCATAGACCGTAGGAAAGTGGCTTCGCAAAAATTCCGGAGTCCGATGGGTGATATCTAGGTACACACAGTCTAGCCCCAATCGTTTCATCTCGTGATCGATGGCTCTGGCTACAATATCTCGAGGGGCGAGTTCACCGCGAGGGTCAAAGCGCGTCATAAAGGCTTCGCCATTGGGTAATAACAGGCGAGCGCCTTCGCCACGGAGCGCTTCAGTGATTAGAAATGATTTGGCTTTCGGATGATAAAGGCATGTGGGGTGGAATTGATTAAACTCCATGTTGGCTACTCGGCAGCCGGCTCGCCAGGCTATGGCAATACCGTCACCGCTCGCGCCATCGGGATTGGAGGTGTATTGGTAGGCTTTACTGGCTCCGCCTGTTGCAAGAACAACGGCTCGGGCGGCTATGGTTTTCACGCTATGGGTTCGAGTGTCCAATACGTGAGCCCCAACACAGCGGCCATCGACCCTAATGAGATCTACCGCGTAGCAGTCGGGCAGCAGAGAAATGTTATCGGCTGTCGCTGCATTTTGCGTCAGCACGTCTGAGATGGCCCGACCCGTGCGGTCTGCAGCATGAATAATGCGTCTGTGACTGTGGCCACCTTCCATTGTGAGATGAAACTCTCTGAATTCTGCATCGGGTTGATCTGCGCGGTAGTCAAACACGACGCCTTGCTCGATGAGCCAATCAACGACGGCTCGGCTTTGGCTGACACAAAACTGCACTGCAGGCTCGTGGCATAGCCCGGCGCCAGCATCCACGGTATCGGCTTCATGGGCGTCGAAAGAATCACGGTCGTGCAGAACGGCTGCCATGCCTCCTTGGGCCCAAAATGTTGATCCTGCGGCCATGTGGGCTTTCGATAGCACGCCACAGCGATAGTGGGGTGGCAATTGCAGCGCAAGCGATAAGCCTGCTGCACCACTACCTATGATTAAAACATCGTAATTTTCATTGTCTGTCATGGCATTAAGGACTGATTGGAGCCTCTTTTATCTTACAATATGCAAATAATTTACGATTTGAAGTGCGCAGTGGGAACTCTTGCGCGATACAGTAGTCTCAGCAAGCGATGGATATTACGATGAATTTTGTCGCTGCTGGCCAAAAATCTTTAGAAGGCGGTTACGTGACAGCTCGGGAAACCGATCAGCAACTGGTAGTCAGAGCCCAGCGGGGGGACAGTCGAGCCTTCGATCTTCTTGTGCTCAAATATCAGGGTCGTATTGCGACACTTGTGGCACGCTTTGTTAGTGACGCAGCTGAAGTCGAAGATGTCACCCAAGAAGCGTTTATAAAAGCCTTCAGAGCGCTGCCAAAATTTCGAGGTGACAGCGCATTTTATACATGGCTTTACCGAATTGCCTCTAATGCTGCCAAGAATTACCTAGTGGCAAGAGGAAGAAGACCTGCTACAACTGCAGACGTTCAGGATGCAGAGTACTTCGAGGAAGGCGATGCGCTTCGTGAGATAGAGACGCCAGAAAATGCTTATTTCGGTGGTGAGCTTGCCCAAGCGGTGCAGGCCGCTTTGGAAGGATTGCCTGAAGAGCTACGAGCAGCCCTGAGTTTGAGAGAGTTTGACGGCTTGAGTTATGAAGAAATTGCGGACGTTATGGGATGCCCTGTGGGCACTGTACGATCGCGAATATTTAGGGCGCGTGAAGTTGTCGATAGTCGCGTTCGCGTGCAATTGGCAGGTGAATAAATACTTTTAGCGCCGAATGAAAGTATCGGTGTGAGCAGTGAGTAAAGGAGAACAGGGGATGACAGTAGCTGACGCGATTAAGGAATCGATGTCTGCAGTAATAGACGGTGAGGGGTCTGAGTTAGATCTCGCGCGCGTGTTAAAGGCTGTTGACGAAAGCCCTGAGGCGAGGGCGCACTGGCAACGCATCCAACTCACCAGAGGGCTCTTGCGTACTGGTCAGGTCGAGCCCAATATTGATGTCAGTGAGGCTGTGCGCCAAACCCTAGAAAATCAGCCAAAGCGGCGTCAATTGGGGCCTCTGGGTTCTCTAGCCGTTGCGGCATCGGTCACCTTCGCCATGGTTCTTGGCGGCCAGACGCTGCTGGGGCAATCGCCTTTGGGGTCGGCAGCGAGTCCTGTGGCAACTGCAGTGCCCGGTGGCGTTGTGCCTATTCCTGGTGCAGCACCCGTGCAGGCGCGATTCGGTGCGCCTAACCCTGCTGTGCCATCGCGCCCACCGGCAACAAATACCGTCGCTTCCGAATCCTCAGGATCTTCCGGAATCTACAATCAGTTGGCCCGGGAGCGGTTTGAGCGCTATGCTCAGGACCATGCGCGCACGACCGCCAATTCGCAACCGAATGCTTTGGTGCCCTTCGCCCGGGTTCCCGAGAAAGCAGCACAGTAGCATTCGCGACATGAAACTTTGGATCCTCGCCTTTTTAGTGTCGGGGACAATGAGTGTGTCGGTGCAGGCTGTGGGTCAACCACAGGCCCAACTGAAGAGTTCCCCATCTTGTGTGATGTCTGACGACGTTAGCGCCGCGATTCATGGCTTTCTTCAGGCATCATCTTCTGTTGGTTACCGGGGTACGATGTTAGTTGAATACGGTGGTGATCGGGAATTTATTGCCGTTCATGCTGATCCTGAGTCGGGTCAAAATGCATTAAAACGACTGAATCAGTCTGCAGGGGCTGCGCCACGGCTTGTGGCGTCTTCGCCGCGGGTGTCTAACGGACCTTGTGACTTAGCCCGCCATTACGGACTGGTACTCGAACCTGGAATGGCCGTAGCGGGCCGTGCGACCTACCGCTTGTCAGCCCGGCCAAGAGATACGCTTCGATTGGCCTATGTAATGGACATAGATTCCGAATTTCATGTGCCTCTGCGCGTATTGGCAGCAAGTCCTGACGGGAAGATTCTTGAGCGATATGAGTTTGCTGAAATTGCTTTAGAAGCGAAGCCTGCAGCCCCAAAACCTGAGCCGACAACTGCAGACATTGGTGACACCAAAGGCGATGTACCAAGGTATTTTTTGGCAGCGATTCCACCAGGATTTAAAGTTGTAGACCAAGGTCGGCGCCCGGTTGATTTTTTAGTTTTGAGCGATGGTCTTGCTAGCGTTTCTATTTTTATAGAAGAACAACCACGCTCTTTACCCAGTGGGGAGGGCTTCGCCCTCAGAGGTGCCACCCTAACCTACAACCGTGGAATAGCTAAGCAAAGGTTAGTGACTGTACTCGGTGAAGTGCCAATCACAACGGCTAGGCTCCTAGCTGAAGCCCTTCGCGCGCGTGGTGAGACTCAATAGATGCTGCGTGAAATCGGGCGTGTAGTCGCTGTTGAAACCGCGTCGGTCTGGGTGGAAACCATTCCTAGTTCACTGTGTGGAAAATGCGCCGCCCGAGCAGGTTGTGGGCAGGGCATTGTTAGTCGTACGACGGGTCACAGAGGGCTTGTGCAAGCTATTGAGAGCGCAACGGTTCGCGCTCAAGACTGCAGGGTCGATGATGAGGTCGAAATTGAATTGCCAGAGGCGGCTGTGCTGAAAGGTTCGATGCTGGTGTACCTTGCCCCGTTACTGTTCGGGATTACCGCTGTTTTGTTGGCCCAGCCTTACGGTGAGTTTGCTACAGTGGTGTCATTCGCGTTGGGCCTCGGTGTGGGATTTTTGTTCGTAAGAATGGTGACAACTCGGGTGTTTCCGAGACAGAGCTTCGAGCCTCGTTTGTCAGCGCGAGTCCCACCCAAGCCCATCGAGGCCAATTCAGCAGTGATTGCTCGTCAGTAAAAGGATGTTGTGACCTGTTGCAGGTCTGAATTCAAGGAGAAGAACGATGTACAAATTAGTCATAGTAGCCTTAGTTGCCTTGCTACCGTGGTCAACCCAAGCCGCCTTGCCAGACTTCCAACCTATTGTGGAAACCGCAGCGCCCGCTGTCGTGAAAATCCTTGTCGAGTCTGAAGCCCAAGCGATGCCCAGCGCTGATGAATTAGAGGAGCTTCCGGAGTATCTGCGCCGGTTCTTTGAGTTCAGGGGGCAGCCGCCACAGCGGCAGCGACAAAATACTGGATCCGGATTTATTATTTCTGAAGACGGTTACATTGTGACCAATCACCATGTTGTAGAGGGGGCTACTTCAGTCACGGTCAGGCTTTTGGACCGGCGTGAGTTTGAGGCCGAAATTGTCGGGACAGATATCCGATCGGATTTGGCTTTACTGAAGATTGAATCTGAAGATTTGTCGGTTTTAACAATTGCTGAAGACGATGTTGCCGTTGGTGAGTGGGTGTTAGCGATTGGCTCGCCTTTTGGACTGGATTTTTCGGTTACAGCCGGCATTGTGAGTGCCAAAGGCCGCAGTTTGCCTACCGAGGCAGGTGAAAATTACGTGCCGTTTATTCAAACTGATGTAGCGATTAACCCGGGTAATTCGGGTGGCCCGCTGTTTGATTTGGAAGGCAAAGTGGTTGGTGTGAATTCGCAAATCTTCACCCGTTCTGGTGGCTCTATTGGCTTGTCTTTTGCAATCCCAGCCGTGGTGGTTAGAAACGTGGTGATGCAGCTCAAGACTTCGGGAGAGGTGACTCGGGGATGGCTGGGAGTGAGTATCCAAGATGTGGATCGGGATCTTGCTGAATCCTTTGGGCTGGATCGACCTCGAGGTGCCTTAATTGCGCAGGTGGGATCTGGGTCTCCAGCTGAGGACGCCGGTTTGCAAAGCGGTGACATTATTCTTGAGTTCGATGGGCAACCCATAAACTCTTCTTCAGACTTGCCTCACGTCGTAGGCCTCATCGCTCCGGGGAGTAAAGTTGAGGCGGTGGTGCGACGAGATGGGCGCAATAAGACGTTAAAAGTTGTCGTTGGTGGGCTTGATGCGGGGGAAAGGCCCTCAGTCAGCGGACTTGGGCCCGGTGCTAAGGATGATGAAGCTATTTTTGGGATGGTGGTTGAAACAGCCGACGAGGAAATGATGGCGGAGTTGGGCCTCAGTGGTGGGGTGCTGGTGCTTGAGGTGACTCCCGAATCTCCGGCGGCTATGGCGGGAATCGTCGGCGGCGACGTGGTGACTCGCTTAGGAAGCAGTGCCGTTCAGTCCATTAATGATTTTGAAGCTGCGATAGCGCGGTTACAGCCCGGTCAGTCTGTTGCGATTCGCCTGATTCGGCGAGGCGCGCCCCTTTTCTTGGCGATTCGAGTGCCGCGGGCCAAAGAGTAATTTGTCGTTTTGCCATTGGCCAATGCATCCTGGAGCGCGGTGGGTTAGAATGCCGCGCTTTTCTGGGCCGATTCCGGCTCGGTATTATCGGGAATCCAGCGCGTGACTGAGCTAAGTCATATCCGCAATTTTTCAATTATTGCGCACATCGACCACGGTAAATCTACACTGGCCGATCGTTTTATCCAGCACTGTGGCGGCCTTTCCGATCGCGAAATGGAAGCTCAGGTGCTGGACTCCATGGATTTGGAACGTGAGCGAGGCATCACCATTAAGGCTCAGAGCGTGACGCTTATGTACCAGGCGCACAATGGTGAGGAGTATCAGCTCAATTTTATCGATACACCCGGCCACGTTGATTTCTCTTATGAAGTGTCACGATCGCTGTCAGCCTGTGAGGGCGCTTTGTTGGTGGTAGATGCTGCGCAGGGCGTCGAAGCCCAGTCGGTTGCGAACTGCTATACCGCGATTGAGCAGGGTCTAGAGGTTTTGCCTCTACTGAATAAAATGGACTTACCTCAAGCTGATCCTGACACCGTGAAGCTTGAAATCGAAGAAATTATCGGCATTGAGGCCCAGGACGCCTGCCCCGTTAGCGCGAAAACTGGTCTAGGTATTGAGGACGCTCTTGAGTACTTGATAAAAAACATACCGGCGCCTGAGGGCGATCGGGCAGCGCCCTTGCAAGCGTTAATTATCGATTCATGGTTTGATAACTATCTCGGTGTCGTTTCTTTGGTGAGAGTAACCCAGGGAACTTTACGTAAGCGCGATAAGTTCATTGTTAAGTCCAGCGGCAAACAGCACCAGGCTGACATGGTGGGTGTTTTTACGCCACGAAGGACGGAAACCGGAAGTTTAGCAGCAGGAGAGGTTGGCTTTATTGTTGCCGGTATTAAGGACATTAAAGGTGCGCCGGTAGGAGACAGCATAATTTCTGTTGCTCACCCAGACACGCCGGCATTACCGGGTTTTAAAAAAGCGAAGCCCCAAGTTTACGCCGGCATATTTACGGTCTCCTCCGATGATTATGAAGACTTCCGGGATGCGCTGGGGAAGCTCACTCTCAACGATGCGTCGTTGTTTTATGAGCCCGAAACCTCTGATGCATTGGGCTTTGGATTTCGCTGCGGTTTCTTGGGTATGCTCCATATGGAGATCATTCAGGAACGGTTAGAGCGTGAGTACGATCTGGATTTGATCACCACGGCGCCTACTGTGATCTATGAGATTGTCAGAAAAGACGACAGTGTCATTAACGTTGATAACCCCTCTAAATTACCGGATGTCGGTGAAATTCAGGAAATGCGAGAGCCCATCGCTCGTTGCACCATCCTGACGCCCCAGGAATTTCTAGGTAATATCATCACGTTATGCATTGATAAACGTGGCTCGCAAGTGGATCTGCAATATCTAGGGAAGCAGGTGCAGCTTATCTACGATATCCCCATGGCTGAAGTTGTCCTTGATTTTTTTGATCGCTTGAAGTCGGTCAGTCGTGGATACGCCTCTCTTGATTATGGTTTTCACTGTTTTCAAGCAGCCCCACTTTCTAGGCTCGACGTGCTGATCAATGGCGATAGAGTTGATGCCCTTGCTGTCATTGTTCATCGAGATCATATTCAAGGCCGTGGTCGAGTGTTAACCGAAAAAATGAAAGAGCTTATTCCACGACAGATGTTCGATGTCGCGATTCAGGCAGCAGTTGGTGGGAAAATTGTAGCTAGGCAAACTGTTAAAGCCCTTAGAAAAAATGTCACTGCTAAGTGTTATGGTGGTGATGCTACCCGTAAGAAAAAGCTGTTAGAAAAGCAAAAGGCCGGTAAAAAACGAATGAAGCAGGTAGGCAACGTAGAAATTCCCCAATCGGCATTTTTGGCGGTCCTACAAGTTGATAGCTGAATAATATGAGTGCCTAGGAGCAGTTGTGAATATCGATTTTCCGTTAGTTCTTTTAATACTGGTATCGGGCAGCGGTCTCATTTGGGCGCTAGATGCACTTTTCGCGGCGGGGCCACGACGAGCCAGAATTGCAGATCTTCAAAGTCGATATCCGAAATGGGATCAGAGCGAGTCGGGTGACGCAAAAAAATACCGAACGTCTTTTGCAGAAACGGCTTCAGAACCGGTAATCGTTGAATACGCGCGTTCATTTTTTCCACTGTTAGCCTTTGTTTTTGTTCTTAGATCCTTCCTGTTCGAACCCTTTCAGATTCCCTCGTCTTCTATGGTGCCAACCCTTGAAGTCGGAGATTTTATTTTGGTGAATAAGTTTAATTACGGCCTCAGACTGCCTGTGGCGCGGTCGCAAGTAGTGCCAATTGGTAAGCCGGAACGCGGCGACGTCATGGTTTTCTTTCCGCCACATCAGAACGAAACCTATTACATCAAGCGGGTAATCGGTATTCCCGGTGATCGGATCGAGTATCAGGGTAAAGCCATCACGGTCAACGGTGAGCCCATCCCCCGAGAATGGCTGGCCACGGTTCCTGAAGGCCGGTCACGTTATAAGGTTGGCCTTGAGTCAGTGGGAACAGATCGCTACCTTATGCAGGTGGACCAACAGCGGCCTTCCAGAGACTTTTCGGTTACGGTAAAAGCCGGGCACTACTTTATGATGGGTGATAATCGCGATAACTCTAGCGACAGCCGGGTATGGGGTCAGGTGCCAGAGCGCGATATTGTTGGTCAGGCCGTGGCTATTTGGATGCATTGGGAATCGTTATTTTCGATTCCCTCATTTGGCCGCGTGGGATCGATTGACTAAACCTTGGGGGTGATAATGGATAGATTGCTCACAGTCAGAAGGCATCAGGGTGGCTTTACTTTTTGGACGCTACTTGTGTACCTGCTGGTTTTTGGCGGCGTATTAGTACTTGCGCTGCGAATTGCGCCATCCTATGTGGAATATTTGACGGTAAAGGATATTGTTGAACGAAGTGTCGAGGAGTTTGATCCCCAAACCCAGAGCGCAACGGAGATCCGAATCCGTATACGTAAGTTGCTCCAAACCTCGCAGGTTTATGTCATTGATGCTGACGATATCGAAATTTATCGTGAGAGACGCAAAATTGTTATTGATGCCAATTACGAAGTTCGCTTTCCACTCTTTTGGATCGTCGATGGCGTGATGAACTTTGATGATTTGATCTTTAAAGTGGATGGGAATTGAGCCCGTCTACCCAGACACCTCAGTTGCTGAGTCTGCAAACTCGTCTCGGTTACCGCTTTCAGGACCTCCAAATTCTCAAGCTTGCACTCACTCATCGCAGTGCGGGCCGCAGTAATAATGAGCGACTTGAATTCCTGGGCGATTCTTTCGTGAATCACGTGATTGCTCAGCGATTGTATGAGCAGTTTCCAAAGGCGAGCGAAGGGCAGCTGACGCGGCTTCGTTCAAGGCTTGTGCGCGGCACGTTTCTAGCGACGTTGGGCGAAAAATACGCCTTGGGTGAGTGTCTGACACTTGGGGTGGGCGAGCGCAAAAGTGGTGGTCGACACCGAACCAGTATTCTTGCTGACACTGTAGAGGCTGTTGCCGGTGCGCTCTTATTGGATGCCGGCTATGAGACTGCGGCTCCTGTCATTTTGAATTGGTTTTCCGATGCCCTGTTAGAACTTCAAGTGGACGGAGATAAAGATAGTAAAACGTTGCTTCAGGAATGGTTGCAGGCGCGGAGTTTGCCGTTGCCCTCTTACGATTTGGTCGGTGTGGAAGGACCAGATCACGCACAAGAGTTTGAGGTGCTTTGCCAAATTGACGGGCACAAAACGGGATTTTCGGGTCGAGGCTCGAGCCGTCGTAGTGCAGAGCAGCAGGCTGCGTCGGTGGCCATGGGGGAGTTGAGTAATGACTGATAAAGGTCAGCGCTGCGGTTACGCGGCTATTGTAGGCCGGCCCAACGTGGGGAAATCCACGTTGCTGAATTATGCTTTGGGCCAAAAAATCAGTATCACTTCGCGGAAACCTCAAACGACCCGACACCAAGTTATGGGGATTTACACGGACGGTGGCGATCAGGTGGTATTTGTTGATACCCCTGGCATGCATTTAGAGCAGGGCAAAGCGATTAACCGCTATATGAATCGTGCCGCAAGCAGCGCCCTAGCCGATGTTGATTTAGTGCTTTTTGTCGTCGATAGAAACCGATGGACCACTGAGGACGATTTGGTGCTCGAGGCGTTGCGTCACACTGAAACCCCCGTAGCTCTGGTGATCAATAAAATTGATCGTCTCGAGGATCAAGGGGTCTTGCTACCCTGGACAGAATCAATTCGCGCAAAATACGGTTTCGACGCTGTATTTCCGATTTCAGCACTTCGACAAGCTAACTTGCCATCCCTGATGACCTATATCCGCGATAAAATGCCTGCGGGCATTCATTTTTTCCCAGAGGACCAGGTTACCAATCGCTCGGAGCGGTTTCTTGCGGCTGAATTAATCCGCGAGAAAATAGTTCGGCAACTTGGTGATGAGATGCCTTACACCACAGCAGTAGAAATCGAGAGTTTTAAGGTTGACGGTAAATTACTGCGGATAGATGCGCTGATCTACGTTGAGCGTCAAGGCCAAAAAAAAATCGTTATTGGCGAAGCAGGAAGCCGGTTGCGGTCAATTGGCACCGAGGCTAGAAAAGACATGGAAATGGCGTTTTCTTGCAAGGTTATGCTCAAGCTGTGGGTGAAGGTGAAGTCAGGTTGGTCTGATGATGAACGTGCCCTGAAAAGTTTGGGATTTGAGGATGGCATCTGAACGATGGCCAGTGAGTTGGAGCCGGCATGGTTATTACATCGGCGAAACTATGGCGATGGCGGGTTTCTGGTTGATCTATTGGGCCTCAATTCAGGGCGTATCTCTGCGGTAGTAAGAGGTGCGCGACGCAAAGCGAGAGGAGGAAGTCACTCGGGTGTCCTGCAGCCTTTCATTCCGCTGTTAGTGGCCACCAATGGGCGTGGTGAACTAAAGACGCTGAATCGCCTCGAAGTGGCAAGCGTTGGTATCGAATTATCCGGAGAGCGAATTTTTAGTGGTTTTTATCTCAATGAGTTGTTGGTTCGGTTATTGCCAAAGTTTATCAGCTGTCCAACGCTCTTTGCGCTGTATGGTGGAACCATTGATGCGCTGACCCTCACAGAAGCCGAGTTGGATTTACGAAAATTTGAACTGATCTTGCTCGACGAGTTGGGATACGGACTCCGCTTTGATACCGATGCCTATGATGATGCCGTTGATGCCGCTAAATCTTATTTTTATGATCCGACCAAGGGATTTTTGCCTCAGGCCGTTAGTT
>Ga0213863_10003550_pt1 | contig 10724 bp, 10 predicted proteins | sample PICome_8_FD_160128 | JGI IMG/M metagenome (GOLD analysis project Ga0213863, IMG submission 160128) | Coastal seawater microbial communities near Pivers Island, North Carolina, United States - PICO497 | ecosystem: Environmental > Aquatic > Marine > Coastal | place: USA: North Carolina... | reverse complement strand
TCTTGAGTGTTCAAGGCATGCAAACGTAAAAAAGTTTGTCTATGCTGCATCTTCCTCGTGCTATGGATTAGCTGAAGTACCTACGGCTGAAGATCATTTGATTGATCCTAGATACCCGTATGCTTTATCCAAATATCAAGGTGAACAAGCAGCTTTTCATTGGTACAAGGTCTATGGTTTGCCTGTAAATTCGATCTGTATATTCAACGCTTATGGGCCAAGAGTGCGAACCACGGGTGCATATGGCGCCGTATTTGGCGTTTTCTTTCGGCAAAAGCTAGCTGGAAAGCCCTACACGGTCGTCGGTGATGGCACTCAAAGTCGCGATTTTATTTATGTGGGTGATGTTGCAAAAGCATTTTATGCGGCGGCGGATACGGAAATAACTGGTGAGCGCTTTAACGTTGGCGCTAACACTCCTGTGTCTATAAACCAACTTGTCGACATTCTTGGTGGTGCAACTGTTCATTTGCCAAAACGGCCAGGTGAACCTGATGTTACACACGCAGATATTTCTAAAATTACATCTAAACTAAATTGGCAACCGGAAGTGCATTTTGAAGAGGGTGTTCACATCATGTTAGCCAACATCGAACGCTGGAATGATGCGCCCTTATGGGATGATGCTTCAATTGCAAATGCGACCAAATCTTGGTTTCGATATATGTCAAAAAGTGAGAGTTAAATGAGCGTTTCCTTAACTGAGCGTTACCGCCATAAAATAGTTTCAGCTGATGAACTAAGAGCAATAATTGGCGCTCCACCGCGCGAAGCAAAAGCAATCATGTGCCATGGTGTATTCGATGTTGTGCATCCGGGGCACGTCCGCCATCTGTTATATGCTAAAAGTAAAGCAAAATTTCTTGTTTGCAGCCTTACGGCTGACAAACATATTTCAAAAAATGTCTACAGTCCGCATGTGCCTCAGGATTTGCGCGCTGCAAATCTTGCTGCATTAGAAATGGTTGATTTTGTTGTTATTGATATGAACGACAACCCGCTTGAAAACATCAAGATTATTGAACCTGACTATTTTGCTAAAGGCTTTGAATACACATCCAAAGGTTTGCCTGCAAAGACACAAGCTGAAGCCAAAGCTGTTGAGGCTTATGGTGGTGAAATGATATTCACACCGGGTGATATTGTGTATTCATCAAGTGCGCTAATCAATTTAGCGCCTCCAACCATCCAATACGAAAAGCTTCAACTTGTGATGGAGCAAAGCAACGTATCATTCGATGATTTGCGATCTACAATTGGCGCAATGGCAGGCAAAAATGTGCATGTTGTGGGTGATACTATTGTCGATAGTTATAGCCAATGTGCGATGATTGGTGGGCAAACAAAAACACCAACTATGAGTGTTTTGTTTGAGAGTAAAGAAGACTTTAGTGGTGGCGCGGCAATCGTAGCCAAGCATCTTTGTTCAGCTGGAGCTAATGTTACATTTACTACAGTCTTGGGCGATGATGGCTACAAAGATTTTGTGCTAGAAGACCTCGAGCAAGCAGGGGTCGCAACTAATGGTATTGTGGATAGCACACGCCCAACAGTAAATAAGAATGCATTTGTTGTAGGCGGCTATCGGCTTCTAAAAGTCGATACTATTGACAATCGTTCGATCTCTGAACAAATTTTGAAAGAAATGACAAATGCTGTGTCAGAGGTTGAAACAGACGCTGTCGTTTATTCAGATTTCCGACACGGAATTTTCAATAGACGCACAATTCCGACTTTCATCGATGCTTTGCCTAAGGGTGTATATAAAGTCGCGGATAGCCAAGTTGCCAGTCGTTGGGGCAACGTAACGGAATTCCACGGTTTTGATTTGATTACGCCGAATGAGAGAGAAGTGCGCTTTGTATTAGCTGACCAAGATTCTGGTATTCGTCCTATTGCGTCACAGGTTTACGATAAAGCAGCTTGCAAACTCTTAATGATGAAACTTGGTGAGCGCGGCATGTTGGTTTGCCGAAGTCCCGATCATGAATCGCTTGCTAGCTTCTATGTAATTGATACTTTCGTGGACAATTTGGTAGATGCTGTTGGGGCAGGCGATGCTTTACTGGCATATTCTACGCTTGCTATGTTGGTGTCTAAAAATGATTTCCACGCTAGTATTTTGGGCGCTATGGCTGCCGCATGTGAATGTGAACATCATGGAAATAAACCAATTACTCCAGACGCGCTATATCAAAAAATTGATGCAGTCGAGAGGCGCGTGAATTTTGACTAACTCACTGCGAGTGATAGTTGTTGGGTTGGGTGTTCAAGGACTCAAACGGCAATATTTTACTGGAGATGATTTCGTCTGCTCTGTAGACCCGGTTAATCTTGATGCTGACTGTCGCGATATAGCTGATGTTCCTTTGGCTAGTTATGATGCTGTAATGGCCTGTGTGCCTGATCACCCCAAGGTTGAGCTCCTCAGATACTGCATTGAAAACGGAAAACATGTATTGGTTGAAAAGCCTCTTTGGGCTTCAAGCGAAGAGGAAATTCTGGCGCTAGAAAACTTTGCTGTTTCTAAAGGGGTTGTTGTATATACTGCTTATAATCATCGGTTCGAACCTCACTTTGTGAGAATGCGGGATTTGATCGCATCTGGCGAGCTTGGAGAAATTTATTCATGCCGAATGTTTTATGGAAATGGAACAGCAAGACTAGTTCGGAACTCAAGCTGGCGCGATCAGGGGGCGGGTGTATTGCCTGACCTAGGTTCCCACCTTTTAGATACTTGCAGATTTTGGTTTGGTGACATTTCGAATGACTTCAAACTAACTGGTGCGCATTCGTTTGAGAACATTGCTGCTGATCATGTTGTCATATGTAATGAAACCGCAAAGCCTCGCATCGAGTTGGAGATGACGCTCTTAATGTGGCGGAATCATTTCACCTGCGACATCCTAGCTGAAAAAGGCACTGCGCACATAAAGTCACTTTGCAAGTGGGGGCCATCTACTTTCACAAAACGTATGCGTGTTTTACCAAGCGGCAAGCCTCCTGAGGAGGAGGTTACACTGGTTCGTGATGATCCAACTTGGGTTAGTGAATACCAAAATTTCAAACACCTCATCAATATTAACCATAAGACTGATCTTTCGTCTTCTAGATGGATTCATCGTATATTGAATCACTTGAGTATTTGCGTTGAAAATAAGATTAAGGAACAGGCGAAATGACCACGGTTGGGTTTGCTGGAATGACGCACCTTGGCATCGTATCTTCTGCTGCAGTAGCGCAAAAAGGGATTAAAACTGTTTGTTTTGATAGCAATGAGAAACTAATTAATGATCTGAAGGTTGGGAACCTCCCGATTGTCGAACCTAATTTGGATGAGCTAATTTCCACAAATGGTGCAACACAGGAATTTTCGAGCAAGCTTGCGAGCCTAGAGCAATGCGATCTAATTTATATAGCACCTGACATTGCTACCGATGATTTTGGAAATAGCGACACCTCAGCAATTAACCAACTTATTGAGCAGATCGCAACGGTTCTGAGTCCAAAAACAACAATGGTGATAATATCTCAAGTTGAACCTGGATTTACAAGAGCGCTTAAGCACCCTGCTAATCTTGCTCATCGTTATTATCAAGTGGAAACTCTGGTGTTTGGTCAAGCCGTTGAACGAGCAACTCAACCAGAACGCTACATCATTGGCTGCGATAACCCTAACAAACCACTGTGCCCACATCTTGAGAAGGTCCTATCTGCTTTTGATTGTCCGATCTTGCCAATGCGATATGAAAGCGCTGAGCTTGCAAAAATCTCTATAAATTTTTGTCTTGTCTCTTCAATTAGTGTTGCAAACACATTATCCGAGATTTGTGAAGCTATTGGTGCAGACTGGTCGGAAATCCTACCGGCTCTTAAGCTCGATCGTCGCATAGGCCAACATTCTTATTTAAACCCTGGACTCGGTATCGCTGGTGGAAATTTGGAGCGAGACCTTACAACAATTGAACGCATCGGAAGTGCAAAGCAAACTGACACTAGAGTAGTCGCAGCTTGGAAGCAAAACAGTCTTTATCGAAAAAACTGGGCTGCTCGCACAATTCACTCGCAATTACTTAATGCCAATCCAAATTCCACTGTGGCTATATGGGGGCTTGCATATAAAGAGAATACTCATTCAATCAAAAATTCGCCTTCCATTGCTACGATAGCCCAAATGAGTGTTACTCGATTACATCTGCACGATCCTGTGGTATCCGGCAATGTTCTTGAGCATTCGAATACTGAGTTTTTTCAATCTCCCCTAGAAGCGCTCCATGAAGCAGTCGCCTTAATGATTTTGACACCATGGGATGAATATAAGCACTTCTCAAGTGCAGATGTTTTGTCGAGAATGCAAGGGCGTATCATTATTGATCCATATCGTGTGTTGGTATTTACTCCAGAACAATTGTCTGAAATTGAGTATCATACTTTAGGACGCGCATCTGCTCATACAAGTGACGGGAAACTATAATGTTAAAACATTCATTAGACAAAGATTGGGCCGTGAAACGAGCCGTTATAATTGGTGCTAACAGTTTTATAGGTAAAACTTTAGCTAAAAAGTTAGAACAAGAGACGTTTCCTGTATTGCTGCTCGCGCGCAAGGATGTTGATCTCACAGAGGACTTTGCTGACAAAAAATTAGCTGAACTACTTCAACCAACAGATACAGTCATCACAATTGCCGCTAAAGCGCCGTGTCGAAATGTTGATGATTTTCTAGAAAATGTGAAAATCACGCGTTGCCTGACAAAGGCACTGGAAGCTCAGCCAGCTGCTCACCTTCTGAATATAAGTTCTGATGCGGTTTACCCCGATGAGCCTCTTCCTTTGTCTGAAGAGGTTCCTGCAGCGCCAGGAAGCATGCACGGAGCGATGCATTTGGCGCGCGAGATTGCATTGAGTGGCTTAGGCCTACCAACTGTCACCTTGCGCCCTACGCTAATTTACGGCGCAAGTGATCCGCATGGCGGCTATGGTCCTAACATGTTTCGACGGAAATCCAATACACCTGAAACCATTACACTGTTTGGTGAAGGTGAGGAGCGCCGCGACCATGTAAGCGTCGATGACGTGGCTGAACTTGTAAAACGCGTTATGCTTGCAGGCTCTACGGGTATCTTAAATATAGCTACAGGCGCTGTCACCAGCTTTCATGATATCGCGCAAATGGCTGTCAAGATGTCTGGTAATAAAGTGAAAATTGTAGGTAGCCCGCGATCTGGCCCTATGCCGCATAATGGCTACCGGCCATTTGATACAGAAAATACTTTCAAAAGTTTTCCAGACTTCAGATATACCGAATTATCTGAAGGAATGGCGCTGGCACAAGAGTTAGAATTCGGTCGTGGCTGAGATTGACCTTTTACGCTCATTGCCTAAGGCGAAGAGAAATATTGAAAAGCGCCAAAAAGGCAAGGATGCCAATGTTGTAGCAATAGCAAAACAGTTTGGCGAGATGTATTGGGATGGTCCTCGTGAATACGGCTATGGTGGCTATCACTATGATGGTCGATGGCGCAGTGTTGCTCGTGAAATCATTGACCACTTTGGCTTAAAGGCTGAAATGCGCGTTCTGGATGTTGGATGTGGCAAAGGCTTTTTAGTCAAAGACCTAATGCTGGAATGCCCGGGCCTTGAAGTGTTCGGTCTCGATATATCTTTTTATGCATTACAAAATGCTCCTAAAGAACTATTAGGTCGCTTGCATCTGGGAAGCGGCGACAATCTACCTTTTCCCGATGATAGCTTTGATTGTGTTCTCTCTATCAACACTATTCATAACTTCAAACGCGCTGAAGCTATCAAAGCGATGTCTGAAATTCAAAGAATATGTAAAACAAACAAATCATTTGTTGTCGTAGATAGTTTTAAAACGCCTGAGCAAAAGGAAGTCTTTGAAAGCTGGGTGCTCACTGCAGAATTTTATGACTACCCAGAAGCGTGGTTAAATGTCTTTGATGAGGCGGGATATACTGGCGATTGGAATTGGACAATTGTTGAGTAATCTGCATAATTTACTTCATCCTATGGCCGCAGGCTCTGCTCAAGATGTTGTGGCTGGGATGCTCGTATTAGAGGACGGGCGATATCCTAGGGGTTTTTTACCCGGGCCATTGGGGTTTGTTTGGGGGAGCAATTGAAAAAGATGAAGACTTTTAAGAAGCTTTGCTTTGTGAGTTGAGTGAAGAGCTCAGCTATGAATTTGCAACATTGAATTACCTTACAAAAATGAACTTCTGTTTTTTGAAAATTTGGATGGTAAACAAGTTGTTAGAATGTTTTATGAGATCAGAATTAACTCAGATCTACTTAACAAACCCTGGCTTGGAAAAGGTCAAGCTATAGAAACTATGAAGGCAGAGGACATATTTCTTCACAAGTGAGTAGTGCCATATGACTCTTTTGTTACATGGATGCATTACACTGGTTAGAATAAACAACAATAATCCTCAAATGAGAAATAGTATTAAGGAGAATTTATTCCATGGGAAAAACATATTGTATTTTAGGTGGTGGCGGCAGCTTTGGTATTCATGCCGCGAATTACCTGCTTGATAACGCCAATCCAGATAAAGTTATCGGTATAGGCCGAAATCCGCTTCGTCCGGAGCCTTTTTCTTTAAATATTGAAAAACGTGATGGCTATGAGTATCATGCACGGCATATCACTTATGAACTTGACCTATTATTGGAATTGTTAGATCAAGAAAAGCCTGACGTGATTGTCAACTTTGCCGCGCAAGGTGAGGGTGCCGTTTCTTGGAAGCATTCATGGCGCTATTTTGAAACAAATTCGATGGCGCTTGCGCGTTTGTCTGAAGAATTGATGAAACGCGATTGGCTCGATCGTTTTATTCAAATTGGCACATCCGAGATGTATGGTTCTGTCGATCATGCCACTACCGAAGATGAGCCTATCAAGCCTTCAAGTCCTTATGCAGCTTCCAAGGTCGCATTCGATATGTATTTGGACTCTGTGCATAAGTTCCTTGGTTTTCCAATGAATATAATCAGGCCATCAAATGCTTATTGTTCAGGTCAATTACTACATCGTGTAATCCCTAAAACCATTTGGTGTTATTTGACGGGCAATAAACTGCCACTGCATGGTGGCGGTAAGGCTGAAAAGTCATATTTACATGCCCGCGATCTTGGTCGAGCAATCCAATTAGTCGCTGAAAATGCGCCTTTGGGTGTTACCTACAATGCAGGTCCGGCTCAACCAACATCTATCCGTGAAGTCGTAGAACGCACAGCTGTTTCTCTTGGAGTGCCTTTCGAAGGCATTTGCGAAGTTACAGGCGATCGACTAGGGCAAGATTCTCGTTATTGGTTAGATTCGACGCGTATTAAAAATGATCTTGGTTGGGAGCCTTTGATTGGCTGGGATGAAGGTCTGGCTGAAGTTGTGGAATGGGGTAACCGTTACGCAAAAGAACTAAAAGAATGGCCAGTGGAATACGTATTGCGTGGATAACTTATGACACACATCAAACAAATGAATGACGTTCGCGCTGCACTGTTGAAGACCATGGTTCTCATACGGCGCGCAGAACAGCGAATTTCAGATTTATACAGCGAATATGAGATGCGTTGCCCAACACATTTATGCAGTGGCCAAGAGGGTATATGTGCTGGTATAAGCCATGCGCTGGACACAAAAGATATGGTGTTTTCAGGGCACCGTAGTCATGGGCATTATATCGCCAAGGGTGGTGACCTACGATCTATGTTCGCGGAATTATATGGCAAGCAAACAGGATGCGCAGCAGGTAAGGGTGGCTCTCAGCATTTGATAGATATAGATTGTGGATTTATGGGTGCAGCGCCAATACTATCCTCAACTATATCAGTAGGTGTAGGAGCAGCTTGGTCGTCCAAATTAGATGGTCTAGATCAAGTTGTAGTTGTTTACTTTGGGGACGGAGCTACAGAAGAGGGCGTATTTCACGAAAGTGCAAATTTTGCAGCTGTTCACAAATTGCCTGTATTGTTTGTGTGTGAAAACAACCTCTATTCAGTTCATTCTGCTTTAGACGTTCGGCAACCTGAGCGACCTATATCAGCTTTTGGCGATGCACACGGTATGGATAGTGCCTTAGTAGATGGTAATGATGCTATCGCAGTTCATGAAGTTGCCCGGGTGGCGGTCGAGCGAGCGCGAAGAGGCTTGGGGCCAACTTTGATTGAAGCAACCACCTATCGATATTTCGAGCATTGTGGGCCAAATGAAGATATCAATCTTGGCTACCGCACAGCCTCTGAGGCTGATGCTTGGCGCGAACAAGATCCGATCACTCGTATTAAAGACCAATTATCCGAAAACCTTTTTTCTGAGATCGTCAGTTCATCAGATTTGGTAATTGAAAACGCAGTTGAATTTGCTAAAGCTAGTCCGTTTCCTGAGCTTGATCAGTTATACAAACATGTTTTGCCGGGGGGATGAGTAATGCGAGATCTCAAATTTAGTGAAGCCATTCGCGAGGCTCAGTCTCAAATGTTGGCAGATGATCCCAATGTATTATTGATGGGTTTAGGAGTGCCAGGGCCAACCGGCATTTTCGGGACAAGTAGCGGTCTGCAGGAGCAATTTGGTAGTGATCGCGTGATTGACACCCCTTCTTCCGAGAATGCAATGACAGGCGTCGCTTTGGGGGCTTCAGTATTGGGCAAGCGTCCAATCATGGTGCATATGCGAGTAGATTTTGCGGTCTTATCAATGGAGCCAATCGTCAACCAAGCTGCAAAGTGGCATTACATGTATGGTGGTAAAATGCGCGCACCCATCGTGATCCGAATGATTATAGGTCGCGGTTGGGGTCAAGGCCCGCAACACTCACAATCTTTGCAGTCTTGGTTTGCGCATGTACCTGGTTTGAAGGTTGTCATGCCTGCACGACCTCTCGATGCAAAAGGCATGATTATTTCCGCCGTGCGTGATGATGCACCTGTTGTTATTTTTGAACATCGATGGCTCTACAATTTATCAGGCCCTGTGCCAGAGGAAATTACACCGACCCCTTTAGAAGGCGCCCAAGTTCTGAGGCAAGGTAAAGACATCACTATTGCTGCAACATCCTACATGGTAATTGAAGCGTTAAAAGCAGCCGAAGAATTACAAAAAATTGGCGTGGATGCCGAGGTCATAGACCTTCGATGCCTAACGCCAATTGATACCTATACTTTGGATGCTTCGTTGAAAAAAACTGGGTATCTGGTCGTCGCTGACACAGGACAGGAGGCTTGCGGCATAGCTGCGGAGGTTATTTCCCAGGTGGCGCAGAAGTCTTTTACGCACCTTAAGGGCGCTCCCAAATGTGTTACTTTGCCTCACATTCCCACACCGACTTCGCCGGCACTTGCGGATCATTTTTATCCAGATTACCGAGACCTGATGACTGCTGCTCACAGTGCCTTGGATTTGCAAGTCCCATTGCCACCTGCTTTGCCGCAGAAAAGCCAATGGCGCGATATCCCTGACCCTAGTTTCACAGGGCCATATTGATGAAACACGCAGTGATTTCTGGAATTACAGCTGATATTGGAATCGCCCTAGCGGAGCGTTTGATCGCAGATGGTTGGAGTGTGACTGGCCTTGGTCGAAAGTTGGAAAGACTGGGAGACATTGGCGCAAAATTGATCGACGTATCGCTTGATGACAGTGTCCAGTTAGCTGATGCTTGTTCTAAGATTGAACCATGGGATTTGTATATTTCTTGTGTGGGTACAATGCAGCCAATAGGCCCTTTTTTCTCAAGTAATTTTGATCAATGGCAAAATACCATTGAGCTGAACTCACTATCGCAGCTTAGGATTCTTCATCTGCTTTGGGAGAACCGCAAAGTGAACCCAGATGTGATGTTTCTTGCTGGTGGCGGTACAAATAATCCTATGTCAAATTATTCAGCCTACTGCGTTTCAAAAATTTTTTTGATTAAGATGATGGAATTGTTGGCTGATGAAGAACTCGAAGCTAATTTTTTTATCAATGGTCCTGGTTTTGTGCGTACAAAAATTCACGAAGAGACTTTGATAGCTGGTGAGAATGCGGGTTCAGGATTGAAAAAAACACAGGATTTTTTAGCGTCAGATGAAGGAACTTCGATGGATGATATTTATCAACACATGCTGTGGTGCATGCAAAACCGAAGTGCAGCAACGGGACGCAATTTCTCTACTGTTCATGATTCATGGCGTGAGGGCTCCTCGCTTGCCGAGAGGTTGGTGAATAATACAGATGCTTTCCGACTACGTAGATCGATTATCGAGGGCTAAGGTATGCAGATGAAACTTTCAGATTATGTTGCCAGCTTTCTAGCTGATTTGGGCATTAAGCACGCTTTTGTGGTTTCTGGTGGCGCTAGTATCCACCTCCTACACTCGTTGAATACTATTGAGGGTATTGAACCTATTTGTCCACATCATGAGCAGTCGGGCGCGATGGCTGCTGACGCCTATGCGCGGGTTAGTGGTTTTGGTTGTGCAATGGGTACATCGGGCCCTGGTGCAACCAATTTGATTACTGGTATTGCGGGTGCTTGGTTTGACTCAATACCAGTTTTGTACCTTACTGGGCAAGTGACGACATTTAGGCTCAAGGGCGATACTGGTGTTAGACAATATGGGTTTCAAGAAACTGAGATCTTGCCGATGGTTGAGCCTATAACTAAATACTCGGTGCAGTTGCGTGACCCGCGTAAAATTCGCTATGAGCTTGA
>Ga0213863_10003549_pt1 | contig 10727 bp, 8 predicted proteins | sample PICome_8_FD_160128 | JGI IMG/M metagenome (GOLD analysis project Ga0213863, IMG submission 160128) | Coastal seawater microbial communities near Pivers Island, North Carolina, United States - PICO497 | ecosystem: Environmental > Aquatic > Marine > Coastal | place: USA: North Carolina | collected... | reverse complement strand
ATATAAATGAAAAACCAAAAAGTGATGGTCAAACTTTAACTCCTATTACAAAATATGACATTCAATGTATGTCCATTGGTTTTCTAGCTGATCAACAAACTCCAATGATTTGGCGTGGACCTATGGTGACAAGTGCAATTAAAACTTTCACACAAAAAGTTGGTTGGAAAGACTTAGATTTTATAATTGTGGATATGCCTCCTGGAACTGGTGATACTCAATTAACTTTTTCTCAAGAAATTAAGATGGATGGAGCAATCATTGTCTCAACTCCTCAAGAGGTAGCCCTTCTTGATGTTAAAAGAGGCATTAAAATGTTTGATAAGCTTGGAGTCAAAATTTTAGGTCTGGTTGATAATATGAGTTATTTTACTGGTGATGACGGTAAAAAATATAAAATATTTGGTGAGGGTGGAGTTAAACGAACAGCTGAAGAATTTGAAAAAGAATTTTTAGGAGAAATTCCAATAAATCCTGAGGTTGGAAAATGTGGTGATGAAGGAAAACCAATTGTCGAAGCTGATCCTGAACATGAAATTTCTAAAATTTATTTAGACTTTGCTAAAAAAATTAAATCAACTTATCTTTAAGATCAAAAGAAACCATTAACTCATTCCATTCTCTTTTGGACAGGCCTGAACTTTCTGGGTTAACTTCTTCCCCTTTGATTAGTTTTTGAATTACAACTTTTCCTTTAGCTGAAACCTCTGTTCCGCCTACCCTATAATCCATAAATGCATCATAGGTTATAGGTACCCATTTCTTAACGGTATCCAACATGATATCCGCATAAACTCTTATTTCATATTGTGCATGACTGTCCGCTCTTAGTCTTAAGAAATTCATTAAATTTAGTAAATCTGTTTTCCAATACCACTGGGTATAAGTATTTAAAGTTAAATTCATTCTGGCAAGTTCTCTTGCAAGTCCTTTTTTATTTTCATCGATCGTTGAACCATCAAATCTTTCATTCAGCATCATTTCATAATTATCATAGGTTCTTTCAGCATCATTTTTTAAAAGTTCCAAAACTTCTTTTGCTTGTTCACCTTCAATAATATCTCCTCTTCCTTGTCTGTTACTTGAAGATTGTGCTGCTAAATTTTCTGGTGATGGTAAATAAAATTCTTTATCTAAAATTGAATACCTTGCTGAATACTCATTAACATTTGCTGTTCTATGTCTAATCCATTGACGTGCAATAAAAATTGGAAGCTTTACATGATATTTTATTTCACACATCTCAAATGGTGTGCTGTGCCAATGTCTCATTAAATATTTTATTAAACCTTTGTCAGTTGAAACTTGCTTAGTTCCCTTTCCGTAAGAAACTCTAGCAGACTGAACTATAGATGTGTCGTCACCCATATAATCAATTACTCTTACAAAGCCATGGTCTAAAGCCGGAATCGCTTCAAAAAGAATTTTTTCAAGTTCAGGGGCGGTAACTCTTTTTGTTTGATTCTGTTGGGCCTGTTGATCTTTAATTTCTTGTAATTGTTCTTTGGTTAATTTCATTTGTTTTATTATTAAAATTTTAAATGTTGAGAATCTCTTTTATTGACTATATTACAAATTAAGCAATACAGAAGTATAAATTTTATGTTGAAAAAAAAAAATTTTTTTATTCCACTATTGATAATAGTTTTAATTATAATAACAACTATTCTACTTTATAATAATAAAAATTTTGTAAAAAAACATTTTTGGGGCTATTTACCTGACAGAGCACAAATTATTATAAAGCTATTATTTAATGAAAATTTAGTAAATAATTTTAAAAATGACTACAATATTAAATTTTTACCAGAAACACAATTTCAGAAAATTTCAGTAAAGAAAATAAATCTAAATTTTTTAAAATCTAAAAATTCAACCTCCAATAACTATTTTGAAACATCTGGCTTAAGTTCTTTTTATATAGAAAGTTTAGGTAATCAAAAAACCTGGATAATTAATAATAATGCTGAAATTTTTGAAATTAATAACAAAGAAATAAAATCTAAAAAAAATCTCAATTATATAAAAAAAATTGACTCAAATTTAAAAGCAAAAAGAGTACTTGATACTTTGCTCATAAAGAATGAAATTTTTATTTCAATTGGAGAAAACAACTCTAATTGTAAAAAATTCAAAATAATGTCTGCAAATATTAATGATAAAATATTAAATTTTAAGAATTTTTTTGTTACAGATGAATGTGGGAAAAATATTCAAGGTGGTAGAATGCAAGCATATTTACATAATGGCATTGAGGGAATATTATTTACTACTGGAGATAATGATGTGGATTATCCTAACGCAAAACCACAAAATGAAGACTCGGTTTATGGTAAAATAATTTTTAAAGATTTTATGTCTAAAAACTATGAAATATTTTCTATTGGCCACAGAAATGGTCAAGGACTATTAGTAAAAGATAATTTAATTTTAATGACTGAACACGGACCACGAGGTGGTGACGAAATTAATAGAATTATCTATAAAAAAAATTATGGGTGGCCAATTGCATCTTATGGTGAGAAATATTCTAAAGATAATTTAATTACATACTACAAAAAGAGTCATGAAAATAATGGTTTTGAAGAACCTATTTATGCTTTTATACCATCTATCGGAATATCTGAACTAATATCTTTACCTAATTCATTTTCTAAAAAGTGGATTGACAATTTTTTAGTAACATCACTTTATGGAAGAAGTATTTTTAGAATTAAACTAAATAAAAATTTTAATAAAGTTATTTTTATTGAAAAAATCTTTATAGGAGAAAGAATTAGAGATATTAAATATTCTAACAGTCATAATATGATCTTGTTAGCATTTGAGGAAAAAGGTCAGTTAGGTATTCTCACTATTTCAGATTAAAAAACTTGGCACTATAATAATCTAAATTTTTTGTAAAATAAGAATATTATCTTTCTTATATAAAATATCAAAATCTTCATAATTTTTGTTCATAAAAAAATTAGAAATCAAATCTGTATTTATAACAACAAAAAATTTCCCAAAATTATTTTTGACATTTTTTTCTTGGTCAAATTTTCTGAACATTAATTCTTTTTCATCCTTAGGTAAGAAGTTTATCATTACTCTTAATGGTGACATTTTTTTTATCCAATAATTTTCTGAAGATGTATATTGATCATCTTCAGAAAATTTACGAAACTTGTTTGCCTGATACTTATAATTAAACAATAGTGTTGTTAAGGGGTTTCTACCATGATGGGTTTTACCTTTAAAATTAATTATTTTTCTAAACTCATCGCTGTTTACACCAATTAATTTTAAACCTTTTATTAAATTATTTACAATCTGCTCATCTTTGATTGCATTAGTAAAACCATCGCTAATAATTAAATTAGGGTTATTATTCAAAAGCCATGTTTGTGAAAAGAAAATATCATTAGTAAATAAATTAATTTTTGAGTTAAGGATATTTTTATCTGTTATTATTTGATTGAATTTATTAACATGATCTCTATTTCCACTAACTTTTAATGTGTTGTAATTCTGAAGTGAAATTAAAGTAAAAATTACTAAGATTGAAAAAAATTTTATTAAATTATTTTCGTTAAATCTTTTGAAATAAAAGTTCGAAATCGAAATAAAAACAATTATTATATAAAGTAATCCATTCATCATAATATAGTCAGCAAAATGATACATTGCTATAACTTTTGGGCTGAAAGTGATAAATAAAAATGGAGTTAGTATTGAAGCTATATACAAATAAAAAAATATATTGATCCTATTAAATAATTTTTCATTATCAAATTTTTTTAAAATAAAAAATGTAAGTAAAATACAAGTAAAGAATATTAAAAGAGGTTCAGGTCTTAATATTGAATTAAAAAAAAATTTATTTAAGTAGATTTTATCTTTTAAATCAATCTCAATCATTCCAATTCTAGCAGAATGATCTGGTTCACCTAAATATAATTGTAAAAAAAATGGAACTAAAAATATTAAGAAAATAGAGGAGAAAATTAATAAAAAGTTAATATTTTTTTTTAGAAATGAAAAAAATTTTTTTTTATAATTTACTATAAGCAAAAACAACAATGATAAAGAACAATAAATAAAAAAATAAAAAAAACTATTTATAATAAGTCCCAATATTATTGCAAAATAAATAGCATATTTGTTATTTAAGTTTTCTTCTATATTTTTTGAAAATTTCAATGTCAAATATATAAAAGCTAAATAATAAAACCCTGATACTTGAGGCCTCGGAAACCTTACTGAAAAAAAATAGTTTACTGTAGTTCTTAATTCTTCAATATAAGGGATTGGATAACTTGAAAGCAAATTAAATAATATTGGTATAAATAATACCAACAATGAAGTCAAAACAGCAGAAGAAAATGAAAAACCTATATGTTTAAATATTTTAAAAGTTACAATAAAAAATAATAAAATAAATATAAATTCAGAAAGTATAATTGATATATATCCAAATATTTTATAGAGCCATGAGTGTAATATAATAGATCCATATGGAAACGTGAATATATTTTTAGCTTCGATGATATCGTTATGACTTGGATAAAAATCAAAATTAGCTAGGCTAGTTATTATTGGATAATACTGAATATCTGGTGTATCAAATAATACTTTTGTAAGTAAAAAATCATTGGGGTAAATTATAAATGAAAATGCCCATTTGTTAACAAATAATAAAAATGGTATTAAGAATAAAATATATTTTCTTTTCAGACTCATTTATTTTTGCGTGACTTTAGGTAGAATTTTCTACTTATCAAGTTTTTTAAATTTAAAATTGCAAGGATACTTCCAAAAACATAAGCTATATTGGCTAAATTAATTACACAGATTGTTAAAATTATTTTTTTAAATTCTTTTAAATATTTTTTGATATCTGCATATATAGTTAATTGAATTGATAGAAAAAAAAATATTGCAAATATAAAATTTGAACCTGAGTCAGTTTTGTACAATGTAACCATAAGAAAAAAAAGAAAGACTGTGAGTGGCAAAATTGGTTGAAAGCTTTTAATTTCATTTCCAAATTTAATAATATTGAATAAATCTGTACCAAATACTATTCTTTGTAAAAGAAATTTCTTAATATTTCTCTCTTTATGATAAATAAACAATTTAGAGTTAAAAAAAACTTTTATTGAATTATCTTTTTTTTTCATTCTTGCTATTAATTCTTTATCCTCACCTAAATATTTTTTTACATTCATTCCTCCATGTTTCAAATATAGGCTTCGATGCATAAGCATATTGCAAGATTCTAACCAGTCACAATATCTACTTTTAGCTTTATATTTTCTGAAATTTAAATAACCAGTTACATAGAACGACCTTTTAGCATAATGACATAGCATTTCCGTATAACTCTGCCTTGGAAAAGGTATACTGGGTCCACCAATTATTTTATTTTTTTCTTTTAAAAAATAATCGCTAGCTATCTTAAGCCAATTTTTATTTGGATAAGCATCGCTATCCAAAAAAGCCACTATATTAGATTGAAATTTTTTTGCTGCTAAATTTCTTTTAAAGGACATATTTTTTTTTCCTGAAATTAATACATTTAGTTTGTATTTTAACTTGGGTGTTTTAATTTTATTATCAAAATCTAAAACTATAGTTACAAAAAAATTTCTATAAGTTTGATTGTTTAGTTTTGTAAGACAAAAAATAAGTTCTGAACTTAATTGTATTGAGGGAATAATTATATTTATCTTTGAACTCATTCTTGATAAAATTAATCTAGCTTAAATGCTGCAGCGGCTAATCTTGGCTGATATCGCCAATTACCAAGAATATTATATGATAATGCACATTCATAAGTGCAATTACACTTGGATTTTAAAATAAATTTTTTTGTATCTTTTGCTTTTTGGCTATTCCAAATTTTCATAAAATTCATATCATTTTCTCTTAAATCTCCTAGCTCTTTACCTTCCAATATTTCACAAGGGTGTATTTTTCCTTTTGAAGATATAATTCCAAATAAGCTCCCTGCATGGCATGGACTAATATACTTTGGTTGTAAGTACATTTTTTTAATTAGTTCCCACGATATAATGTCTTTTTTTTGATGAAGACGTCCTTGAAGAGAGTTAGGGTTATAATTTTTTATTTCCTTTGATAACATTTTGTCTTTAATTTCGTTTGTTAACCAATTATATGCCTCTAAAATTTTTTTCTGTTTATCTGTTGGAGTTGTATAAACACCTTCATCTCTCACTATTGTACATTTAATTGAGTCAATTCCACAATCTTTATGAAGATAATTAAATATTTCTTTTATATTGTCACAATTTTCATGTGTTACTGTAATGCTCACAACTGGATTTATGTTATCCCCCATCCTTTTTAACAATCTGTAAGTTTCAATACATTTATCAAATAAATTTTTTACTTTTCTTACTCTATTGTGATTATCTGGCATATCATCAATTGAAATTTGAAAAGTAAGCTCTACTTGATTGTCAAAAGCTGTAACCTCTTCTGCAAAATTTTTTATCCTATCTGGCAAGCTTGCATTAGTAGTAACATAAATTGATTGTATAGTAGTATTAACTAAATACTTCTTTGCAATATCAACTAAATCTTTTCTTGCAAAAGGCTCTCCACCAGTCAAATTAACATTTAATAATGAATTACCTAGGTTTTTTGTTAATACATCAATTTCATCTAAAGTTAATTCATGTGAAAAAGTTTTAGGATCATCAAAATCTATAAAACAGAAGGAACATCTAGCGTTACATCTATTTGTCACAAAATGGACCAAACTTATTGGCTCTTTTTTATCTAGCAAGATATTTTTAACAACTTTAGGTAAACTGGTTTTTTTTAATATCATCTAAAATTAATTTTATACAATAGAATATGTTATAATTAAGATTTTATTCTATTATTAAAAATTGGTATAAAATTATACATATATAGCTATACTACAATTGTTGGATTATCCAACTATAACGATAAACGAATTTCGTAATAACCATTACGGACGTGGGGGCAGTACCCACCACCTCCACCATTATTATTTATGGGGGTGAAATAGGATCGACGGGTGACTAAAGGTTATTCTTTCGTTCGGGATTGTTCCACCGTGACGGGCTAAACTTTAAATGCTAACGAAAGTTACGCTATTGCTGCATAATTAACTTAGGTTAATTATAGAAGCACGGTCCGGGGCACCGGGTAACAGAACGCCCCCTTATTTATATCTGATTTTATAAATTAATATAAAAAAACTTAGAATAAGAGTTATAGTATTGGCAATCATTATGGGAACTGAGGAAATAACCATCCCATAAATTAGCCAACAAAAAGTTCCAATTGTAAAAATTAAAAACATGTATAACGAAATATCTTTAGTGCTTTTTGATTTATAAACTTTAATTGCTTGGGGTAAAAAAGAAATAGTGGTGCAAAAAGCTGCAAAAAAACCAATATACTTCAATATAAAACTTAGCATCATAATTAACTTACAAATTTAGTTAAATTGGGTTTAAAATATTTGGGTCCTTTCATAACTTTTCCAGAATCATTATATATAGGTTTACCATCTTCACCTAGCTTACTCATGTTTGAATTTTGAACCTCTTCAAAACATTTATCAAGATCGATACCAAATGCATGTCCGGCACCATAAGTTACATACAAAATATCTGTTAAAGCGTCAGCAACTTCCAAAAGATCTTTATTTTCCATTGCAATTTTAAGTTCTTCGAGTTCTTCTTTAATTAGATCATATCTTAAAGTATTTATCTTATCAGAGCTAAAAGAAGGCTTAGTTTTAACCTCTTGACCAAAGGTTTCCATAAAAGTTTTTACTTTGTTAAAATTTGTCATTTAGCTCCTGTAAGTTTTTTAATTTTTAATATATAAGTATACTAAATTAAGAATAATATATTAATCAATGAAATTAAGAAAAGAATTTGACAGTATTGGAAGTATAAACGTTCCTAATGATAAGTATTGGGGTGCATCAACCCAAAGATCTAATAAATTTTTTAACATTGGAAAAATTTTAGTAAATATTTCAATAATTAAATCAATAGCAATTATAAAAAGATCAGCAGCGTTAGTACATTTGAAAGAAAAGCAGATTGATAAAAAAATTACTAACTCAATCATAAAGGCTTCTGATGAAGTGATAAAAGGAAAACTAGATGAAAACTTTCCTTTAAAAGTTTGGCAAACAGGTTCTGGTACCCAAACAAATATGAATGTAAATGAGGTTATTGCAAATAGAGCAATTGAGATATTGGGTGGAAAAAAAGGTTCAAAAAAACCTGTTCATCCAAATGATCATGTCAATAAATCTCAATCAACTAATGATGTTTTTCCAACAGCTATGCATATATCTGTTGCTCAAGAAACTGTGTTAAAATTATTGCCAAGTTTAAAAATTTTAGAAAAAGAATTAGCTAAAAAATCTAAAGAATTTAAAAGTATTATTAAAATTGGTAGAACCCATTTACAAGATGCAACCCCATTATCACTTGGTCAAGAATTTTCAGGATATCAAGTTCAATTAAAGAAATCTATTGAAAGAATAGAGTTTGCCCTTAAAGAGATATTTTTTTTAGCACAAGGTGGTACTGCTGTTGGAACTGGAATCAATTCAAGAAAAGGTTTTGATAAAAAAATTGTTAAAGAAATTGCTAAATTTACAAAATTACCATTTAAACCTGCTATAAACAAATTTGCTGAATTGGCTGCTCACGACTCTATTATAAATTTCTCAGGAACTTTAAATACTTGTGCTGTCGCATTGATGAAAATATCAAATGATATAAGATTTCTTGGATCAGGACCTAGAGCTGGATATGGAGAATTAATTCTTCCTGAAAATGAACCTGGCTCATCTATTATGCCTGGTAAAGTTAATCCTACGCAATGTGAAGCTGTTACGATGGTTTGTGCCAATGTTATTGGAAATCATATGGGTATTACTGTTGCTGGTTCTCATGGTCACTTTGAATTGAATGTATTTAAACCAATGATAGCCCACAATGTTCTTCAATCCATAGATCTGATTGCAGATAGTACAAAAAATTTTGCTCTCTTTTGTGTTAAAGGAATTAAAGCTAATAAGAAAAGAATTAAAGAGCATCTAGATAACTCTCTAATGTTAGTTACTGCTCTTGCTCCTAAAATTGGATATGACAATGCTGCAAAAATTGCAAAAACTGCTTTAAAAAATGGAACTACTTTAAAGGAAGAAACTTTAAAAACTGGTCTTGTAAAAGAGAAGGATTATGATCAGATAGTAGATCCTAAAAAAATGATTTACCCCTCATAAGCATCGAGTAAGTTATTTAATAATCTTTTAGTTTTAACATTATTATTTAAATTATTATCCTCAAATTCCTCAATAATATTTAAAATTTGATCACCTACTTTTTTATTATCAATTTTGACATTATTAAATTTAATCACATTATTTGAAAAATCGTAATCCAAATTTATTAAAACATTATTAATTTTTCTTCTAGATTTTTTTCTTGTGTTAAGAGATGAAAATAATTTATCACTATTCTTGATATCAAAAAATAAATTTGTATTTAAAATTAATCTATTATCTTGGACAAATAAATTACTATTGCTTAACTCAAATGATCCTATGTCACTATTAATAAATTTTGTTTTATCAAAGTTTATTTTGCCATTAGTTATATTTAGATAGATTTTAGAATTTTGAAAAAGATTCTTTTGGTTATTTGAATTAGCATTGATAAGAGTTTTTATACTTATATTGCTATTAAATAATGATCCTGATTTTAGTAATTCCATTAAAATAGGATTAATATTTAATAACTTAGATATTTTATTAAGATTTAAATCAATTTTTAATTCTAGATTAAATGGATTAATTGATAAAATTCCATTGTAGCCAATTTTGTTATTTTTAATTCTTGAATTTTTGGATAGAAAAATAACACTGTTGTTGCCTAATTCAAATTCTGAATTTAATAGAGTTCCTAAGAAAGTAACAATATTATTTCCTTTAGCTTGACCATCATTATCAACAATATAATTATTAATAATTTCTAAATTAAGAGATTTTGCATTAAATGAAATTTTTTTTTCAATTTGTTGATCATTTTTACTTTTTATTTCAAATGTAAACGGTATTGAAAAAATACTGCCTTTGAGATTAAATTTATTATGTAATGCTTGATCATTAAATAAAAGATTTGCATCATTAATTTTTACTATAGCGAATATTTCATTAATGTTATCTTTAAAAAAGATATTACCTTTATCAAATTGAATTTTTTTATCAGAAAGTCTATTGTTAATTGAACTATTAAACCTTATTAAATCATTCCCTGATAAAGAAAAATTTACATCTTTTATAATAATATTTTTTAAAGTTATTTTTTCTTTATCAAAAAAATTACCTTGGTTGATAAATACTTTGAAATTTCTAACCTCACCTATTTTTTTTTTATTATTTGGCTCATTTGATAATATATTGGTATCTTTAATTAAAAAATGTGGAGACGGAAGAATACGATAAGAAATATCTTCAGTAGATGTTAAAACAATTTTAAATTCACTTAGAAGATTTTTTTTGATTTTTTCCTCTACCCAGGTTTTATCATATATACTGGGTAGTAATAAATAAAAAATATATAAGAACAATGAACCAATTAAAGTTATTAAAACTTTATTTAATCCACTAATATTAAATTTATTATTTGTTTTATTCTTAACTTTGAATATTGTCT
>Ga0213863_10003547_pt1 | contig 10730 bp, 14 predicted proteins | sample PICome_8_FD_160128 | JGI IMG/M metagenome (GOLD analysis project Ga0213863, IMG submission 160128) | Coastal seawater microbial communities near Pivers Island, North Carolina, United States - PICO497 | ecosystem: Environmental > Aquatic > Marine > Coastal | place: USA: North Carolina... | reverse complement strand
TATAAAAAATAAATCTGATAATAAAGAGATATTTATTCCATTTTTAAAAGACATAATCATAAATTTTAGAGATAAGAAATTGACAGTGAGGTGGAATAATGAACTATAATATCATAACAATATTTCCTGAATTAGTAAGTATGTTTGCAAAAACAGGTTTTATCAAGCGCGCAATAGAAAAAGAATATATAGATATAAATATAATTAATTTAAGGGACTACTCAAATAATAAGCATAACAGAGTAGATGATAAATCTTATGGTGGCGGCCCAGGTATGGTCATGCAGTATGAGCCTATATATAACTCTATCAAAGATATTAAAAAGAAAGGTTCTGTAATATACTTGTCACCTCAAGGGAAACCTTTGACCCAAGGAAAACTCAAAAATCTGTCTTTAGAAGATAATTTGACTATTTTATGCGGACGTTACGAGGGTGTCGATCAAAGAGTAATAGATAATCTCATAGATGATGAAGTATCTATAGGAGATTATGTAATATCGGGTGGAGAGAGTGCCTCTATGGTCCTCATGGAAGGTATTACTAGATTAATACCCGGAGTGGTGGACGATATTGAGTCTATAAATCAAGATTCTTTTCAAGCTGGAATTTTAGATCACCCTCATTATACAAAACCTGAGAATATCAAAGGCATGGCTATACCTGATGTCTTGATAAGCGGTAATCATCAAAATATTGAAACTTGGAGAAGAAAAAATGCTCTAGGAGCCACATGGTTAAAAAGGCCAGAGTTACTAAAAAACGTGAAACTTTCAAAAGAAGATGATAAACTCCTCAAAGAATATATATTAGAGTATAAGCAAAATGAGCAAGAATGACATTATAAACAAGATTGAAACCCAGCAATTTAACAAATTCCCAGAATTCTCTAGTGGGGACACAATTGAGGTATCTGTTAAAGTGAAAGAAGGAAAGAGAGAAAGGGTGCAACTATACGAAGGCGTAGTGATTGCTGTGAAAAATAGAGGCATCAGCTCATCATTTACAGTTAGGAAAATTTCTTATGGCGAAGGCGTAGAAAGAGTATTTCAATTACACAGTAAAGTAATTGCTGATATAAAAGTAAAGAGAAAAGGTAGTGTCAGAAGAGCCAAACTTTATTATCTAAGAGAAAGATCAGGAAAATCAGCAAGAATTAAAGAAAAGCTCAATTAACCTATCCACCTAAAAAGTGAATATTGTATTTATAGCTCTTGGCAGCAACCTTCATAATCCAATATACCATCTAGAGAAAGGTATCAGGCAAATCAATCATCTTCCAAATACGAATATAATCAAAAGATCATCTTTATATAAATCTCAACCCATTGGGCCGAAGAATCAGCCAAATTATATAAATTCTGTAATAAAAATTAAAACAAAATATGATCCTATCGAGCTTCTTGATTTATTACAAGATATTGAGAATAAACATCATAGAAAAAGAATTAAAAAATGGGGTCCAAGAACCCTCGACTTAGATATTTTGTTATTCAATAACACAGAGATTAATAATGACCGCCTCATTGTTCCTCATCCAGAAATGATCAATAGAGATTTTGTGCTAATTCCCTTGTATGAGTTAACAAATTATAACTTTACTATTCCAAAATATGGTAAGTTAACCAAATACATTTAATTTTTTATGAATGAGAAATATAAATTTATTGTTGTCGAAGGTCCAATAGGTGTTGGTAAAACAACTCTTGCTAGAAAACTTGCCAATAACTTAAATAAAGAACTACTGCTAGAAAAATTTTTAGAAAACCCTTTTCTGGAAAAATTTTATAAAGATATTGATAAATATGCCCTATCTACACAACTTCATTTTCTTCTACAGAGAAAAGTTGATCTTTCAAAATTAGATCTAGTTACTTCAAATAACAAGAACTATGTTTCTGATTATTTTATCAACAAAGATAAACTGTTTGCTAAAACAATACTGTCTAGAAATGAATATGAACTATATACAAAGATATTTGATGCTTTAGAAATATCAATACCTAATCCTGATCTCATAATATATTTACAAGCTGAGCCTAATATTCTGTTAGAAAGAATAAAATCAAGAGGTAATGGTTTTGAAAAAAATATAACACATGACTACCTTCAAAAAATTACTGATGCATATACTCAGTATTTTTACTCTTATAAGGATTCTCCGCTTTTAATTATCAACACATCTCGTGTTGATGTGAATAAATCTCATGACTATATGATGTTACTTGATGAGATTAATAGAGACATAAAAGGTAAGAACTATTTTAACCCTTTAACTAAATAGATGAGTAAAAAAAATTTAAAAAAAATATCTTCATTGAAGAAAAATAATATTGGAATAACTTCAGTAACTTCATATGATGCAAGTTTTGCTAAATTGGCTGATGAGTGTGGGATTGATATTATACTCGTTGGCGATTCTTTAGGAGAAGTAATCCAGGGAATGAAAAATACTCATTCTGTTACAATACAGGATATTTGTTATCATACTCAGAATGTTGCAAGGGGAATTAAAAACGCTTATTTAATTTCAGATATGCCTAAAAACTCTTTTAATACTAAAAGGCAAGCATTAACAAATGCTCTTAAAATCATCAAATATGGTAAAGCTGATATGGTGAAAATCGAATCTAGGCCTCAACAGATTGAAATAGTTCAACATCTTGTTAAAAATAATATTAAAGTATGTGGACATATTGGCATACAACCTCAGAATATAACTAGTAGAAAAGCATATAAAAAAATGGGGAAAACAGTCAAAGAATCTAAGCGACTTATCGAAGAAGCAATCAATCTCCAAATAGCAGGTGTTGAGTTATTAGTATTGGAATGTATCGATAACATATGCGCGAGTAAAATCAAAACAGCGCTTAAAATCCCTGTTATAGGAATAGGATCAGGCAATGATTGCGATGGTCAAATTCGTGTTATTTACGATATATTTAACATGAGTTTCAATGGGGCGCCGGGTTTCATGAATCGAAAAGGATCTTGGAAAAACCCCCTTAAGGATCTATTATCAAATTACATCAAACTAACAAAAAACTTTAGATAATTTTGAAGATTATAAATTCAGTTGAAGAACAAGAAAAGCTCTGTAAGCGTTTAATCAATGAAAATATAAATATTTCATTAATCCCCACTATGGGTAATCTTCATCTAGGCCATGAAAGTCTTTTAAAGGCATCTTTCAATGATGATTACAGGGTAGTATCTCTTTTCGTAAATCCATTACAATTTAATAATCATCAGGATTATTTAAATTATCCAAATACTATAGAGGAGGATTTAAAAATATTAAAATCATATAATATAGACTGCTTATTCTTACCAGATAAGAACGATATGGTTCAACAAACCAATCATGATGCTAATCGAAAGTTACCTGAGTTTGCAAATATATTATGTGGTAAATTTAGAAAATCACATTTTCAGGGTGTTTACAGTATAGTTAAAAAACTATTTAGTACCATACAGCCAAAAAAAGCATATTTTGGTAAAAAAGATTTTCAACAATTATTATTGATAAAGTATTTAGTCGCTGAATCTTTTCAAAATAGTATTGATATAGTTGAGTGCGAAACAGTAAGAGAAAAAAATGGTCTAGCTATGAGTTCTAGAAATAATAATCTAAGTATAAAACAAAATGAGCTCGCATCATTGGTATACAGTGAACTAGTTCTGTTGCGAGAATCTCTTAAGGAAAATATAAGCTCTTTTGCTAGATTAAGAGATGAAATCATCAGAAAGTTATCTAAACAAGATATTAAAATAGAGTATCTTGATATTCTATGTAGACACAATTTAAATATTCCTACTGAAAAAGATACAGATATTAATATTTTTGTTGCATTTTATGTTGGAGACGTTCGTTTGATAGATAATATAGAAATATAATTTTATCAATTATTGATAATATAGTAGTATAACTCCATGAAAAAATCATTTTTAAATTCTAAAATCCATAAAGCTACAGTTACAGATTCTCAAATTGATTATGAAGGTTCATGTGAGATTGATATTGCTCTATTAAATGCAGCTGGTATTCGGGTCTATGAAAAAATAGATATATATAATATAACCAACGGAGAGAGATTTTCCACTTATGCCATTGAAGGCCAGGCCGAAAGTGGAAGCATCTGTATCAATGGTGCTGCTTGTCATAAAGCTAATATTGGAGACAAAGTTATAATCTGCACCTATGCAGATTTAGAAAATAATGAGATAATTAATCATAAGCCAACTATTATAAGAGTTGATGAAGATAATAAGATCATAGAGTATTGATCAGATAATAATATATAATGAGTATATTAATAAATATAAATGATATTGGTGGCACAATCACTAAAGAAGATGACCGGTATGTTGTTAAGGATAATACTCGCCTAAAAAATTTAGTTGTAAGTAGCACAGATCTCAAACCTTTAAAAAGTACTTCAGGTCATAATCATATGGGACAAGAAGAAGTCTACTTTTTCATTAGAGGATCAGGCAAGATGGAGCTGGATGGTAAAGAGATGCCTGTCAAAGAGGGAGACACAGTCCTGATCGAGGATGGAGTTTTTCATAGAGTACATGCTGGTCCCGATGGATGTTACTTTGTATGTGTTTTCGATGGTAAAAGGTCTCATTAAAAAATTTTATCTTTCAGTCGGGATATCTTTAAATGAAGATCTTTCTTATCATCAGCAGTCAACGTAACGTGACCTAGCTTTCTGTTTTTTCTCTCTGACTTTCCATAATCATAGAGCTTACAGTTATAATCATTCTCATTAAATTTATTAGGCATTGTTGATAATATATTTAACATTGCTGAGTTACCAGTCACATGTATTTTTTGGATATTAATATTTGATATCGCCATAATATGTGCTTCAAATTGACTTATATTAGCGCCCTCATTCGTCCAATGCCCTGAATTATGTACACGTGGCGCCATTTCATTAGCTATTAATTTGTTATCATGATCTAGAAAAAATTCAATAACGAGCACACCGACATAATTTAACTCTTTACTTAACTTTCTATGATATTCTTCTGCTTTTTTTTGTAATGAGTTATCTTCATAAGGTGCAATACTTGTGTTTAATATCCCTTCTTGATGAAAATTCTCAACCAATGGATAAAAAAATGTATCACCAGATTTTGTGCAGACTCCTATTATTGATAATTCTGTTTTGAAATCTATTTTTTTTTCTAATATTGCTTCATTTTTTCCTGATTGGACCCATACATCATTAGCCGATAAATTATTTATAGTAATTTGATTTTTCCCATCATAACCTAACTTCCTTGATTTCAATATTGTGTCTTTGCCTAAATCATCAATAGCAGAGATGAGATCTGATTCTGAATCAATAACTCTATATTCTGTGGTTGGAATATCATTTTTATTAAAAATTATTTTCTCTTTTAGTCTATCCTGACAAATTTCTACTGCATATGAGCCAGGATATACATCTATTTTTTTTTCTAAGTATTTAAGTGATTCAGAGGGTACATTTTCAAAATCAATAGTTACAACATCACAACTTTTGATTAATGTATCTAGGGATGTCTTATCATTAAAATTAGAGCTCATACAATTTGCAAATCTTGATGCAGGAGGATTTTTATTTGGATCTACAACTATGAACTCAATATTATGTTTAGCAGACATCTGAACCATCATCATTGCAAGTTGCCCGCCGCCGAGTATACCAATTTTCATATTATTTTGTTGGATCTCCGTTTTTTAATACATCTTTTGTTTGTTTGCTTCTAAATTTAGTCAATGATTCTTTTATTTTAGGATATTTTAAGCTTAAAATGCTGGCTGCAAGTAATGCTGAGTTTATAGCACCTGAATCACCGATGGCTACTGTAGCTACAGGTATGCCTTTTGGCATTTGTGATATAGATAATATTGAATCTATGCCATCTAAACTTTTTGATTTAATAGGCACTCCAATTACAGGCAAGTGAGTTTTAGATGCGGTCATTCCAGGCAAGTGCGCCGCCCCACCAGCACCAGCTATTATTACTTCCAGCCCCCTAGATTCGGCAGATTCAGCAAATTCATGCAACAAGTCTGGAGTTCTGTGTGCTGACACGATCTTAGTCTCATGACTAATCTTCAGCTTTTTTAACATATCAACAGCTTTCTTCATGGTTGACCAATCAGATTTTGAACCCATAATTACTGCCACTAGTACATCAGATTTATTCATAAAGAGATTGTATCAGTATAAAATGTTAGTTAACAATAGTTATTATCTTTTATTGGTAAATAGCCATATGTTTTATATAATCTCTACATAAGTAAAATTTATTGAGAAAAGAAGCATGATAGTAGTTACAGGCGGATCAGGATTTATTGGCAGTAATCTAGTTAGCTTCCTTAATGATAATAATGATAAAGAAATACTGATTGTTGAAGAATTGGATACTTATAAGAGTAAGTTCGATAATTTGAAAGATTTAGAATATTTAGATTGTATCAATAAAGATACTTTCATTAAAGATTTAAATAATGAGTCGTCAAAATATCATAATAAGATATCAAAAATATTTCATCTGGGCGCATGTTCTAAAACCACTGAGCCAGATAGAGATTACATTATGTCTACCAACTTAGAATATTCTAAAGACCTATTAAAATTTTCTGCTAATAACAAAATTTCACTAATTTATGCATCTTCGGCATCAGTATATGGTGAGGCAAGTGTTTTCTCAGAAGAACCCTCAAATGAATCTTATTTAAATCATTATGCAGAGTCTAAATTGATGTTTGATAATTATTATCGAGACAACATATCTAAGATAAAATCTCAGGTCGTGGGACTTAGATATTTTAATGTCTTTGGACCAAGAGAATTCCATAAAGAGGGAATGTCTAGTGTGGTTTTTCATTTTTTTAATCAACTACATGATAATGGCATTATAAAATTATTCAAAGGTAGCCATGGCTATAATGATGGAGAGCAAAGAAGGGATTTCATTCATGTTAGCGACACAGTGAAGGTTAAGAACTGGTTTATGAATAATTCAGATGTTTCTGGTATTTTTAATGTTGGAACTGGTGTGAGCAGATCATTTAATGATATTGCCTCTTGTGTATTAAAGTACTTTGATAAAGGCAACATTGAGTATATTGATTTCCCTAAGAATCTTGAGGAACAATATCAAGCTTTTACGGAGGCTAAAATGGAAAAAATTAGGGAAAATGGTTACAACAAGGATTTTTTATCTTTAGAAGAAGGTGTTAATTCTTATTTAGACTGGTTATCTAAATAAATATGTCTTCGCGTAATAGATTTCTAATAATTGCCCCTACATGGATTGGTGATTTGTTAATGTCTCAATCATTACTAAAGTATTTAAAATCAAATTATGATAATTGTATAATAGACATTATTGTAAAGCCATATTTGAAAAATCTCACAAAACTAATGCCAGAGATTAATAACACTTATGAGCTAGATATTAAACATCGAGAACTAGGTTTATCAAAAAGAATAAAAATATCATCGAAACTAAAAGTAAATAATTATTCTACTGCTATAATATTAACCAACACTTTTAAGTCTGCAATAATTCCTTGGATAATGAATATACCTGAAAGAATAGGTTATAAAAAAGAATTTAGGTCAATACTATTAACTAATGACTATAAATTAATTAAACATAAAGACACTATGGTTGATAGGTATTTAAAGCTTGCAGGCACAACTTTCACTAATAGCTTACGACCCCATTTAAAAATAAATTTAGACAAAGCCAAAGAATGTAAAGATAAGTTTTTACTCCATAATTTAAATAAGAATATATTCTTATGTCCAGAAGCAGAATACGGATCTGCTAAACGATGGCCAAAAAACTATTGGATCTCTTTAGCTAAAGATTTTAAGAAAAAAAACTTTAATATTTATTTCATTGGAAAAGATATGACATCTGCGTCTGAGTATCAAAATATTGTAGACAATGTTTCTATAATTTCTCTAATCGGTAAAACAGATTTGGAGCAAGTGGTTAATATATTATCATTTGCTGATTTAGTTATTGCAAATGACTCTGGTCTAATGCACTTAGCTGCTTCTTTAAATGTAAACCTCATTTCAATTTATGGATCATCATCGCCTTTTTATACGCCGCCTTTGATGAAAGAAAACCATGGTGAGGTTTTATATCGTCAGGTAGAATGTAGTCCATGTTTTAAGAAAATCTGTCCACTCCCGGGTGACGAGAATTTAAGATGTTTAAAAAATATAAGACCTGAAGAAGTGTTAATAAAATCTGAATTATATTTAGATTGATTAAATAAACTTTTGTATTTGTAGTATAGTTTTATTGATTTCAATACTTATATGGTTTTTACTTTTTCCTATATCAGTAAAACTTAGTTTTTTATCAAAGCTATTTATAGTTTCCCATCTCAAACTGGTTGATGATTTCTTTTTTGGATAAAAACCAACAGTTTTTTTATTGAAAGCACCAGCAATATGGAGTGGGCCTGTTGATCCCGCTATAAAAACATCACACAAGCTTATGTTTTCTAGCATATGTATTACATCCTTTTTTGTTTCAATAACTCTGATCGTAAGTTTATCACCTGTACTTACTTTTAAATTTCTCGCATCTTGTTCGTCTTCAGGTGAGCAATGAACAATAAAGTTATAATCATCAAACTTTCTCAAACCTTTGCAGATATCTGAAAATGATTGTATATCTAAAGATTTAGAAGAACCACCAGTAGCAGGATGTATAAAGATAATCTTTTTATTTTTTTTTAAGTTGTACTCTTTTATAAAAATTTCTTTACGCTTTTCAATGGAATCATTTTTGTAATCTAAATATGGTCCATCATCCATATCTTTAATTTCATCTATGTTTAATATTTTAAAAAGCTCATAAACCAAGTCACTATTATACTCATACTCTGGCTTATTAGAATTTGATCTTTTCTGCGATATTTTATAGTTATAGAATATTTGAGCTAATTTTGTTTTAGGCGCTATACGTATAGGTATATTAAGATGTTTAACAAGATAACCTATTCTAAATGTAGAAAAAAAAGATACTGATGCATCAAACTTATATTTATTTAATTCCTTTGATAGTTTACTAATTTTTTTGTCTATTATTACATTGTCTATTAGTTTACATTGCTTAGCAATATCAGATACATTTTTTGATACTATACAAGTAATATTGCAATTAGGTATATTTTTTTTAATCCAAGATAAAGCTGGCAAGATAAGAATAAAATCACCAATCTTATCGTTACGAATCACTAAGATATCATGAACATTTTTTTGCATAAAGAATTATTTGATTTGCTTCTTAAAGTAATCAATTGTCTTTTTGAGGCCATCAGTTACATCTATACTTGGCTCCCAGTTAATATCCTTTTTAGCTTTAGAAATATCAGGTTTACGTCTTATAGGATCATCAGTAGGAAGATTCTTGTTGATAATTTTAGATTTAGAATTTGTTAATTTAATTATCATTTCTGCTAGTTCAATTATTTTATATTCAATTGGGTTCCCAAGATTTGTTGGCCCATATATGCCTTTTTTCGATGACATCATTTTTATCATTCCATTAATAAGATCATCAATGTAGCAAAAAGATCTTGTCTGTTGTCCGTCTCCATAAACGGTTATATCTTGGTTAGTTAAGGCTTGCACTATAAAATTACTAACAACTCTCCCATCATTTGGATGCATGTTCGGGCCATATGTATTAAAGATTCTTATGACTTTAATATCTAGATCATGTTGTCTCTGATAATCAAAAAACAATGTTTCAGCACATCTTTTTCCTTCATCATAACAACTTCTCGGCCCAATTGGATTAACATTGCCCCAATAGTCTTCTTTTTGTGGGTGACATGCTGGGTCACCATAAACTTCAGATGTAGATGCCTGAAGGATTCGTGCTTTTACGCGTTTGGCTAACCCTAGCATGTTAATCGCTCCATGAACTGTTGTTTTAGTAGTTTGCACAGGGTCATGTTGATAGTGAACAGGTGAAGCTGGACAAGCTAAATTATATATTTCATCAACTTCAACATATAATGGGAAACATATATCATGTCTTATCGCCTCGAAGTATGGATTAGCAAAAAGTTCAGCGATATTTTCTTTAGTTCCAGTAAAATAATTATCAATACAAATAACATCATTGCCTTGTTCAACAAGCTTTTTACATAAGTGAGAGCCTATAAAACCTGCTCCACCAGTCACTAATATTTTTTTCATATTGTTAGCCTTTAAAAAATTATACCATACCTTAATCTAATCAAATTTGCTATAATATTATCTTGTTTATGAATAGGATATTAGCAATTTGTACATCACCAGATAAAGGAGGCCTAGAGCTATACTTTGTCAAACTTGTCAATTATTACCATGCCAAAAATTTAAATATTACAGCTTTATGCCGACATGAAAGCCCAATTTCAAAAATTATCGATAGCCCTGTATTTTGTATAAAAAAAATAAATTTTATAAATTTTTGGTTTCAAATAATTATAATATCAAAAAAAATTAAAAATGAAAACATAAGCATAATTCATGTAAGCTGGACAAAAGATTTACTATTAGCTGTATTAATCAAAATATTCTCTAAAAGAAAAATTGATATTGTATATTATAGACAGATGAAGATCACTCGTAACAAGAGGGATCTTTATCATAGATTTATATATAAGAACATCTGCAAAGTCTTAGTTATTACTAAACAAT
>Ga0213863_10003543_pt1 | contig 10732 bp, 12 predicted proteins | sample PICome_8_FD_160128 | JGI IMG/M metagenome (GOLD analysis project Ga0213863, IMG submission 160128) | Coastal seawater microbial communities near Pivers Island, North Carolina, United States - PICO497 | ecosystem: Environmental > Aquatic > Marine > Coastal | place: USA: North Carolina... | reverse complement strand
GTGAAAAAAGATTAAGTCTCATTCCATTGATAAAACAATGAGTGAGTTTGAACAAAAGAGCTTATCCTTAATTAGTAGAGAAAATATTGATATTATATGCTTGGCCGGTTTTATGAGAATTTTATCTAAAGGTTTCGTGCAAAAATGTAAAATACCGATTATTAATATACACCCTTCGCTTTTACCAAAATATAAAGGCTTAAATACTCATGCTAGAGCTATAGAAAATAAAGATGTATATGCAGGATGCACAGTTCACCATGTAACGTCTAAACTAGATGCTGGAACAATTATTTTACAAAAAAAAGTTAAGATACTTAAGAAAGATACGGTAGCAACACTTTCTAAAAAAGTACTGAAAGTGGAGCACCAAATTTACCCCATCGCCCTTAATAAGATTTGTTAATTACTGTTTAAAAAAAAGATCTATTTCTCTTTTTGAACTCTCGGAAGAATCAGATCCGTGCACAGAATTTTTATCAATTGATATTGCAAACATTTTTCTGATAGTTCCCTCTTGAGCTTCACTTGGGTTAGTAGCTCCCATCAAGTCTCTATTTTTTTGGATAGCATTATCTCCCTCTAAAACCATAGCCACTAAAGGCCCTGAACTAATGTAGCTACACAAGTCTTTAAAGAAAGGTCTTTCCGAATGCATTTCATAAAATTTTTGAGCAAATTCTAGAGTTACATGAATTTTTTTTATTTCTTTAATAGTTAAATTGTTTTCTTCAAAAACAGTTACAATTTTTCCAATTAAATTTCTTTCTACTGCGTCTGGCTTAATGAGTGATAACGTTTGTTCCATATTATTTTTCGTAATGCTCCTTGATTAGTCTGTTTAGTAATTTTACTCCATAACCTGTTGCGCCTTCTGGGGTAATTTCTGTGTCTTTTTTAGTCCATGCCATGCCCGCTATATCTAAGTGAGCCCATGGTGTCTTATGCCGGATAAACCTTTGTAAGAATTGAGCTGCAGTTATAGATCCAGCACCTCCCGAATAATTAATATTTTGTAGATCTGCAATTTTAGAATCCATCAAACGATCAAAATTTTCATGAAGTGGAAATCTCCACGCTTTTTCATTGTCTTTCATTCCTGTGTCATGAATTTGTTGAGCTAGCTTGTCGTTATTTGAGAATAGTCCAGCATATTCATTTCCTAAAGCTACGACTATAGCTCCTGTCAAAGTTGCAAGATTGATAATAAATTTTGGTTTAAATCTGTCTTCTGTATAAGCGATAGCATCCGCTAAGACTAATCGGCCTTCCGCGTCTGTGTTTAAGACTTCAATAGATTGTCCTGCATAACTGATTACTACATCGCCTGGTCTCTGTGCGTTTCCATCTACCATGTTCTCAACTAACCCTACTACACCAACCACATTAACTTTGGCTTTTCTAAGCGCTAACGTTTTCATTAAACCAGTAACTGTTCCAGCTCCACCCATGTCATATTTCATGTCTTCCATGAATCTTGCAGGTTTTAAAGAAATTCCACCGGTGTCAAAACAAACACCTTTGCCAACAAATGCAACTGGCTTTTCTTTGGACGATTTATCTCCATTCCATCTCATGATTGCTAAGTAAGAACTATTAGTACTACCCTGGCCAACTCCCAAAAGGGCATTCATACCTAAAGACTTCATTTTTTTTTCATCTAGAATCTCAACGGATAAACCTGTTTTTTTTAGTTTATTAATTTCATCTACAAATTTTTTAGGATTCAAAATATTTGCTGGCAAGGTTACTAGATTTCTAGTTTCTTCAATACCGTCGTACACACTTTTTGCATACTTAATAGATTTTATGATTTGCTCTTTTTTCTTGGTAACTACTGAAAGCGATTTTAATAATTTTTTTTCACTATCTTTTTTTAATTTGTAATTTTTAAATGAGTAGCTTTTAGAATAAAAACCTAAAAAGAAGTTCGAAGAAAAAAAACTTAATTGTTTTTCTACAAGTGAACATCCTTCAAAAAATACGTTCGCTTCTTTAAAGTTTGTTAAAGCCGAATATGCTAAACCACCAATTTTTTGAGCATCATAATCATACGTTTTATCTTTGATTTTAAATATGATAATTTTTTGTTTTTTACCCTTTTCCCAAAGATCACCTGTGACATGCCCGTCTTTTGCAAAAGATTCTTTTTTTAATTGAAGAATTTGATCTAATTGATTTTTACTAAAATAGTTCAAATAATTAGAAAATTTAAGATTTTTATCTGCAAAAATTACAGATGCTGGGGCCTTTTTATTTAAATTGTAAGAGATATTAAACATATGTAATAGTTAAAAAAGAATTACTAATTACATATTTTATGTTTAAAAACAAGCTGAACAACTATTTTATTGCTGAAATTTTAAGGTCGTATGCTTTTGTTTTGGCAACTTTATCTTTCTTAATTTGGATCACTCAATCAGCTAGGTTTTTATATCTTATTACAGACATGGGGCTGTCTATGAATGTGTATGTGCCATACATACTTTATCAACTTCCTAAGATTGTTTCTCAAATGATGCTGATAAGTTTTTTAATTAGTCTTTTTATATCCATCGTAAAATTTCAAAATAATAAAGAAATGGAGATTTATTGGCTCTCTGGAATAAGCAAAAAAACAATAATTTGGACTATTCTTAAAATCTCATTAGTTCCTACATTTATAGCACTTTTCCTATACATTTACATGGCACCAATGACTGGCTTAATTTCAAGAAATATATTGGCAAATTCAGAATTTACATTTGTCAATGCGTTAGTAAAAAAAAATAACTTTAACTCTCCTTTTAACAATTTAACCGTATATGTCGGTGAAAATGATAATCGGGGTAACTTAGAAAAAGTTTATTTATTTGAAAACAATAAAACAATCATAGCCAAGCAAGGTAAGGTTTTAAATGTAAATAATAAAAATTATTTACAATTAATTGATGGTTTTATTCATGAGAAAAATCAAAATAACAAAATTCAAATAATTAAATTTGAAAAAACTCTTTACGATTTCACCAAATACCAAAGCAACTTAACCACCTACCCAAAACATCAAGAAAGAACCCTTTTGTGGCTACTAAATGAATTTAAAAAAAATAAAAAACAAAAAAGTGTCCTTTTCGAAATTCATAAAAGAATTTTCAAGCCATTGTTTATTCCCATTATTGCTTTGTTGTGCTGTTTTATTTTATATGGAAATAATGAAAAATTTAATTTAATTAAATTAAGATTTTTAATATTTACACTAACTGTTTTATTTATTATTTTTTTGGAAATATTACTCAACTTGAGCACTTCTAGTGCTTTCTTTCAATATCTTTTGTACTCGTTTCCTATGTGTGTGGGAATTCTAATATATTTTTTCTTACATAAATTTATTCAAAACGAACCTTTAGCAAAATGAATACTTTTTATCCATCAAAACTGATTTATTACTTTTCTAAAGAATTTGCATTTTCTTTACTGCTAGTTTTTTTAGTTTTTTTTTCTTTGTCTCTTTTAATTAACTCGGTTGGTGAACTTGTTTATTTAAAAGATAAAAAAATAGAAAATATTATTTGGATGGCAATAATCCTTACACTTGCAAAAACACCCACTACCGTTATTGAGCTTTCTATATTTATTTTTTTATTTTCCGGAATATTATTTTTTGTAAAAATTCAAAAAAATAATGAAGTGAACACTGCGATGTTAGCAGGAATTTCTAAAACCCTACCTATTCTTATACCTTCAGTAATTTCATTCGCGTGTGGGCTATTTATAATTTTTTTTCTAACTCCTGTATCGTCAGCTAGTTTAAACTTCTATGAAAAAGAAAAACGCATATATTCATCTAACGATAATTTAATTGTTATGAACAAAATGGGTCTTTGGTTCATGGAAAATACAGCCAACGGATATAATATTATTCGTGCTGACAAGATTGAAAATAATAATTTTAAGATATTAAACAATGTTACAATCTATAACCTAAATCAAGACTTTAACTTTGTCAGAAGGTATGACAGTGAAAAGATTTCGATTAATAAAAAAAAATGGTCACTGACCAAAGCTCAAATCACACAAGAAAAAGAATCAACATCCTCAAATGCAAAAAATAACGAATTTTTATCGGAGATAGATATCGATTCATCTATAGATATTAATAGTTTAAAAAATTATTTTACTGATGTTAATGCAGTTTCGTTTTGGAGGATGTTAAAAACCATCAAAAATCTCAATTCTAGGGGCTATTCTGCTGAAGAATTCAAGGTGAAATTTCATAAATACCTCTCATTGCCTTTTTATTTATTTGCAATGATTCTTGTGTCTACCACATTTACAATGGGGTCTAATAAACAGTATAACACTTTTATGTATTTGTTTTTTGGTACTATTCTTGGTGTTTGCATATATTTTTTAAATGATTTGTCTATATCTTTAGGCTTAAGTAGTAAATTACCCTTAGCAACTTCAGTATGGTCGCCCGTGGCGTTAGTAATTATTCTTAGTACAATAAATCTAATTAGAATCAATGAACGCTAAAACAATTTCATTATTTTTTATAATTTTTTTCTCATTTTTAATGAGTTTTTTTCCCGTCTATGGAGAAGATTCTCTTTACGAAGTTACAGGGAAGAAGATTGTGTACGAAGATGATAAAAATTTAATAATTGCATCTGGTGATGCCTATGCAAAGGATCGGCTGGGTAAAGAAATCTACTCTGACAAAATCATATACGATAAAAAAAAACTCACTATACTAACTTCTAACAAGTCTACTTACTATGATGGCAAGGGAAATAGGTTGGTAGCTAATAATTTTTTTTATGATTTGAATCTAAAAAAAATCAAGGCCAATGGTAATGTTAACTATTTCAACAAAGAAGGTGATCATTTTAAATTTTCTTCTTTTGAATATTATGAAGATTTGGGAAAAGGTTCTGGAAAAGATTTTACAGGAAAGCTAGCTGACAAAAGTCTTATGGAAGGTCCATCAGCAGAAATAGATCAAAAAAAAGGAACTATAATTATCAATAAAAATAAAAACAAATTTTATAATTATTTTGCAAGTTTATTTAAAAATACAAAAAGAAACACTTACACATCCTGCAAAGACGAGAGGGGCTTGGATTTTTCTATAAAGAAAAAATGTCCAGATTGGAGTGTTACATCGTCTCAAACAAAGCACGATAAAAATGAAAAAATGATTTATCATGAGGGAGTTCTTGTGCATATTAAAAACGTTCCAGTTTTTTACACTCCCTATTTCTCGCACCCAGATCCTACTGTAAAAAGAAAAAGTGGTTTTTTACCAGCTTCTATTAAAAATTTTACAGATTTGGGAAGATCGCTCAAAACACCTTACTTCTTCGAAATGGGTGATGACAAAGATATTACCTTTACTCCTGTTTTCTATCTTGATGAAAATCCTATTTTTTTAGGAGAGTATAGACAACAGAATAAGAATAGCAATCTGTCTATAGATGCCAGCTATTCAAAGGGCTATAAAGAATTAATTAAGAGAAATAATGGAAAAACAATTGACAGAACGCCAGGATCTAGAAACCACCTATTCTTTTCATTTTTAGGAAATTACGAAGATTTACTTTTTTCTAATAACGATCTGGAAGCAAAAATTCAAAAAGTTTCTCAGAAAAATTATTTAAAAGTTCATCAAATAAATACTAATTATGTAACTCAAGATGTCACGTCTCTAGAAAATAGCATAAAATTGAATTCATACGAAAGAAATATGCAATTATCTCTAGAAGCTCAGGTGTATGAAGATTTAAACGACGATAACTCTAGTACAAAATATGAATACACACTTCCAAGTGTATCGTTTAATAATTTTTTTAGAAAATTCAAGCAATCTATTAGCTTTGGCAATAGTTTTTCTGCAAAAAATCTTGGTAGAGACATTAATACAATCGAACAAAATAATCATATCAATACTAATAGTGATCTAAAAACGAATTTAATAGAAGGGTTGGGCAGCACTTACATGTCATCTATTCGAAATGTAAATATTTATAATGAAAATGTATCAGGTGCTAAAGAAAATCTAAATAGCGATAATTACCTTACTTTGGCTTTAAAAAATAGTTATCCTTTAGTTAAATGGACAGATAAAACAGAACAATCAATTAATCCTATATTATTTACGAAATATACTACGGGTTCAATGTCGTCTAGTTCATCTACAAATAGACCGTTAAATTATGGAGATATTGAATCAATGGATAGGAATAATTCAGCCACAAACCCTGAAACAGGAGCAAGTGCTGGATATGGAATTGAGTACAATATTAATAAAAAGAATTTTGAAAATAAAGTTTTTTTAGATGCAGCAATCTCTATTGGGCAAGTTCTTAGAGAAAAAAAATTGAAAGAAATGCCTAACAATTCACTACAAGAAAAAAAATCAGACTACGTTGGCAGTAGCTCATTTAAATTTAACACTAAAAAATTTAATAATGCTGATTTTAATATTGACTATAACTATATTATTAATAATGATTTTAATACTTCGTTACAACACGAAATTTCTACTTCATTTCAAAATGATAACCACAATTTGTTGCTAACTTACTATGAGGAGAATGAAATAGGTACAGCTCGTTCAGTGTCATCAACCTACAAAAGAAATTTTGACAATGGATTAAATGTATCAATTGGAGCTACAAAAAATTTGGAAAAAGATTTCACAGAATCAAATTCTATTGCTGCAAACTACGTGAGTGATTGCTTGGAAATTAACTTAAGTTTAGCTAAAACATTTTATGAAAGTTCAGAAGTCAAGCCAAGTAATGCTTTAACATTCTCTATAGTGCTAAAGCCATTTGGCTCTCCTGTTTCACCTGATCTTTCAAGTTTTGTAAATTAATATCAAATCAAATGAAAAAAATATTATTTATTTTTATCATTTTTTTTTCTAATACTACAAATTCAAATGAAAAAGTAATAACACTAGCAACTGTAAACAATATCTCTATTACTAACATCGATTTAAAAGATGAGATGTTAGTTATCAGGGCTTTAAATAACTTTAAAGAAATAGACAAAAACACTCTTCAACAATCAGCTTTTCAAGGTTTGGTAGATCAGGCCATAAAGGAAATTGAAATAAGAAATAACAAAATTGAAATTAAAAAAGCAATAACAACCCAAGCACTGACTAATCTAAAAAAAAAACTTAATGATAACGGAATTAAATCTAAAAGAATTTTTAATAAAATTAAAAAGAAAAGTGAGACAGACTATGCTTGGAATATATTAATTTCGAGAAAATATAGCTGGAAACTAAATGTTAATATTAATGAAATTGAACAAAAATTAATTGCATTGGGATATATAGATTCAAACAATCCTGATACTATTAAAGAAAAAGAGAAGCTAATTGCAGAAGAAAAAAATAAAAAATTTAATTTCTATTCAAGGACTCATCTTGAACAGGCAAAAAGGGAACTGTTAATTAAAATAATAAAATGAAAAAAACCATTCTAATTTTAACTTCCGATCCATTTAGTATTAATTATGAAATCATAAAAAAATCTCAAAACTTTTTTAAAAAAAAGCTACACAACAAGTATCTGTTTATTGGTGATCAAAAAGATTTCGGTGATAATATTAAAAAAAATAACAAATTAATAAATTTTTTAAATATTAAAAGAGATGCTAATACAAAAGTTTATTTAAAAAAATGCTTTGAACTTGCTTTTGAACTTCTAAAAAATAAAAAAGCTCATGGATTAATTAACTTGCCTCTCAATAAACGTTTCTTACCTGGCAATTACCCTGGATTTACAGAATGTATTGCAGATGCGTTTAATAAAAAAGGTAAAGAAACAATGCTTTTGTATAATCAAAATTTTTCTGTGTGTCCTAACACTACTCATATTAAGATTAAAGATGTATCTAAAAATTTAAACCAAAAAAAAATTATTACCAATATTAATAATATAAATAATTTTTACAAAAATACTCTTGATGTCAAGAGACCGCTTATTGGAGTGATGGGCCTGAACCCTCATAGCGGTATGGATTTTGAAAAAGAAACAGAAGAGAAAAACATTATCAACCCTGCTATCAAAAAATTAATTAAAAAAAAGATAAGAGTAATTGGCCCTCTGGTTCCAGATGTTGCATTTAATGAAATTGATAAAAAAAATATTAATTGTTTGGTGGGCCATTACCATGATCAAGTTCTTCCTACGTTTAAATACATCCATAAATATGATGCAATAAACATAACTTTAGGACTTCCTTTCTTAAGAATTTCACCTGACCATGGAACTGCTAGTAACTTGAAAAATAAAAACCTAGCTAACCCTGAAAGTTTTATTGCTGCTTTAAAGTTTTTTGAAAAGCACTATAAAAAAATATGAAAAAAAAATTTGGTCAAAATTTTTTAAATAATCAAATTATTATTGATCAAATTATAACATCCGCAAACATCACTAACAATTCTCTAGTCTATGAAGTTGGCCCTGGCGATGGAGCTTTAAGTAGAGAAATTGTTAAAATTAACCCAAAAAAATATCTAGCGGTTGAAATTGATAAGGGCTTAATTCAAAAATTGGATGATGTTTTTGTTAAAAAAGAACATTCGATAATGAATGAAGATGCATTGCAATTTGATGAAACATCTGTGTTTTCAAAAAATGCCACTATAATCTCCAACCTTCCCTACAATATTTCTTTAAAACTACTTCTTAAATGGATTAATCAATACATAACTAACCCATGGTTTGATCAAATGATTTTAATGTTTCAAAAGGAAGTTGGAGAAAGAATTCTTTCTGAAAAAAATTCAAAAAAATATGGAAGAATATCTCTGATTGTTTCTGCCTTTTTTCAGTGTTCAAAAATTTTAGACATAAATAAAAATGACTTTTTTCCTGTTCCAAAAGTCGATTCCGTCATGATTAAATTTGTGCCTTTAAAAAAAACTATTATTAATGATAAAAATATTCATAAACTTGAGCTTTTATCTAAAACCTTGTTTGCCAATAGAAGAAAGAAACTAAAAAATAAGATCAAGCAATTATTTGATGACAGAGTTATTGAGGCAAATAAGCTAGACCAGTATTTTGACTTGAGAGCAGAGAATATAAGTAAAGAAAATTTTTACCAATTAGCAAAACTGTTAAAGGATTAAAATTTTAAAATAGTTTTTGTGGATGATTTATACTTTTGTATTTCTAAAATTTTTTTAATTTCTTTTAAGCATTTTTGCAAATCTTTATTAACCACTACATAATCATACTCATTCCAATGAGCTATTTCTTTTTTAGCTTTACTCATTCTGTTATTAACAAATGCTAGACTAGATTCTCTTTTCATTAACCTTTGTTTCAAAACCTTTAAAGATGGAGGTAGAATAAATATACTAACGGTATCAGTTGGCATTTTTTTTCTGACCTGCCTTGCACCCTGCCAATCAATATCTAATAGGATATTTTTGCCTTTACTTAATTGGTTAGTAATTGCTTTTTGGGACGTTCCATAAAAATTATCAAACACTTTCGCATGTTCTAGAAAGTGTTTTTGCTTAATCTTTGTTTGAAAAAATTTCTTGGATACAAAATGATAATCTACTTTATCAATTTCATTAGATCTTGGTTTTCTAGTGGTTAGGGATACCGAAAGTTCGATGTTGAGTTTTTTAGAAACTAACTTTTTGGCTATAGTGGTTTTACCCGCACCCGAAGGGGAGGAAATAACAATCAGAACTCCCCTTTTTTTTTCTTTTAACAAAAAACTTATTTAGATGTGCTATTCTCAACAAATTTTATAGCATCACCAACTGTTAGAATTTTTTCTGCTTCGCTATCTGAAATTTCTGCTCCAAATTCCTCTTCAAATGCCATAACTAATTCTACTGTATCTAAACTGTCAGCACCAAGATCGTCGATAAAGCTAGCCTCATCCGTAACTTTTTCAGCATCAACACCTAAATGATCAACAATTATCTTTTTAATTTTATCTCCAACTTCGCTCATTATGTTCCTTCTATTTTTGTTATATAGTTATTTTTTCTTTAGATTAATAAATGAAATTAATCAAGCCATATACATGCCCCCATTCACATGTATGGTCTCCCCGGTAATGTAACTAGATAGGTTTGAGGCTAAAAACATTGCTATATTTGCAATATCTTCTCCGGTACCCATTTTTGCCATAGGAATGTTCTTTAATAGCATTTCTTTTTGATCATCTTTTAAAATTGAGGTCATATCTGATTCGATAAACCCTGGAGATATACAGTTTACTCTAACATTTTTTTTAGCATATTCTCTAGCCAATGACTTGGACATGGCAATAAGAGCAGCTTTGGAACTGGCATAGTTAACCTGCCCTGCATTTCCCAAGTGAGCAACAACCGAACTAATATTAATTATTGAGCCGGATTTGTTTTTAATAAGAACTTTGATGGCTTCTTGAGCCATTAAAAAGCTAGAAGTAAGATTTACATCAATAACTTTTGTCCACTCCTCTTTTTTCATTCTAATAGCCAAATTGTCTTTTGTGATTCCAGCATTATTAATCAATACATCTAATCCCTCTAACTGCTCAACACACCTTTTCAATAAATCAGGTATTTCATCATGATGTCCTAAATCAAACGCTTCTGTGAGAATGTTTGGGTATTTTGCTTTTGTTTTTTCTAAGTTTTCTTTATTAGATCCAATAATTAAAACCTTAGATCCTATCGCATAAAACTTATCTAGCATTTAAAGACCGATACCTCTAGATA
>Ga0213863_10003539_pt1 | contig 10740 bp, 1 predicted proteins | sample PICome_8_FD_160128 | JGI IMG/M metagenome (GOLD analysis project Ga0213863, IMG submission 160128) | Coastal seawater microbial communities near Pivers Island, North Carolina, United States - PICO497 | ecosystem: Environmental > Aquatic > Marine > Coastal | place: USA: North Carolina | collected... | reverse complement strand
ATGGAAAATCTTCTCCGTGTACTCGCGTTGAACGATTTCTTCTCGATATCGTTCTATAGGACTGTTTCGATAGAGCTGTAGCGCTCTGAGTGCTATCATCTCTCTCTCGTTCCATCTCTTCTGTTTTTCTCGTCTCTCTTTATCTATTTATCATCTCTGCGCGCGCGCGTGTATCTCCTCCTCTCTCGCGCGTGCGGCGAGATTTAAGATTTGAGCATGACATCATCACACGCGGCATTTTGTCCTCGCATTTTTCGTCCTCGATTTTTGGAAAAAACTGACATTTCTCTCGTCAACTCTCTCTCATACGTGTTGTCGTTCTTGTTCTTCTCTCGTCGTCGAAGTCGAAAGAAAAAGAAGAAGCGAGTAGTAATAAAGCAAAATGTATGCTTTATCGTTGAAATCAAAGAAGCTGGTTTCTGTCGCGTGGCTGCTTTGTGGTTTGTTTGTGAATATTCAAAAAGCTTTCGCCGGCGACGTGGTTTCGCAAAACTTCTTCGGGAACACGGGCGGAGGTGGCTCGGGCTCACAATATGCGGTTTGCGACAACGATGGGTGGACGAAGAATGGTAACACGAGTGCGGTTACGTGCTATGGTCACGTGTACAGAAATCCAGAGCTTGGGGGGAGAAATACGCTAGGGTACGATGATTACATTCAGCAAACTTTTCCACTTTCCGCGGAGTCGGGGTATTTCGATATGACCGTTTACGTAACTGCCTTACGCACGTGGCCACATGGCTCGCATTTTGAAATTTGGGCCGATGATGTTCGAGTGTATGAATCGGCTGAAATTGACATGTGGGATTTAAGAACTTGCCGCTGGAATTGTGGTGGGTGGACGCATGATATGGGAGTTTTCACAGAATATCACACCGGTTGTACCGACCCGTCAGGAGCGTATGTCTTCAATATTCAATTTGCTCACGCCAGCGCAGCAAAGGAAGTCACGATTAAAATTACGACAACTGGTCTCACTGTGAATAATCCTGGGTACTATTACGATTCTTGGTGGAGTTTGAATACTTTTGCGTACACTTATTATGCCGCTACAGTGACGTCTGCTTTCAGCGACGGTTTGACAGTTTTCGATCGCGAATTTGATTTCGATATAAAGGTGGCATCAGGGGTATGCGACTTTGACACTACGGATTGCTTTCAAACTGAGAATTACCACTCAACGAACTCCGCGAAAGGTTGGAGTTGTGCGGTGAAAGTTACCAAAACGCTCAATGAGGACGGGTCGGCGTACGCTTCGGGATGCTCGACGTATTCGAACGAATTACCGTGCATGCAATGGAACGATTTTATTGATACGACTAAAGCGAGCGATTATGTGTATTCCCTTTCTACAGAAGATTCGAGTGGATCTTTGATGGCTGGAACATATGATATAACCTACGAGTGTTCCTGGACTCTCAGCGGAAGCCAAGTGAGTAACACTGGTGAACAACATCTTTTGACGTTTAGCATCTTTCATGGATGCGACGACTACCTCCCGACCACGGCGGGAGTCCGCGTCCAAGATATTTTCCTTCTTTCGAGCCCGGAATTTTTGGTCGCAAAAGCTGGCTCGGTTGATATCGTCAAAGAGAACGTCTTTAGATCGTTCGACACGAATCCTCTCGATGGCACTTTATCGTACGATGAATTAAAAACGGCGCTCGAAACCCACGACGTCGATACGGGCTACTTGGAAAAATTGAACGCGCAAGGCGGCATTGGAAACGGAGTCATGCTTTCTGACGTGATGAACAGCGCTACGCTTCCATTCGACCAAACGAGCAAGACGAGCAAAGTGTACATCGATTCTATCGTATATCCGAAAGATTCCACCTACAGCGATGCCGTGTGCACACAAAATAATGAAAAAGTGTCGGTAAGTTGGGATTATACGAGTGTACCAAGCGATGCGTCCGACATCATGTGCATTTACGTCGACGGTAGATTATTTTCAGAGCACGTGGGATCCGATACCGGTGGGATACCGTTTTCTCTTTCAGACGAGCGACCTTCCAGCGGCACCGGCGACAATGCGGTGACTTTGGTAGCTCATTTTACATTCGATGCGGAACAGGTCACGAATATCGCATCTTCTGCGTTGTCAGCCTCGACGGGGCCGTCGTCGACTTCGGGCTACGAAAATTTTGAAAGTTGCGATCCAGGAGGATATTGTTTAAAAGCTTCCACTGCGAGCACCGGGTACGATTACGAAGATGCGAATTCGATGGCTAACAGTGCCGTGATGACTTGGTTGTATCGCCACGGTGATCTAGATGGGTCCAATACGGCTTCCGATGTGATCTATGCTATGTCCGCTACGGATGCCGCCAACAGTTTTTCGTTTGTTTTCGAGCTTGATCAGAGCAGATTATTAAATGCAGGATACAAGAAATCTGGGAGTGTGTCGAGTGCGAACGATGTGAGCGTTTCCATTGCTTCCTCTTCGAGCTTAACGACTGGGGAGTGGCATCACGTCGCTTTTGTGTCAAACTCCAAATTCGGTTTGACGATATACGCGGATGGAGCGAACGTTGGTAATATTGCGATGACAAGCTGGTCTACCGCCTATATGGACATGTTGGATATGTATGCAACCAAAACGCTGATGCATTCCGTGTATACTGCGATAGATTTCACGTACGACGATCTTCGTATATACACGGGAATATTATCGGATTTGCATGTGAATTCCATATATGTGTGTGGAAGAGAAGCTTATTGCACAACGTCGATGGCAGAAGCCAAACCTCAAAGCAGAAGAACGTATTGTCCCGTCATTAAATATTCGTCGGATGGTTCCTCCGCGAGCGCTTGCGCGACAGGTTTATATTACGATGGCTTGGCAATCGATGTCACCATCTCTGCCTCCACGAAGGGTGCCGTATTTTCTTTCCGCGATTCTGCTTTGTACGAAAGCGCATTCGAAGTTCGACGAAGAGAGATTGTGAGCGGCACTGCTTTATACGATACGTACGATTCAGTCGTTTTGATTGATTCAGACTTGAGCGGTTGCTCAAAGACTTTCAATTCGTTAACGTTTTACGACAGCTTGGCAATGGCGACTCCGGGTTCAGTTTGGGAGTACTTGATTACTACAAAGTATGGCGACGTGAATACAATGACCGTTGATTCAGATCCTGTTACGTTTACTGTTCCCTGGTATGGCATCGCTGAAGGGTCGGTCGTCGCTGGCAAATCCGACGTTCCCGTTGCAAACATCAGGGTGTGTGCCAGATTAATCTCCAGCACGACCGTTTCCTCTATTTCTGTCGGGACCCTTTCTGGTACTTCATTATCTACTTTCGCTTCAAACAGGTACGTTGAGCATTCAAACGGTACACAAAGCAGTTCAGCGTACATGGCAACCGATGATTTTCCATCTACCAGTGTTGAGCTCGCGAGTGAGGAATGGATTCGAGTTGACCTGAACAATTTCATTTCGGTGACTCAGGTGGACGTGAAAATAAAAGGAGATTTATACACCGCGTCTACTTTAGATGTTCGCGTTCTCGATTACGATAACGAAGACGATGCCGGTGACTCTGGAATGCGTTGTGTCGAGTCAGCAAACGACCCGATAGCTTCTACGAGTACGTCTGGTATTTCCTACCTCGAAATTACGTACAAGTGCACCGGAACACACGTCGGAGCCTTCCCGGGTCGATACATTACTGTGCTATCAACTACGGACGTTGGCGTGACTATGGATATTTCCAACGTTGCGGTTACCGGTGAAGAAATTGAATGTCCATACACCAGCTTCTCCGACGACGACGGAAATTATGAAATCGAAATCGAAGAAGAATCGGGAGCGACTTCGAAAAACGCAAAAGTTGGCGTCATGGCGTTCAAGACGGTCGTTTTTGATCGAAGCGAGAGCACTCTTTTTCAGACTGTGGCCAACGACACGGACACTTCTATCGTCGAGCCGGATGCTGTTTTAGTAACGCTAGAGTACACTGGATCTGCGGTTTTTGAAGCTTCTCTTCTTGGAAAAAATGAAAAAGTTGCTTCTCTCGGCTATGATGCCAACACCACGCCAAGTCCACCGCCACCACCGAGCCCACCGCCGAGTCCATTTATCGATACGGACGTCGATAACAGCGCGGCTGTATCAAAGGAGGAATTCTCCGTCTACGCCGCGGCGAGATTGGAGTACGTAGACGCATTTATTGTGATTCCGGATGCGTTTTGGAACACGTTCGATGTAGATTCAAGTGGTGATTTAAGTTCGACCGAGTTTATGAACGTGGTTGCTGCGTTTCACAGCGGTTCTGTAGTTGGAACGCCGTGGCTCGTTTATCCCCTCGTTGAAACGAATTACTTAACGAATTTCTACGCGAGCGATCTCGCGACGACAACCGGCCAATCCGCCATCGCGGCGGCGCCGAACCCAAACACTACCATGCCAGTTACCACAACGTCGTGGCAAATCTGGTACGAAAACGTCACGGCATCATATTCCAATTTTTCGTTTGCCTCGCCGAGTAGTTCGACTGATTCTACTGACTTTGATGTTCTCGCGACTCTCGGCGTTGACGATGAACCGGAAATCAACCCAGCGATTATTCCTATGGTCGTTCGCACCGACGATGCCGGTCGAATTGTTTTGTCTGGTGACGAGGTTTCCTCGCAAGTTTCTGGATTCGATGCTCTTTTTTCTGCGTCATTTCCTATTGCTTCTGTGAATCTCAAATTGATCGCAACGGAGCAACTGTACGACGTGGTTCACGTTTTCAACACCGAGGACGAAGGTTACGATACCGAACAGAGCGAAACGATTACGAAGATTTCTCATCTTTCTATCGCCGGGGTTGCCATACAGGACAACACCGTCGTGACCGTTTCAGGTATGGTCCGTTTCCCTGATAATAGAACATCTGACGTTGTGTGCGGTTTACCGTACGCGGTGATTAGCGCCTACAAGCAACAATGTGGAAACGATGGTTGGTGTACTTACGAAGAAGCGGACGAATACACCGCCGACGTTTTGGGATACTTTGAGATTTCCGTCACCCCAGGAGAAAGTTACTTGTTTCACGCCTCGTACGGTGACCATAGCATCTGCTACTCGGAAGATGGATTCGATGCTGAGTGTTCTATGGAGTCTATTACGACCATGACTCTCGGGCCGAGCGAAGATACCGTGACCACAAACAGTTACGTCGTCCTCGAAGCGATCGACGGATCAGAAAGTATCGTTTTCTACGACACGACGGAACGCACCGTCGATGTCGGCTTATACGCCGGCGCGTGCGGAACGTCTTATGAAGGATACACCATGCTCATCACGCCCGCGAATGGGTGCGGTGCGGCGCTTAGCGTTGCTGATACGGATATCAGTGGATGGACTCTTACGGACACAAGTACACCAAATATCCGCTATTGGCCGTACGCCGCGATGGATTACTACATTCAACTCGATGTCGCTCCAAGTGTATCTGCTTTGACAGAAACAGTAATTCTTTCGGATTCCGGTAATAGTGCCGCGACGTGTACTACGCCTGGTTCGAACATACTCACGTTTTTCCGCGACAGAGATGAACTCGTTCGAACTTTGGGTTTTCTCGATACCGCGTACGCGACGGCGACGTACCAGTACCACGGGTATTTGTGCGCCAACCCGACTATCGGTTCTTCTACGACGTACAAGGCGGCGATTGACTGGCCATTGATTGATGCGGACGAGACGTGTCTCAACGCGGCTACTGCAACAAACCCTCTAACTTCCAATCACATGATTGGTACGTCGAGTTCGACTGTACTGTCTTCGACCATCACCACGGAAAAATACGCGTGGTTGCAAGTCTTTGAGGCGCATTGCACTTCGTTGGACGATTCGGGAAGTTGCGTGAACACATATTGCTCTACTTTCTCGTCCGAAACGAACACAGACTTAAGTATTTCGGTTCGTTTGAAAGAAGACGTCGAGCCACAATTGAGCAATCTGTGCCACTCGAGCAACGAGCCAAACGATTCGTGCTACTTCAACACCGTGAACGAGACAACCCAATTTGTGCAATTCACCGATTCTGCAGGGGCTACGACTGTTTATCGCAAAATCAACGCCGGGAGTGCCAAACCTAACTTGGTTTCTCCGTATAGACGCTCGATATTTTTTACTGTCGTTCGAAACGACGGGTGGTCCTCGACGACGACTGAGGTTGAGCGTGAATTAGTCGCGCTTGGGTCTAAAGTCCGAGGCGAAAGTTCAGATTATTCCGCGAGGTATACGAGTTCTAAGGAGTTTTACGCGACGGCGCCTATTCGCGGATTGGTGTATACGGTCGTTCACGATCCTCCGGGAGGAGATTCGTACGCGTCTATAGCGCAAGGAACGAACATTGAGCTCGAGCTCGGGTTGCTCACGACGCGTAGCGCTAACGTCGCTTCGAGTTGGTGCATGGATGCTGGAGTTGGTGTTGAACTCAAAACAGATGTTGGCATTTCCATAGGAAGCGGATATTTAAATGGTGAAGTAGATACGACTTTGGAAAATTCAAAGAAGGATACTCCTGGAATGGGCTTTGCTGCCGGCATAGGTGGTGGTCGCGAAGAAGACGGACCGTCTGTTTCCGTTTCCGCGACGACAGATAACGGATGGGACTTCCACATGACGTTGAATAGAAATCTTGATTCATCTTTAGACCCGGCGTTAGCCGGACGCCCCGGCGACGTTCTCTTAGGCGGCGGATTCGAAATCGTTTACGAAATGTCTGACGATCTCGATTTAGACGACGGTGCTCCTGATAATTGCTTGGCTGTGACCCAAGAAGTGGTGTGGTCGGCGCGCAAACCTACGAGCTATATCATCAACGTGTTCACGATTGAAGACAAAATTCTTCCCGAGCTCGAATACTTGAGAGGTGGGATTTTGGACGGAACGATTTCAAATAGTGATGATAAATTGAGGTCTAAAAGCACCACTGAAATCGCGGCTATTTGGGCCGATCGTTTGACAACGGCAATCACAGATTGGACGAACACTATAGATTGGACGACGCCGGATTTCAACCCGGCTTCAGCGACGAATGAACTTCTGAAAAAAGACGCAAAAACCTCTGCGGAAGCCAAATTTGCAAACATGGCTGATTCATTCACTTCTAACACCGGCGTTTTTGGCGCGAGATTTAAGGAGAAAATAGACAAGGCGTACGGTGCGTATACAAAAACGTCATCTTTGAGCGATTACACGTTTGATGAAGATTGGGATGATCTCGAACACGTTTGGGACTCGATGAGTAGTTCGTACGGTCGCGTATCTGGTTTGTCGGGTCTTTCGAACACGATGGGCGTGATCACAGAGGACGTGGCCAAGGGAATCGTGGATGGTAATTCCGAAAATTCATACGCTAACGAAAATAGATGGAAGCCTGCCAAAGGCAGCTGGGTCGAAACTTATCAAAAGACTGGCACAGAAACGGGCAAGAACGTGTTCAATTCCGAAGAACCAAATAAGGCCTGGAGTCGCGGCATGAACGATCTGGCAATCGTGGACGCGTTAGAGAACGGTTTAGAGCCAAACACCGAAGATAGTTACGGAACTCCAATTTCCTCAACGGAAGCCTTAATAACCAAAATGCAAACGATGGATATGATCGATTCGTCTGTTTTTGGAATGGATACTACGTTTGATTTTGGGACCAGTAAAACGGTTTCGCAAACAATCGACGGGACAGTTGTACCTGGTACCGATCCCGCATCTGAGCCGAATTTGCCTTCGGATACCGACACCACGGAAAACGTTTATTTGACATTTTCTGGCGGTGGTCACGCGCTCGAGTTTTCCTCTTCCGTGTCAGATAACATCGACAGCTGGGGTTACGAGTGGTCGCTCGAGGCTGAATCCGAGATTACCAACAACATGGACATCGAGGCAGCTGCTGGCCTTGCCTACACGAACTGGCATTACCACGACTCGGGCGGGAAATCCGTCGCGCTCGAACACGCCATGGCGTGGGCGAAGTATGGTGAATTAGAAACGTCGTACACGTTGTCCGACCCGGATCACGGGGACAAATTTGTCATTCAAGTTAAATTCGATAAGCGTTTTGGAACGCCTATTTTCCAAACCATCGGCGGCGCGTCGAAGTGTCCGGGCGAGCCGAACACGATGTGGCGAGAACAAGGTCTGGAGCTCTCTATTGCTGCCGCGGATGGCATAAATAACGAGTTCATTGCACCCGATGCGAGCGCTCTGTTTGATATCACGATAACGAACGAATCGCCTTATCGTGAGGGTCAAATTTTCGGTTTGCTCTTAGCCAGTGGTTCGAACTACGCCGGCGATACGTACGGCAACATGAAAGACTTGAACTTTATAATCAACGGCAACGACAAAATGTCCCCAATGGGCGATTTGTTTCACTTGCACGACATCCCTGCAACCGACGATGGATCTATGAGCGGTAATCTCGTCAACTCGGTCGTTTCGCTTCGCATCGAACGAGGCGCGATGGCGCACTCGTACGAAAGCATTGGTTTGACGTTAATCTCCGAATGCGAGTGGGCGCTATCGCGCAGTCAAATTTATCGCGCACCGATTTCACACACGGCGTATCTCGGCGATATCAAGTGGGAGAAGAAATGCCCGTCGGTGACTTGGGACGAAGGCACTTGGAACACGTACGCAAACTACGTGGCGTCGACGGAAACTTCCAATCTCTTCAACGTGACTTTGATGAACCCAGATCCTATGAATTTATGGTCGGACGATTACGTCGACGGAGATACAAAAGGAACGAATCACTTAGTTCACGAAGACGTTCAATTCATCCGTTTGCAATTTCGAAGACCTGGAACCGGGGAATGGATCAGCGCTTGGGAAGCAGGAGCGACTGATTCCGCAGATTTACAATGCTCGCAAGCGCGCGGCGAGGGATGCAGTTTCGAGTGGGATTTAGAAAACCAATACTTTCTGAACGGCTTGAAAGATGGCCCGTGGGAAATCAGAGCGAAAGTCTTCTGCTCCGGGTACGACTCGTTCGCGACGACGGACGTTCGAGGATCGGTAACGGATGATACTTTGTACATGATTGCCGACGTGACGAGCCCGTATCCATCTTCTCACGAAGTGTACGGAAACGTTTTATTTGTCGATTTTTCTGAAGAAATTTCATGTCCGCAACTTGACTCCGATGCTTCTCCGTATTCCATCTCGAGAACTGCCGATTGCGACGGAAACGCCGTCGCAGACGGTGCCGTAAGCAGCGCTGACATCTTGTTACACTACGACTTTCGATGCCTCTCTCACGAAACAAACGGAAGAAATTCATGGACAATGACCATGCCAATCTCTTCGGCGGTGTCTTCGAAAGCTGAAGTGGGCGAATATACGGTAACAATCAACGACGGGTACCTCACAGATACTGGCGGAAACGGCGCGTCAAGTTTTGCAATCACCGAATCTTTCGGATGCTCGTCGTCGTCGCCACCGAGTCCGCCACCACCGAGTCCGCCGCCATCGTTTACCGCCTTAACCGACGATACGTTTTTTGCAGCTATCACATCATGTTTAGATACAAACCCTGTCGATGGTTTATGCACAGATGGTGAATTCGGTCCAATGCCGGATTGGGACGTCAGTCAGGTGACGGATATGTCTTCAGCTTTCCTTGGTAGAACAACATTTAACGCCGACATTTCCCAGTGGAGCACGTCTTCCGCGACCACTACGTTCATAATGTTCAAAAACGCTGCTGCGTTTAATCAAGACATCAGTGGCTGGGACGTCAGTTCTGTTGTCATGATGCAAGGAATGTTCAACATGCAAAACGTAGATACTTCGGCATTCAACCAAGACATTGGAGGTTGGGACACGTCCCAAGTTACGAATATGAAGTTCATGTTTTATTCTAATGAAATATTTGATCAAGACGTGTCGGGATGGACGGGATCAGCGGCAACGAGCGTACAATTTGGTATGTTTTTTTCAGCAACCGCATTCAACGCAAAGTATACCTGCGCGGTGACATATCAAGTTTCTACGTGTTACTTGACGCCGACTGCATCCACTACTTCCACTACGTCCGCAAAATTGGGCTCATCAAAGGGAACCAAGGACGCGTCCTTTCTATCTCCGTTGAACAAAAATACCGCGTATTACATCGTCGCTGCGGCGGCGTTTGCGTTCGGGATGGTTGCGAGTCAAATGATGGCGTCGTTTACGCGCGACAAAAGCAATCGATTCGTTCACAAAGAAGAATACCGCGAAAGCGCGCCGACGGCGGCGGAAGAATGTCTCGTCCCTCTTCGGAACGCGAGTCGACGCGAGTCGTCGGTGGCAAACGCTGCCTACGGCTCGAGCGAAGACGGCATCGTCGTCGGAACGGTGCTGTGATTTTCGCTTTTTTTTAACTACTATTGCGCGCCGTAGCGCCAAAATACTAGAACTTTTCTTTTAATTAATACACTAGATATATAAACACGAGGCGCTCTGTAGTAACTCTACCTTTATCGCTCTCTGCAGTATTGGCGCATTTCGCGCTCAACACTCGCTGATTCGCAAACTCTAAAAGCTGTTTTTTTAAAACGGCGAGTTACATTTTCGATTTCGGTACGACACGCAGACGCACCAGAGAGTGCACCCCACATTTTGACCGACACCCTAAACTTTTTTTTTCCCCCCTCTTTCGTCTCTAACCCCTTCTGTCAACAAACACATTGAAACTTCATTCCGTCTCAAACAGATAAAGAAAGAAGAAGTTCTCGCGAGGAGGAGGTAAAAAAGTGAACATG
>Ga0213863_10003537_pt1 | contig 10746 bp, 6 predicted proteins | sample PICome_8_FD_160128 | JGI IMG/M metagenome (GOLD analysis project Ga0213863, IMG submission 160128) | Coastal seawater microbial communities near Pivers Island, North Carolina, United States - PICO497 | ecosystem: Environmental > Aquatic > Marine > Coastal | place: USA: North Carolina | collected... | reverse complement strand
TGGCTGGCGAGTATCGCCGATTTTTTGAAAGAGAATGCAGCTATGAAGTTCATCAAATATCAGCGGTCAGTTGCCGCATTTTTGTCTGTCCTCATTCTCAGTGCAGCGGTAACAGGGAACGCCACTGATCTCAAAACCATCATGGCAGATCCTGATTGGATTGGACCGCCCGTAGAGGCTGCCTGGTGGCAGCTGGATGATGGTGGTTATTTTTATCGTACAAAACGGCAGGGCAGTACCCTGCGAGATACCTTTGCGATGACAGACGCCCCCGGGGCTCCTGTACCTGTGTCAGCATCGCAAGGTGTCCATAGCGATGGTCCAAACCCTACGGTTCATACGCAGACTGGATTGGCGGTCAGTGTTCGAGAAGGCACGTTGGTGCTGCGCGATCTGAAAACTAACGCCCACCGAGTGTTGTTCTCGGGAACCGAGCCTGTGAGTCGTCCTCAGTTTTCGCCCGCGGGAAATACGGTGTTTTTTTTGGTTGCTCAACGATGGTGGCAAATCGATCTGGACAGCGGTAGCGCTAGGGTCTTGACGCCCTTGGTGTTCGAGGAGTCTCCGCACAAGATTCCAGACGACGTATTGGCCCAGGAGCAACTTCGATTATTTACTACCCTCGAGCGTGAACGGCGTGCACAGCAGGAGCAGTTTGAGGCCAAAGTGCAGCAGGAAAAGTCTGGGGGATTTGGGACGAATCCATGGTATTTAGGGGCCAACTATCAGTTGGTTGATAGCATGTTGTCCCCCAATGGACGCTGGCTGTTAGCGGCAGTGCGTTCAGCGAATGCAGATAACAATCAAGCCGATAAAATGCCCCACTATGTGACCCGTTCTGGATATGTCGATGTTGAAGACGTTCGACGTTTGGTGGGTCGAGAGTCACCCGCGCCTCAGTCACTTTGGCTTTTAGACTTAAAAGAACGGCAGCGGTTTGACTTGAGCATGACGGAGCTTCCTGGCATTGATTCGGATCCGTTGGCTGAGCTTAAGCGTGCTCAAGATCTGCCTGTCTACGATGCAGAAAATCTGCGCCCAGTGAGCTTTGAGCGGCTGATTTGGAACGATCACGGTGCTGATGCGTTGATACAGGTGCACGCCATTGATAATAAGGATCGATGGACCTTACGGCTAACGGCAGAAACTCAGGAGCTGACCTTAGTAGAACACCTGCATGATTCGGCTTGGATAAACTGGCAATTCAACGATGTCGGGTGGATTCCGGGTAACAATCAGATTTGGTGGTTATCGGAAGCCTCTGGGTACAGTCATCTGTATACCACTCAACCGAACGGTAGTGTGGTGCAATACACTCAAGGAGAGTTCGAAGTCACCGATGTCGCTTGGTTGCCTGATGGGGCGTCAGCGCTGGTGCTGAGTAACCGTGCCCATCCTACCGAGTACGACCTGTATCGATTGCATATTCCGACCAAAACAATGACACGGTTAACCGATCTTAAGGGTGTAGAGGCGTTTGCTCTGCACCCGAACGGGGAACAGGCGTTGCTGCTGTTCTCTGAAAGTTATCGGCCTACACAGGCTATTGTTTTAGATTTGGCAACGGGTAGTCTCAAGCTAGGGACCGATACTGTTAATGAGGCTTATGCCACCATGCATTGGCAGAAACCCGAGTTTGTACCCATCCCGTCAGGGCATGGCGTTGAAAAGCCTATTTGGTCCAAGTTTTATCCCGCACAGGGCGGTTTTGAGGGCTTGCGTCCCATCGTGATGTTCGTCCATGGCGCAGGCTACACCCAAAATACGCACCATAAATTTCCCTATTACTTTCGGGAGCAAATGTTCCACAACCTGCTGACTGAACGTGGCTATCATGTTTTAGATATGGATTACCGCGCCAGTCGCGGTTATGGACGTGACTGGCGAACGGCGATTTACCGGCAGATGGGAACGCCGGAATTGGAAGACCTTATAGACGGGGTGCAATGGCTGGTTGAAAATCACAGTGGAGACCCCGATCGGGTTGGTGTTTATGGCGGGTCTTATGGTGGATTTATGGCTTTTATGGCTTTATTTAATGCCCCCGACGTATTTGCTGCAGGTGCGGCTCTACGCCCGGTCACCGACTGGCGCCATTACAACGACTCTTATACGGCCAATATTCTCAACACGCCTGAGGTCGATCCCGAGGCCCACCATCGTAGCTCTCCTATTGAATTTGTTGAGGGCTTTGAAGGCGCCTTGCTGATCAGTCACGGCATGCTAGATGACAATGTGTTCTACAAAGATTCAGTGCGTCTGGTTCAGCGGCTTATCGAACTTGAAAAAGAGCATTGGGAGCTGGCATCGTATCCCCTCGAGCCACATGGCTACGTTCATCCCGAAAGCTGGTTGGATCAGTACCGACGTATTCTCAAATTATTTGAGTCAGAGTTGGGAGAGCCACATTAATGTCGCGACGGTATGCTTTTTTAAACAAAGAGTGTGACAAGGTTGGACGTTCCCTTTACGATCGCTCGCACGTGTAATCCCCAACAGTTTTACGTGGAAAAGCCTCACTTAGCAGTCAATGTAAAAGGATAGCGTTATGTTTAGCCACATTATGATCGGTGCCAATGATATCGAAGCGTCCAAGGCGTTTTATGATGCAACTTTGGGAGCTTTAGGATACGGCCCCGGTGTTATGGATGAGAAGGGTCGCGTTTTTTATATGACGGACACGGGAATTTTTGCGCTGAGCAAGCCCATCGACGGCAACCCCGCAGGACACGGCAATGGCTCCACTATTGGCTTTGCTGCAGCAACCACGGAAGCTGCAGACGCGTGGCATGCTGCGGGCTTGGTGAGTGGTGGCATAACCTGCGAAGAACCCCCAGGGGTCCGTGAAGGTGGTATGGGTCCGTTGTACTTGGCGTATTTACGTGATCCCTCGGGCAATAAGATCTGCGCATTAGTGAGGGTTTAATGCCGGCAGGCTTGCCGCCTTAGAATTATTTTAGTGAAACTATGGCCGCAGAGCTGAACGTGCATGTGGTCGGCACTGTCGGCCACTGTGGGCGTTCAGTGGGACGAGACCAGGGCACAACCATTGTTGTGCTGAAGTTGTGCTGAAGTTGTGCTGAAGTATTGACACGCTATCAGCTTACATGCCCACTAGTGGAAATGGCCTACGCAAAGGTGACTATATGTTCGAGGAACTGAATATTAAGGATCTCATCGACGCATTCATTGTGCCCTATGCGGCTAATATTGCCCTCGCGATTATCATTTTTATGGTCGGAAAATGGCTCGCTAGTGCATTGACTAACCTCGTTGTAAAGCTCCTCACAAAGTCAAAAATGGACGACATCCTCATTGGTTTTGTCACGTCTATTACCAAAACCATATTGTTGCTGTTCGTGGTCATCGCAGCTCTGAATCAACTGGGAATCGATACCACCTCATTGATTGCCTTGTTGGGTGCGGCCGGCCTTGCAGTGGGTTTGGCGTTACAAAATTCCCTGCAAAACTTTGCTGCTGGGGTTATGTTAATTGTCTTCCGTCCTTTCAAGGCCGGAGATTTTGTTGAATTGGCAGGGGTCGCTGGCGTCGTCGAAAATATTGGAATATTTAGTTCAGTTTTGCGAACCGTAGATAATCGCGAACTGATTATTCCCAATGGAGTTATCTACGGCGGCATCATCACCAATTACTCAACACGCAGTACACGTCGAATCGATATGGTTTTTGGGGTTGATTACAGTGACGACCTCAAAAAAGCAAAGGAGATCCTCCGCGGGATTGTTTTAGCAGACGACCGTGTTTTGTCTGAGCCTGAGCCTGTAATTGCTGTTTCAGAATTGGCGGATTTTTCGGTGAATTTTATCGTCAGGCCCTGGGTTAAAAATGCCGATTACTGGCCAGTCCTGTGGGATGTTACCGAAAAAGTTAAGCTTGAATTTGATGCTCAGGGCTTGTCGATCCCTTACCCACAAATGGATATCCACATCCCCAGGAACGCCAAGTCGGTCGCCGAGGCCTGAGCGGCGTCGTCAGGTCGCGACCTGTGCGCGGACCACGTTAGTGTGCCGCCATTGTAAAAACTCTTGGCCATCACTGCGTTTATGCGACAAGGCGCTGTTCAATAAGGGCTGTGAACACAGCTTTTGTGCATGTCCCTGTTAACGGGCTTTTCCGTAAAATCGTCTAACCGCTTGCCAAACAAGAACGCCACCGATAATGAGTGGCAGTCCATAGCTGAGCGCCAGAACCGTTTCACCACTCATCATGGTGGGAGCCAATTCCTGAGTTTGCTGTGCCTGTAGGTACGGCTGCGCGTAAAAAAAGTAAAGCATGCCGATAGTGGTCATCCCCACGAGTATCATGCTGGCGGGCCAGACTAGTGTTTGACGGATTTGATGGTCATCGTGTTCACCAGCGGGCACCTCATGAAGGGCCCTTCGGTATTGGGCTTCTTCGGAGGACACTTCTCCAAAGCTGGAGACGAGAACAACACTCATGAAGCTGGCGCAGGCACCGACTAAAATCGGATCGCAAAAGACGGGCCAGCTGACTAGGTCATTCAGCGATAAAAGATTCATGACGACATTAACGGTAAACCCTGCGGTCATACCCCAGAAGGCTCCGGCTTCGGTGATTTTCGAACTCCAAATACTCATGAAGGCAACCGCACCCCATGATGAGGCAAATAGAGGTCCTGCAAAGTAAGTTATCCAAAAAATATTGCTGGGTAAGGTCAAGGCTAGGGTAATAACGACCAATCCAACCAGCAGCATAGTAATACGAGTGACCCGTAGCTGGACTTTGGTGTTCTTTGGCAACTTCAGTACGTCGTTGCTAATGCTAAAGCCAACCAAAGACAAAAACGTCGATGCCGAGGATAAACCTGCGGCCAAAATACCACACACCAGCAGGGCACCGACCAGCGTGGGAACTTGATTCATTGCCGCCCAAATAATGACGCTTTCTGCAGGTTCTATGTTGGGGTCGCTAAGGTTAACAATGGCTGCACAAAAAGTGGTTACCAAATACAGCAGCAGCATGGTAATGGCCGCACCACAGGCTGAACGAATCACCACATGCTCGTTTCTGGCCATCAGATAGCGACTGGACTGCCAGGGACTAACGGCGACGACAACGCCCCATGCAACGCCTAAAATTAGTGCCCAGAGTAGCGCTTCGCCCGGTGTTTCCCAGTTTGTTTCAGGCCCCACGACACCGTGCCAGGCAATGATATCGGGTTTGGCTTCGAAAAGGGCCAATGCTTCGATACTGGCAAACCAACCGCCGTTGGCACTGACAAGGTATGAAAGTGCGACGATGGCGACCGATGTAAATAGCACGAACATCAAGGTATCCGTCAAAATGACACCCTTAGAGCCTGAGTAAAGGGTGAACAGCGTATAACTGCTCCATACTAAAATAATGGCGACGGGCTCTGAGAGGCTGGTCATTTGCATGATGACCAATGCAACGCCCCATGTGACGGCAAGTAAATAGCCGCTGAGTCCAACGACAATGGAAAGTCCCGCCAACGATTGGATGCGCCGACTCTGGAAGCGAGCACCAAAAAAAGCGGGAACCGTCAGCGCTCGACTTCGGCGCAGGTAGCGACCAAAAAATAGGGCACCCATGACATAGCCCAGGCAATTGACGGCGGTCATAATAATAATGAGTGGGCCGTGCCCACTGTAGGACATGCCGGCTTCGCCAATAAACCCATTGGTGCTCATGAAACTTGCAATTAAAGTACCGAGTATGAGTAAGGTGGGGGCGTTGCGACCCGCGACAAAGTAATCGTCGAGATGTCGTACTTTACGCCCCGCGTACCATCCGGTGCCTAAATAAACCATGACACTGAGTATCATGGTTAGAGCGAAGCTATCCATCAGGTTACCCCTAGAATCAAGTGGCAGGTGGAGCGCTCATCGACCATAGGTAAGGGCATCCTGTAAGATTTTTTCAATTTCCGCTAGGCGTCCCGGTCCGTAGGCCATAGGCACGGTGTGACTCCAGTCGTTTGAGGAAGGTAAATGCTTGATACCGACGAGACCTTCTGTTTGCCTTGGGATTTGTACCGCGGTTACCAGCTCGGCCCGTGATTACGACTTGCCCCATTATGCCGCAAAATTACCAAATCTAAAGGGTCTTTGCCCTATTGCAAGAGTGTCCTCTGGCGGCGCATTATTCGCGCAATCTGCAGTGCTATTTTCGAATGACTGCTGACAAAAAATTATCGCTGACCCAACATAATAAAAAAGAGTACGTCTATGAATGCTCCCGTCATTTCTTTCTCTAGGCGCCTGCGTGTATCACCGTTTGAGTTACGTTCCTTAGAGGGTTCAAAGTCAGCGTCGGTTTACAACCATTTAGTGTTACCTACTTGCTACGAATCACTTGAAGCCGATTATTGGCATCTGCGCGAGCACGTGCAGTTATGGGACGTTGCCTGCCAAGTACAGGTGGAAGTAAAGGGCCCAGACGCGGCGCAGTTTGTAGAGTACCTCACGCCCCGTGACGTTTCGCGTTGCCAGGTGGGGCAGTGTATTTACACGCCGCTCATTGATGAGGCGGGAGGAATCATCAATGATCCCCTAATTTTAAAGCTAGCTGAAGACCGTTTTTGGATTTCACTATCAGATTCTGATGTTTTACTTTGGGCCAAGGGGTTGGCCTTAGGTAAAGGTTTCGATGTGCGTGTCTTTGATCCCGATGTCTTTCCCATGTCTATTCAGGGGCCAAAATCTGCAGACCTGTTGAGTCGTGTTCTGGGTGAGTCGATTCGAGACCTGAAGTTTTTTCGTTTTGTAGAAACAGAGATTGCCGGCACACCCGTGGTCGTGGCGCGCACGGGTTGGAGTGGCCAGGGCGGCTATGAAATCTATTTACAGGAGCCCGATGCCGGCATATCGCTTTGGGATACGCTGGCTGCCGCGGGAGAGGATTTGCAGGTGAGGGCAGGCTGCCCCAATCTCATTGAGCGGATCGAAAGCGGCTTGCTGTCTTATGGCAATGACATGACCTTGGCCAATAATCCTTTAGAGGCGGGTCTCGATCGCTTTTTTAAACTGGGAAAGTCTGCGGATTATTTGGGTCGTGATGCTTTAGAAGCTATTGCCGAAGAAGGGGTTAAGAACCGCCTGGTGAAGCTTGTCATCGAGGGGCCACCTATTGCTAATCCACGCACTGTCTACAAGATTCAAGGGGCGTCTGGTGAATACTTAGGCACGGTTACGAGTGCCGTTTATTCACCCCGGCTATGCTGCAACATCGGGCTTGGATACTTACCTGCTTCCTACAGCGACGAGGTCGAATCGGCCGCCATTCTTGCTCCTGATGGTGCTAGACAATTTCGGGTGGCCAATGACGACTGGTCTAGCTGACGCTGTGCTATAGGGTGCAAGAAGTCCGTCTGGCCATTTACAGTCCGTGTAAGATCTTCGTCTCAAGGTAGTCCTCAAGCCCCATTGCGCCACCTTCACGACCATTCCCTGATTGCTTGTAACCGCCAAAGGGAGAGCCGTACTCATAAACGCCACCGTTGATATGAACGGCGCCTGCCCGTAACTGGCGTGCCACCCTTCGGGCCCGGATAGGATCACCGGTTTGCAGGTAGGCGGCCAGTCCATAGGGTGAATCATTGGCGATGGCGACAGCTTCATCCTCCGTGTCGAAAGGAATAATCACGAGCACCGGTCCAAAGACCTCTTCTCGAGCGATGCGCATTTGGTTGTGTACGTCAACGAACAAGGTTGGTTTGACATACCACCCGGTTTCAAATCCGTCGGGTTTGCCTAAACCACCGGCTATTAACTGAGCTCCCTCATGGATACCCACGCCGATTAATGTTTGGACGCGATCAAACTGAATGCGATCAAATAGTGGCCCTATGTGGTCCCCTTCTTCTGTTGGGTCTCCAACACGGGTAGCGATGGTAGCTTGGCGTGCAATTTCGACCACCTGGTCATAGCAGCTGCGCTCTACCAGTAAACGTGTGGGGGCATCACAAGACTGGCCTGTGTTCGCCATGCATTCGGCCACCGCATTGGTAACCCGTGGTTCTAGGTCGCTATCGGCGAAAACCAGATTCGCTGATTTACCGCCCAGTTCTAAGGTTACGCGTTTTACAGATTCTGCTGAATCATGGGTCACTGCAGTGCCTGCCCGAGTTGACCCTGTAAAGGACATCATTTGAATATCAGGATGCTTCGACATGGCCGTACCCACTTCGGGTCCTACACCATTAACAAGGTTGAAAACCCCAGGCGGACAACCCGCTTCATGAAGAATTTCCGTGTAAATTATTGCGGACAGTGGTGTATGTTCGCTGGGCTTGAGGACGCAGGTACAGCCTGCCGCAAGGGCAGGAAGCACCTTCAGAGCGATTTGATTAATGGGCCAGTTCCAGGGCGTGATCAGTCCGCAGACGCCAATGGGCTCCCGCACCAGTAGCTCACCATTGCCCAAATTAACTTCTTCCTCAAGTTTTTCTAATGCCTCAATAAAACCCTGTAGGTGACCAATGGCGGCATCTGCCTGCGCCTCCCGCGCAAAAGTAATGGGTGCCCCCATTTCTTGACTCATTGCTTGAGCAAGATCTTCAAAGCGTGTCTCTGTCACCTGTTTGATGCGTTCCAGTAAGGCCAGTCGCTCTTGTTTTGAAGTCATCGAGAATGTTTTAAAAGCTTCGCTGGCGGCGGCGACAGCCCTATCGACATCGGTAGCATTTCCCAGTGCAACGGTAGCCACAATCTGTTCGGTTGCCGGATTGATGACTGGCATCGTTGCGGTGGAGTCAGGAGAAACCCAAGAGCCATTAATATAAAAATTCTGCAGGTTTTCCATGAGCTACTCGCTTAATAGTGTTTCGTTTACAGGGGGGGCTGGTGCTCTTGCCTGTTTCAGGAAGGTTACTCAAAACCCGGGTTAGTGATCGGACTATGTCAATTCGATTCTCTCATTATCGAGGGCGCCAGCGACTTTGTGAAGCCCTCATGAGAGAGGTTGCGTCCCGACTCCAGTGTTAGTTTTTAGAGCGGGTATCGTCTTATTTGGCGGTGCTTATAACTTAAGGATGATCATCCGTTGCTGCCTAATGCCTGCTAACACCCATCTTTCTAAGGGTGGGTTTCCCCAGGGCCGCAATGGTGGCCTTCTCTTCGGTAAAAAAATCTGCGGCATGGCGGGGGCCATCTCGACCGATACCGGACGCTTTGAATCCACCGAAGGGTGCGCGCAGGTCTCTGGCGATCGGCGTATTCAGCCAGAGAGTGCCGGCGTCTACTTGCTGTTGGAAGGCCTGTGCGCGTTGCAGGCTCTCGGTCCAACAATAACCGATTAAACCAAAGCGGCTATCGTTGGCCAGGGTCCAAGCCTCTTCGTCGTCATTGAAAACCTGAATCGTGACAACGGGTCCAAATATTTCTTCCTGACAAAGCGGGGAGCAGTTATCTGAAACTTGAAAAACCGTGGGTGCCACAAAGTAGCCATTGCCCAGCTCTGGCATGGCGTGTCCGCCTGTGAGCAGTGTTGCTCCCGTATCTTTGGCGAGGGCTAAATGTTCAAGGACTTGTTGCTGATGCTGGGCAAAGGCCATGGGGCCGATCTCGGTGGTGCTATCCAGCGGGTCCCCAACCTTTAGGTTTTCTGTGCGTGCAACAAAACCTTCAATAAATCGATCAGCAACATTGGCATGTATCAAAATGCGTGATCCAGCAATGCAGATTTGCCCGCTATTACCAAAAGCGCTCACTAAGGCGCCGTCTATCGCCCGATCGATATCGGCATCGTCAAAAATAATATTGGCTGACTTTCCTTCTAGCTCAAAATGCACCGGGGTGAGTTTTGTGGCTGCGGCCGCCACGACCGTGCGCGCTGTAGCCCCACGCCCCGTGAGGGAAATACGATCTATATTCTCCGCCTTGGCAAGTGCTGCTCCAGTAACCGAACCTCTACCGTTAACAATATTGACAACGCCCGAAGGCAGTCCTGCTGCCTCTAGTAGTTGCACGAGCTGTAAAACTGCGAGGGGTGCAAATTCAGAAGGCTTCAAGACGCAGCTGTTACCAAACGCAATGCAGGAGGCTATTTGCATACTCGACAGTGCCAAACACGCATTCCATGGCGTATAGAGCGCCGCGACTCCCACGGGTTGGCGGGTGACTACTGTGCGGTACTCGGGCAGTTGGTCATAGGTTTCCCCGGCTAGCTGGCCAATGTAGTCGGCAAAGAAATCGAAGTTAGCAGCGGCTCTAGGTATCTGACGCGCCGCTAGGTGGGCAAAGGGCAGCCCGGCACAAACCGACTCTTTGAGCGCCAGCTCCTGGGCCTGATTGCGGACTGCTTGAGCTGTCGCACGCAAAACCCGTTGCTTTTCGTCAACTGTGCATTGAGACCATTCACCCGTTTGAAACCGCACTTTTGCAGCATCAACAGTACTATTTACCTGCGCGGCATTATCTTCTTGAAGATGGGTAATGATTTCACCCGTACCGGGAAAGTGCACCGGCAGGGTGACTGCAGAGCTATTGGTTTTGACCGAGAGGCCTGCGGTATGTCCTGTAATGATATCGGGTAGCGTGAGCTTAGCGGCTTCGATAGGCGACATTGGTGATGCCATGGTCACTCTCCTTGGCCCAGATCAATCGAGTTGCTGTGGTGTTAATCATAGCCCTAAGTAGAGTCTGAGTCGCGCTCTGTGTTGGCATATAAACGATACCGAAGAGCGTATCAACGTTCCTTGAGTCACTCACAGCCTGTTTGGTACTCGCGAGGCGCGAGCTCGTC
>Ga0213863_10003534_pt1 | contig 10748 bp, 8 predicted proteins | sample PICome_8_FD_160128 | JGI IMG/M metagenome (GOLD analysis project Ga0213863, IMG submission 160128) | Coastal seawater microbial communities near Pivers Island, North Carolina, United States - PICO497 | ecosystem: Environmental > Aquatic > Marine > Coastal | place: USA: North Carolina | collected... | reverse complement strand
GATTAATTCGCAGCTTAGGCTGGATCGTTTTTTTCTGAGTACGGCTCTCGGTGGTTTAGCCTTCTTTTTTATTATGTTTCTGTTTTTCCAGTCGATCTTTACTTGGTCGGCACCGGTGATGGACGCGGTTGAGTCCCTAGTTTCTGGTTTGGGTCAGCTCGTAGTCCCATTGATACCCAATCAAATCATCGCTGACTTTGTGGCCGATGCTTTGTTTGGCGGTGTCGGTGCTTTCCTCGTATTCGTTCCTCAAATTTTCGTACTGACGTTGGTGATCGGTGTGATGGAAGATTCGGGCTATCTCGCTCGCGCTGCGCTTATCTGTCATCGTCCACTCAGAGTGTTTGGTCTCACTGGCAAGAGTTTTATCCCGCTGCTATCCGGGGTTGCCTGTGCGATTCCTGCCATATATGCAGCGCGGTCTGTTGATTCACCGCGGCAGAGAATGATGACCTATTTGGCTATTCCACTAATGCCGTGTTCGGCACGGTTGCCGGTCTATGCCTTGTTAATTGCCACCTTTATTCCTAAGGATACGGGTTTGTTTGGGCTGGTAGGCTGGCAGGGCTTGGCCCTATTTTGCATCTACTTTTTTGGCATGCTCGTGGCGCTCTTGGTGACAGGACTCGTGAGTAAGGCGTCAAAAAATAAGCAGACTGAGCAGCCCTTCGTACTTGAGCTACCGCCATACCGACTGCCAACCGCCAAGCCTTTGCTCCGCAATGCCTGGAATCGCTGTCAACAGTTCGTGACCCAGGCCGGCAAAATCATCCTCGCGGTGACTATGGTGGTTTGGGTGCTGGGTTATTTCCCCAATGGCGGGGCTGATCTTGGCCAGTCTTGGCTTGGAACTCTGGGGCATATTGTCGAACCGGTTTTCGCACCTTTGGGGCTGGACTGGCGGTATGGGATCGCGATTTTAACGAGCTTTCTGGCCCGAGAGGTCTTTGTCGGTACCTTGGGTACCATCTTCGGTATCGAGGGGTCTGATGAAAATATGCTGCCGCTGGTCGATCATATTCAGGCCAGCGGTTTACCTCTGGGTTCGGGAATTGCCCTGTTGGTCTTTTTTGCGGTGGCCCTGCAATGCGTTTCTACCGTGGTCATTCTTGCGCGGGAGGGTTCAACTCGTCTGGCCTTGAGCATGCTATTGAGTTACCTAGTGGGGGCTTACCTTCTGTCACTGATGGCCTTTCAAATCGTCAGCCTGCTGTTTTAGCGACTGCTCACCCTTCCCTGATATTTCAAAGGTAGAGGGTCGAATCGCGTTGGCCTAAGTCGTGATTTGATGGCTGCGTGTTGCTTAGTGCGATGAGTCGCTTTCCGGTTTGGGAGAAAGAAGGTTTTTTACAGTGTGCGTTGCAGATTTGATTTACGTGGATCTGCTTGGGGGTTGCGACGCAACAGAGTTGCCGTGTTGCCAATACGTTGCACTAACTCGGCGCGAGTCGTCTGACACAGCTGTTCGATTAGCGTGTCCCGAAGGTCTCGATCACCCACGGCAATTTTTATTTTGATGAGCTCGTGGTCGCCCAATGCCCTATCGACTTCTGCAAGGACATTGGGGCTGAGGCCATTGCCACCAACCCGCACAACAGGGTTAAGTTTGTGAGCAATGGCTCGGTATTGTCGCAGCACCGTATTGCTTAAAGGGGTTTTCGGAGTTTTGCGCTCGCTTTCCATCGTGGTCATCTATACTTGGGGCTGTGTAGTGTACGTCAGACTGTGATAAGAGTCCTCCACCTATGGTTAAGAAACGTTCCTCGAGTCGCGCATGGCTGAAAGAGCATCGCGAAGATCTCTACGTCCAGCGCGCAATAAAGGAGGGTTATCGCTCTCGAGCCTGCTATAAGTTGAAAGAGATTAATGATCGCGATCGCGTGATTAAGCCGGGGATGACGGTCTTGGATTTGGGCGCAGCCCCAGGGGGTTGGTCTCAAGTAGCGGTCGAGATGGTCGGCGCCCATGGTCGGGTCATTGCTAGTGACATTCTGCCCATGGATAACCTGGCGGATGTGGAATTTGTTCTGGGTGATTTTACTGACGAGGCGGTATTTGAAGCTTTACTCGCTCTGCTTGGGGAGAGTCCGGTCGATGTTGTCTTATCGGACATGGCGCCTAATATGAGTGGTGTGAGTGCTGTTGACCAACCGAGGTCGATGTACTTGGTGGAGTTGGCACTGGATTTGGCTACTCAAACCCTTGAAAAAGGGGGTACTCTTGTGAGTAAGGTCTTTCAGGGAGAAGGATTCGAGGCTGTCATGGCGACGGCCAGGCAGCATTTTAATCGTGTTCTGACCCGTAAGCCCGAGGCCTCGCGTCCAAGATCACGGGAGGTGTATTTGGTGGCTTCAGGATTTAAAGGCCGCTAGGGGTGCAGTTTTTACGTGATATGGGTGTCTGTAGCGGGTAAGTTCGAGATTGCTCGAAGCCAAAAGGGGCTTGAAATCTACTCGTGGCGGCCCAACGTAGTACCTATATACTGACACTTGTGCGCGTGTCTCAAGGTAAGAGTGAGGAAACGATTTTGAACAATATGGCGAAGAATCTGCTTTTGTGGCTTGTGATTGCCGCGGTGCTGCTTTCGATATTTAACAACTTCAGTATGCAAGGCGCTACCGAGCAGGTCGGCTACTCCAGTTTTATCGAGGAAATTAACAACGACCGTATTCGTAAGGTCGTCGTTGATGGGCTTACGATCAGTGCAGAACGTTATGACGGCTCGAACTTTGAGACCATCCGGCCCATGGTCGAAGACCCCAAGCTAATGGATGACCTCTTAACTCATAGCGTGGAGGTTGAGGGGCGGAAACCCGAGCAGCAAAGCGTCTGGACGCAGCTGCTGGTCGCCAGTTTCCCGATTCTCATTATTATTGCGGTATTCATGTTCTTTATGCGTCAGATGCAAGGCGGCGGGGGTGGCCGCGGCGGCCCCATGAGTTTTGGTAAGAGCAAGGCTAAGTTATTGGGTGAAGACCAAATCACGACGACTTTTGCCGACGTGGCGGGTGTAGACGAAGCGAAGGAAGATGTTCAGGAATTGGTTGAGTACCTTCGGGACCCCAGTCGTTTCCAGAAATTAGGGGGTAGGATCCCCCGGGGCATCTTGATGGTTGGGCAGCCGGGAACCGGCAAAACCTTGTTGGCGAAAGCCATCGCAGGTGAGGCCAAGGTCCCCTTCTTTTCTATCTCAGGTTCCGATTTCGTGGAAATGTTTGTCGGCGTGGGTGCCTCTCGGGTGCGCGACATGTTCGAGCAGGCTAAAAAGCAGTCTCCGTGCATTATTTTTATTGATGAGATTGATGCGGTCGGGCGGCATCGAGGTGCGGGCTTGGGCGGTGGACACGATGAGCGTGAGCAAACGCTTAACCAACTGCTGGTAGAGATGGATGGTTTTGAAGCCAACGATGGCGTTATTGTTATTGCAGCGACTAACCGGCCCGACGTGCTAGATCCGGCGTTGCTTCGCCCGGGACGCTTTGATCGTCAGGTCGTTGTAGGTCTGCCTGACATTCGCGGTAGAGAGCATATTTTGAAAGTGCACATGCGTAAGGTGCCGCTGGGGGAAGACGTCGATCCTTCGAAGATTGCCAGAGGCACGCCGGGTTTTTCCGGTGCTGACCTTGCCAACCTTGTGAATGAGGCGGCTTTATTCGCGGCACGCTCGGGGGTGCGCATGGTAGGCATGCAGCAGTTTGAGCTGGCGAAAGATAAAATCATGATGGGTGCAGAGCGGCGCTCTATGGTGATGTCAGAAAAAGAAAAGTTGAATACGGCATATCACGAAGCGGGACATGCGATTGTTGGTCGGTTGATGCCTGAACATGACCCCGTATACAAGGTGTCTATCATTCCCCGAGGGCGAGCCCTTGGGGTCACCATGTTTCTTCCGGAAGAGGATCGCTACAGTCACAGCCGTCGGCACATTGTGGGCCAAATCACGAGCTTGTTTGGTGGACGGGTCGCTGAGGAAATGACATTGGGACCAGAGGGTATTACAACGGGCGCATCTAACGATATTCAGCGCGCGACTGAAATCGCTCGGAACATGGTCACCAAGTGGGGTCTCTCACCCGTGATGGGCCCACTGATGTATGACGAGGGCGGTGAAGAGGTATTTTTAGGTCGCAGTGCTGGGCAGCCAGCGAAAGCCATGTCAGACGACACGGCACGTGCTATCGATAAGGAGGTCAGAACTATTATCGATGAGTGTTATCAGGGCGCCTATAAGATACTGGAAGACAACCGTAAGAAACTCGATGTGATGGCCGAAGCACTCATGCAGTACGAGACCATTGATGCGGACCAGATCGACGATATTATGAATGAACGTGTTCCACGCCCGCCTGCGGATTGGGGTGATTCTGACAGTGGCCAATCTGATGCCGACGATGCTTCATCATCCACTGACTCTGTTGGTCCTATTGGCGATCCCGCTGGCGAGCATTGATCGACTAGCATCATGACAGATCCGGGCTACGGGCCCACACAATTGGTGTGCCCTGGCCGGGAACTTTCTCTGACGCGACCCCTGGTCATGGGGATTCTCAACGTGACTCCCGATTCGTTTTCTGATGGCGGGGTACTTTTTAACGACTCTAATTTAAATGTAGATGGCCTGTGCCGAGCTGCTGAAACCATGGTCACTGCGGGTGCTTCGTTCCTCGATATCGGGGGAGAGTCTACGCGTCCGGGTGCGCTTAGTGTCTCAGAACAGGAAGAGATGGACCGGGTTCTAGGGGCGATAGACTGTATCAAGCGCCGCTTTGACGTTGAGATTTCATTAGACACAAGCACTCCACGGGTCATGCTAGCCGGAGCTGCGGCGGGCGTCGGTATGATTAATGATGTTCGTGCACTGACTCGGGAGGGCGCTGTCGAAGCTGCTGCCAAAACGGGTTTACCTGTGTGCTTGATGCATATGCAAGGCGATCCACTGACAATGCAGAAGGGCCCTCAGTATCTAGACGTGGTCCTGGAGGTGACGGCATTTCTCGAGCAACGTGCAGCGGTTTGCAATGCTGCAGGGATTTCCCGTGAGCGATTGGTTTTTGACCCCGGCTTCGGGTTCGGCAAAACGCCAAAGCATAATTTTACCTTACTGAAGCGTTTGCCCGAAGTCGCTGCCTTGGGGCAGCCCATATTGGTGGGATTATCGCGCAAGTCCATGATAGCCTCGGTCATCGACCGCGACACGTCCCAGCGACTACCCGCAAGTTTAGCCTTAGCCGTGCTGGCTATGGTGGGTGGTGCTCACATATTGCGGGTACACGATGTTGTGGAAACGATGGACGCTGTCGCCATGATGGGCGCTTGTGCAGAGGCTTCGCTATGAATAAGAGATATTTTGGTACCGATGGTATTCGCGGCCGCGTTGGCGAAACGCCGATCACGCCAGAATTCATGCTGCGATTAGGTTGGGCTTGTGGCCGAGTCTTCTCCGAGCGTTCCGCGGAAAAAGTCTCGGTTATTATTGGTAAAGATACTCGCGTGTCGGGGTACATGTTTGAATCTGCGCTTGAAGCAGGCCTAGTCGCTGCAGGAGTGAATGTAAAACTGCTGGGCCCACTGCCTACACCTGCGATAGCCATGATGACTCGCAGTCAGAATGCCGCAGTTGGCATCGTGATCAGTGCTTCCCACAATCCTTATTACGATAATGGCATTAAATTCTTTTCGGACTTTGGCGCGAAGCTGTCTGACGAGTTGGAGCTGGCTATCGAGGCGGCACTCGATCTTCCCATCCAGACCGTGGAGTCAGCTCAGCTGGGCAAAGCCACGCGGCTTAGTGATGCTGCGGGCAGATATGTGGAATTTTGTAAAGCCACGTTGCCCCGCCAATACACCCTAAAGGGGTTAAATATCGTCATCGATTGTGCCCACGGCGCGACGTATAACGTGGCCCCCGCTGTTTTTCGCGAGCTGGGCGCTAACCTGACGGTGATAGGTGCTGAGCCAGATGGCTTTAATATCAACGAGGGTGTCGGTTCGACAGCAACTGAATTGCTCAGTCAGCAAGTTGTCGAGATGAAAGCAGACTTGGGAATCGCTTTTGATGGCGATGGTGATCGAGTTCTTTTCGTAGATGCTGATGGCTCCGTTGTAGATGGTGATGCTTTGCTTTACGTGCTTGCGATGCACCGTCTTGCTATCGGAAAGTCTGACCCCGGCGTGGTCGGCACGCAGATGTCCAATATGGGTTTGGAAATCGCTTTGGGGGAGCAGGGTATTCAGTTAGCGAGAACTCAGGTGGGTGATCGTTACGTCCGCGAACGCATGGCTGCAGAAGGTTGGCAGCTGGGAGGAGAGTCTTCGGGGCATTTGATTTGCGGCGATGTCACGACTACTGGTGATGGCATTGTTGCGGCACTGCAAGTTCTCAAGGCCATTGTCGCCAGTGATCGATCTCTCTCAGACTTACTGTCGGGAATGAAACGTCTGCCTCAAATTATGATCAATGTGCCGCTGCCAGAGAGCCGTCTTGATTTGGTAGGTGATAACCCCGTGTCTTCGATGTGTCGCGAGGTGGAGCAGGCCTTAGAGGGACGAGGTCGGCTTTTGTTGCGCGCTTCAGGAACTGAACCGGTGATAAGAGTCATGGTTGAAGGTGATGATGCTGCTGAAATTCAACAGCTGGCTGAGCAGGTAGCCGGCGTGATTCGGTGTGCTTGATATGCGCTGGCATGGCCCGAGAAACTTGCGGTTGAGAGGGGCTTCGGCTATTCTCGCGCGCCTGATTTGTCCGGAGCGGGCGTAATGCCGGGACTCGTCATCGCTAATTGGAAGCTGCACGGTAGTTTGGCTCTAGTCGCAGAGTTTGGGCAACAGTGGCGCGCATTGCCCCCATTGTCGGGCGTCGATGTGGTGGTATGCCCGCCGACACCCTACTTCGGGGCGATCCGTGAGGCGTTTGAGGGTATGCGACTAGGCGCCCAAGATTGTGCCGATCAACGCGAAGGCGCTTTTACCGGCGAAGTGGCGGTTCAGATGCTCGGAGAGTTTGGGTGTAAATACGTCATTATTGGTCATTCCGAGCGACGATCGTTATACGGTGAAACCGATGCGCAGGTTGCGCGTAAGGCTAGGCTGGCTTCTGCCGAAGGGCTTCATCCGGTGGTTTGTGTTGGTGAGTCGCTAGAGCAGCGTGAAGCGGGTCAGGAAGTTAAGGTGGTGAGCGAGCAGCTTCTGGGCTCGTTAGCGCAGGTGCCTTGTGAGCGTTTAGTGATTGCCTATGAGCCTATATGGGCGATTGGTACTGGGCGTACGGCAACACCGGAGCAGGCTGAAGCCATGCATGGTGTGATCAGGCGCTGCATGCAAGAGCACTTCGGCGCCGTTGGAGCAGCAATCCCCATTATTTACGGGGGTAGCGTTAAGCCCGAAAATGCCAGTGAGCTTTTTGGGTGCGAAAACATAGACGGAGCCCTCGTTGGAGGAGCTTCATTAGAGGCCAAAAGTTTTTGGCAAATTGCCAGCGCTGCAAGCGCTGGGAGGGCGTAGTGGAACAGATTATTTTAGTGGTACACCTGTTAGTGGCTCTGGGCATCATTGGCCTGATTATGATGCAGCAGGGCAAAGGCGCTGACATCGGTGCATCGTTTGGTGCTGGTGGCTCGCAAACGCTATTTGGCAGCGTGGGCAGCGCTAATTTACTGACCAAGTTAACAGCGTGGTTGGTGGCGGCATTTTTTGCCAGTAGTTTTGGTTTAGCTATGATCGCCGATAGCCGCACAGTCAGCGACGACGATTTGGGCTTCGAACTGCCCATGGAAGCTGTTGAAGTGGCACCTGTGCAATCTTTCGAAAGTGACGTACCTGAGGGTGATATCCCGGATATGTCATTTGAAACTGAAGCAAACGATTTACCTTCGCTAGATGCAACAGAAGGCGATGTTATTGACTCGGGTCAGGATTTACCAGAGGGTTAAGTTATGCGGGAGTGGTGGAATTGGTAGACACGCTATCTTGAGGGGGTAGTGGCCTTTGGCTGTGCGGGTTCAAGTCCCGCCTTCCGCACCATCTAAGAAAAGGAACAATGACGTTGAGTTGTTGTTCCTTTTTTTTTAAACCGTTAGTGCCGTTTCTTTGAAATAGGTGACGGTCCTTTTCGTTGTTGGCAAAACCGAGCCGGTAAGCAGGCCTAAGAATTAAACGATACTCACTGTAAATCGTAGTGTGCCCAGTCTTGCCGTTGATCACTGTTAACTTTGACAACAGTCGGGGAGTAGTCTCCTCTTCCTAGCAATAACGAACGGGATTCAAATTTATAGCTGCCCATGCCACTTTGGGTAAGTCTCAATGAGAGATTTAGGTCGATCGTGGGTGTATGTCGCCCACTTTAATGAGCGGTGATAAACCCATTGCGTATGGGTACAGCAGATCATGAGCTCGGTCAGGAGTGGTTTGCGCCTTTCAATGATTATTATGAGTCTTAATTCCTGCGCCTGAAGACGTGGGTTATTTATGGCAAATAGTCCATGCCCGAGTTGACGTTGGCGTGGTGCATCCCTATACTCCAGCGCCTCTGCTTAGTGGGTTAGGCCCATTAAGGTGACAACCAAAGGCGCGCGTTTACAGAGAGCGTTCCATACAGGGGTGGTCACAACAGGTTTTGATGCGGGGTGGAGCAGCCTGGTAGCTCGTCGGGCTCATAACCCGAAGGTCGTCGGTTCAAATCCGGCCCCCGCTACCAAATCGATGGCAGTCTTTGCTCTGGCTGCCATCACGTTTAAGCCCCTGTTTGGGGCTTTTTTGTATCCGTTGAAAAACCATTTGAGACGCAACGTGTATGTCTGGAAAGGAATCGCGATTGTTGGAGTTGCTGACGCCCACAGTGGAATCCCTGGGATTTGAGTTGTGGGGTATAGAGCTTTTATCGCCAAATCGACGGCCGACGTTGCGGCTGTTCATCGAGGCGGAGGCAGGCGTCAGCGTTGATGACTGCGCTACCGTGAGTCGCCACGTAGGAGGCGTGCTTGATGTTGAAGACCCCATATCAGGCGACTACACCCTCGAGGTGTCTTCTCCCGGTATAGATCGGCTACTGTTTAAGGTCGAGCAGTATAGCCTTTACATAGGCGAGCCGATCGAAGTAAAACTTCGGTTTCCGTTCGAGGGACGACGACGTTTTCGGGGTTGGTTGATGGGTATAGAGAGTGAAGATGTGGTGGTACGTGTAGAAGATCACGATTATCTTTTGCCACTAAAGCAAATTGATAGGGCACGGGTACAACCTAGGTTGGATACTGGTGGAAAAAAAACAAAAACTCCGGAAAAATCTGGACAGTAATTCAAGTGAGAAACAAGGTCGCCCAGGGTAGCGGGTCACTGCGAGGAGTACGATGAATAAAGAAATACTGATGGTTGCGGAAGCGGTCTCTGCAGAGAAGGGTGTCTCGGAGGATATTATCTTCGAGGCTATTGAATTAGCGCTCGCGACGGCAGCGAAAAAACGCTACGACGAAGAGGCCGATATTGAGGTTGTTATCGACCGAGTCAGTGGCGAGTATCAGACCCGCAGGCGCTGGCTTGTGGTTCCCGATACCGAACTCGCTTTGCTAGGAACGCAGTTTACAACCGAGGAAGCTGCAGAAGCCGATGCAAATTTGCAAATTGGTGATGTGCACGAAGAGATCATCGAGAATGCCGACTTTGGGCGTATTGCAGCGCAGACCGCCAAACAGGTCATAGTGCAGCGAGTGCGCGACGCTGAGCGTGCACAAATTGTCGATTTATATCGGGATCGTATTGGTGAGCTTTTGGCAGGGATTGTTAAAAAAGTTACCCGTGACAATGTGATCGTTGATCTGGGTAACAACGCCGAGGGCTTGTTGCCACGGGGAGAATTGGTGGGCAGGGAAACCTTCCGCATTAACGATCGCGTTCGTGCCATATTGACTGAAATTAACACCGAGTCACGTGGGCCTCAGTTGGTCATGTCGAGAGCCTGCCGAGAAATGCTGACGGAGCTTTTTAAAATCGAAGTGCCTGAAATTTCTGAGGGTGTTATTCAGATTCGTGCTGCGGCACGAGATCCGGGGTCTCGTGCCAAGATTGCGGTTAAAACGGGTGATCAGCGTATCGATCCTGTGGGTGCTTGCGTGGGCATGCGTGGGTCACGTGTTCAAGCGGTTTCAAATGAGCTCGATAACGAACGTGTTGATATTATTCTTTGGGATGACAATCCTGCGCAGCTAGTCATTAATGCAATGTCTCCCGCGGAGGTTGAGTCGATAGTCGTCGATGAAGATAGCAATACGATGGAAGTTGCCGTTGCCGAAGACAATTTGGCTCAGGCCATTGGTCGTGGCGGGCAAAATGTACGACTCGCGTCAGATTTAACCGGCTGGACCATTAACGTGATGAGCACTGACGAGGCGGTTGAGCGTCAGGAAGCTGAAGCAGGTGAGATTATAGAAACCTTCATGAACGCTCTCGACGTTGATGAAGATGTAGCCGTTGTCTTAGTTGAAGAAGGATTCACCACGCTTGAGGAGGTTGCTTATGTGCCCCTTGAGGAGATGATGGAGATCGAAGGTTTCGATGAGGCTATATCCGAAGAGCTTCGTGCTCGAGCCAAAGATGCGTTATTGACGTTGGCGATTGCAACAGAAGAGAAGTTGGACGTAGAGCCAGCGGAGGATCTTCTTACTATGGAGGGCATGGAGCGACACCTTGCATTTGTGCTCGCGAGCCGGGGCATAGTAACGATGGAAGATCTTGCCGAACAGGGCGTTGACGATTTGATG
>Ga0213863_10003532_pt1 | contig 10752 bp, 14 predicted proteins | sample PICome_8_FD_160128 | JGI IMG/M metagenome (GOLD analysis project Ga0213863, IMG submission 160128) | Coastal seawater microbial communities near Pivers Island, North Carolina, United States - PICO497 | ecosystem: Environmental > Aquatic > Marine > Coastal | place: USA: North Carolina... | reverse complement strand
GCTACAGCAATGAAGTAGATGAGGCTCGCGCTATCTTAGATGATATAACTGATGAGGTTATGCCAGCTAATGAAAAGATCTTCCGTCCTAGATACTGGGATCAGGATGCAATCAAAGCAAACCGCGTAGAGTTCGAGCGCATTCTTACAGACTGGTATAAAAACAATCCGTCAATAGTTGTTGAGAAGGACGGTAAGTTTAGCAAGGTGCAACTATCTACAGATCCAGCTGCTATCAAGTCGCGTGTTGATGATACAATAGATAACATTATTGGCATCAAGGACATCTTAGATCCTGAAGCTGGTTACTATGGCGCTGGTAAATCAAAACATTTTAAGCATCGCTTAGTAGATATCCCAAACGCACTGGTTTTAGATTTCATTCAAACCAATCCGATTGCTGTAATGAAGGCATACGTTCAGCGTACTGGAACTCGCTATGAGTTTTCTCGACAGTTCGATGGGGCATCTATCGACGATGTATTAGATGATACGTTCAACGAAATGCTGGATGCTGGCAATACACCAGAGCAAGCTAACCGCGCTTTGCGTGATATGCGTCACTTGTATAGAAGAGTTACGGGTGGTTTGCAGCGTGAGCCTGATCGCTGGGATCAATCAACAGCTAGAGTTCTTCGCAGCCTTGCACAGCTAAACTATCTAGGCTCTGCTGGTATATCTACAATAACTGAGCCAGCTAAGATTATGATGGAGCATGGGCTTGGACCTACGTTTCGTGGCTTATTTTCAGTAATGAAGAACAATCAACTAAGACTTGGTGGCAAAGAGGGCAGACTAGCTGGTGAAGCTTTAGATAATATTATGAACTCGGCACATTTGCGTCTTGTTGATGATGTAAACAATAATCCGTTTAGGTCTGATATACTGGATAAAGCTAAAGAGCCTTTTTATCTGCTTAACGGTCTTGGTCCAATTACTCGTATTTTCAAAGACTTCGATGCTATGATGCGCTCTCATAGCATTATTGATTACTCTGTTCGCTGGACGCAAGGGAAAGCAACGAAACAAGAGCAAGAGTATCTACTGCGTTATAACATTGACTTAGAGGACGCTAAGAAGCTTGCGAATGCACCTTGGCAAAAGTCTGAGTCTGGTTTGTATATGGCAAACACAGAAGCATGGACTAATGCGATTGAGTTTCCTGCCACTAAAGCTGAAGTTATATCTGGCCCAACAGATGAGTTCGCTAAAGGCGGTCGCTATAAGCCAGCATTCTATCGTGACTCTGAGAAGCGCATTTACATAGATGAAGATCACATCAAAGATGTAATGTACGAACAGCGCGGCTGGGAAAACCCACGAGTTGAAGGCGTTAAACCTATTAAAAAAGGTATCATCAATACGCCAGAAGATTATGTGACTTTCATTAAGATGCATGAAATTATGCATTCAATCAACAGGCCCAAAGAAATGGGCTTTGATATGAGAAAGAACAAAGACAAGGTTGCGTATGAAAATGCAATCAATGATTTAGCTGTTGCTGAGATAGAAAAGCAAGCAAGAGTAGATCCTGAAACAGTGCGTACATTTCGCAATGCTCTTGGCTCTGGGATTATGAATACAATTTTAATGGGCACACCAGCAGATAAGCCAATAATTACTGATGGTATTGCCTACATTCCTATGCGTGTTGCTGAGAAATTTGGCATGAAGGAAGACAAAGAGTTCAAGGGATATGCTCGCATTGAAAGCGGATTACTTGGGCTACCGTTTCAGTTCTATAGCTACAGCTTAGCTGCGGTAAACAAGATTACAGCGGCATATGGACATGGGCAGCTAAAGAATCAGTGGATTGGTACAGCGCTGTCTATGGGCTTGGGCTATATGGTACTGCAATACAAAACGCCTGACTTTGTAGAGATGAGTTTCCAAGATCAGCTTGCTAGATCCTTTGATTACTCAGGCGTTACTGCTTTGTATTCTGATATGTTCTACACAGCCATGTCTACTAGCTTAGCATTGGGCGGCCCTAATCTAACTGGTGGTGTTCTTCAGCCTCGTTTCCCTCAGAAGCCTGATGCACTAGATGCTGCAAACGGTTTACTAGGCGCTGGGCCTAGCATTGCTACTGATCTTGCTCGTGGGTCTTATGATCTAGTTACGGGCAATATTGGTGAGGGTACTAAAGAAGTTATTCGTAATTTACCTTTTGCTAGAATGTGGTTTTGGAAGGGTAAGATGAATGAGTTTACTAATATGGTTGAGGGCGAGCTTGATGCTCCTCTTGGATTCGGAAGGTATTAAGTTTGAAATTAATTATTAACTATGGTAACGGAAGTTAAGCCAAATAGGAGATTAACATGGCAACTTTAGCAAACCGAGTGTACGACAACGGCTTGACAGTTTTAGATACGGAAGCAAATCGTGTAGATATTTGCAGTTCAGAGCCAACTACTTACACTGCAGCAACGTCTACAAACACGCTTGGAAATACAACTAGCATTAGCATTTCTGCCCCTGCTGATGGTGATACATCAGGACGTAAGGTTACGCTCAGTGCGATTTCTGGTGCATCTGTAACAGGAACAGGTACAGCAACACATTATGCAATTACTGACACAAGCAACACACGTTTACTTGTAACTGGTTCTTTATCATCTTCTCAAGTGGTTACATCTGGAAATACTTTTAGTCTAACAGCGGTTGATATAGAAATTCCTGATCCAGCATAAGGATTAAAAAATGGCCGTTCTTAAAAATCGGGCAAAGATGTCCACGTCCAGTACTGGTACTGGAACTATTACTCTGGGCAGCGCTGAGACTGGATATCAATCTTTTGCTGATGCAGGAGTGGCTAATTCTGATGTGGTTCGATATGTCATTGAGGATGGTAATGACTGGGAAATAGGAACAGGAACTTACACATCTAGTGGGACAACGCTTTCTCGCGCTGTAAGCGAAAGCAGTAACTCTGGCGCTGCATTAAATTTAAGCGGCTCTGCAACTGTATTTATTACTGCTGCTGCAGAAGACTTACCTAACCTTTATGCTGACAATCCTGTTTCTGCTGTTGCTCCTACAGCAAGTGGGAATAATGCAGTAGCAATAGGCGAGGAATCTACAGCGAGTGGAACAGATTCTATTTCGCTTGGCTCTGACAGTGACGCAACTCAAAATGAGTCTTCTGCTTTAGGTAAGTTTGCTCAAGCTACAGGAAGCGGCTCAGTTTCCCTTGGTGCTAGGTCAGTCGCAAGTGGTCAGTTTTCAGTTGCCCTTGGTGGATACACAGATGCGACCAGTACCAACTCAATAGCAATTGGTTATCCTGCTCAGGCTGTTACTGGCAGTGGGGCTACTGCGATTGGTAATTCTTACGCTTCTGGCACAGACAGCTTTGCAGCAGCTATAGCAACCAACTCCTCAAGCTACGGTGCTACTGGTTCTAATAGTGTAGCAATAGGCAGAGAAGCAAAAGCTGTTGCCTCCGACAGTTTAGCACTTGGTTGGGCGTCACAAACGTCAGGCAATGGTCGGGCAATTGCAATAGGGTACTTAACTCATGCATCTGATTTTGGCGCTACAGCTTTAGGTTACGACAATGACGCTAGTGGGAGTTACTCTACTGCAATCGGTCGATCAACTAATGTTTCTGGAGATAACTCTGTAGGCATTGGTTACCAAGCTGGTACATCTGTTAATAACCAAGTTGTCTTGGGTGGTACTACTCAGCAAGTTAAGATTAGTAACACCTACACCCTACCCACCGCAGACGGCACCAACGGACAGGTGCTTACAACTGACGGCTCTGGCGCTGTTACCTTTGCAGATGCTGGTGGCGGTGGTGGTTCGCCTGACCTATTTGCTGAAAACTACGATGGTACATCTACTTTACCTTCGGCTACTGGAACGAATGCTCTTTCCCTTGCTCCACTATCAACAAGTACTGGCATAAATAGTGTAAGTATTGGCTCAAGTGCTGATGCTACTGGAAACCAAGCATTTAGTTTTGGGGTTAATTCTACTGCATCTGGATTGCGTGGTATTTCTTTTGGCTCAAGCTCATTTACAAATAATACAGATGCAGTAGCGATTGGATCTAGCGCACAGGCTCACTCAGTCGGTGGACTTGCATTAGGCCACGATGCAATGGTTATTACTGGCGCACAGGCTGTTGCAATTGGAGACAGTTACGCCTCTGGTGCAGATAGTTTCGCAGCAGCTATAGCCAACAACACCTCAACCTACGGCGCTAGTGGTGCTAATAGTAGTGCTATTGGAAGGCAAGCAAAAGCCACTGGCGGTAGTGCAGTAGCCCTTAATTACGCAGCAATCGCAAGCGGTTACGGCTCAGTAAGCACAGGCCAGAACAGCAACGCATCAGCCTCTTACTCTACAGTAATCGGTGGTCGATATGGTGAGGCCAATGAGAAATCGAAGGTTACGTTTGGCGGTGGTAACTGGTTAAATGATGGTGGAACTGTAAATCTTGCTCACCAAACTGGCTTATTTAATCTTGCAGGGTTCACAACCGATGGCACTGCTAAAGCGCTAACAACTTATGACAGCACAGCTTCTAGTGATAACCAAGTAGTCTTGCCCAACAACTCAGCTTTTACTTTTACTGGGACAATCATTGCTCGTGAAAAGGCGTCAGAAGGCAGTGACTACTCAAGTTGGGAAATTAAGGGCGCATTACTAAGGGATGCAAATGCTGGGTCAACTGTTCTTGGAAACGGCATTGTGAACTCTCTTTATCATACATCAGGTGCATCAGCGTGGGCTATTGCTTTATCTGCGGATACAACGAATGGAGGATTAAAGGTACAAGTTACAGGTGCCGCATCCACAAATATACGCTGGGCTGCAACTGTTAATACAAGCGAGGTTATATACGCATAATGGGTAAGATTGAGATAGATCACACAGGCTCAGGCAGCGGTATTACACTTAGCTCCGATGGCACGAGTTTATTATTAGATGGCACAGCTATTGGAGGCGGTGGTGGTGCTGATCTTTATGCTGCTAATCCTGTAAGTGCTACTGATCCAAGTGCTACTGGTACGAATGCTGTTGCTATTGGCGATGGGGCTGTTGCTTCAAATACAGAAAGCATAGCAATAGGTGGTGACACATTATCTTCTGGGTATAAATCGTTTGCAGCCGCTATAGGTAACTCTTATTTCACATATGGTGCGCAAGGTTTTGCAAGCATTGCCATAGGCTTACAATCAAAAGCCAACCAAACTGCAGCTGTTGCTATTGGGCAGAGTTCAGAAGCAACAAGTTCAAATGCAGCGGCACTAGGGTTTAACAGTGTTGCTTCTGGAAGCGGGTCACTAGCTTTAGGTAACGTCAGCCGATCCAGTGGCACACAATCAATTTCTCTAGGCGACTCCTACTCTTCTGGAGCCGACAGCTTCGCAGCAGCTATAGCCAACAACACCTCATCTTATGGCGCTAGTGGTGCTAATAGTATTGCGATGGGGTATCAGGCTAAAGCTACAGCCACTGGCTCTATGGCGTTTGGCGACAGAAATACAGCAAGTGGTGAAGATGCTGTTGTGTTTGGTGAAAATAACACAGGGTCTGGGCCTTGGAGTTTTACTGCTGGCAGAAGCAACACAAACAGTGGAAGTCGTGGGGTTGCTTTGGGCAACAGTCACACGGTTAGTTCTTTTTACACATTTGCGTCTGGCTCGACAAATACTGCGTCTCAAAATTATGCACATGCTGTCGGTAGTAAGTCTTTGGCTGACCGTCAAGGTAAGTTTGCTCATGCATCCCTAGGTTTTGGAACAGTTGGAGATAGTCAATATGGTCGTATGGTTTTGTCAAAAGCCACGACTGACGCAACTGCTACAGTGCTAACAGCGCTTCAGGGGAATGCTGCTTCATCTACTAACATGCCAGTAATACCATCTGGTGGGGCGCAAGCATTTAGTGGATTGATTGTCGCAAAACAAACATCTTCTGCAAATGCCGCTGCTTGGGAAATTAAAGGATTAATCGTTAACAATGGTGGAACAACTACACTTGTTAATTCTGCTATTACGGTAATTGACAACACGCCATCATGGGGTGGGCCAGCTTTAAGTGCAGATGATACTAATGACTGGCTAGCAATCACCTGTACGGGTGCAGCTTCAACATCAATTCGCTGGTCTTGTACCTTAAATACCTCAGAACTTATTTACGCCTAAAGGAGATACCAAATGGCTATACAACACAACATCGAACAAGGTGCCTCTCAGTACGGCATAGCCTTCAATAGTGCATATTATAGGATCGTGACAGCGGCTGTCAGCCGTCAACGTGGAACTGACCCCAAGTTCAGCGTGATGATTGACTTGTCAGCTTATGCTACAGCAACGCCTGATGATGATACCCGTGAGGTAGACTTCAAGCGCTACAACGCAAACCTGACAGATATCGAAGCTGCATCTGGCTCTACGTTCCTTGACAAGTGCTATGCTTGGGTAATGGCTCAGTCTGACATGTCAGGATCTACTGCTGTTTAAGGAGTAACACATGCTAGGCTTCAGCCCATTAGCTTCAGCTACCCTTGCAGATGATGGGATTGTAAGCATAGCAATTGGCGCTACTGCTATTACAACAGGTGCGCCTACTGTTGAATCTTCAACAATAACTCAAAGCCATTCTCTTAATGCTTCTGCTGTAACAGGCAGCGCACCAGTTATCGACTCTCCTACTGTTACAAGGCAGCTACCTGCTGACTCAGTTACTTGCGGTACGCCTGTTGTTGATCCTATTTCTATCTCTTCTCAGCACCACATATTCAGAGAACATATAGGGGAGTTTAGAGTAAGTGCGTCTGGCGGTAAGTTTTACATACAAGATTATTCAAGTTTCCTTGGCATAGCGCGAGGCGCATACATTGAAACGCCAACCCTTGAACTGCATAGCGGGGTTTCAGTTCAAGATCGTGTATATCGTTTCTGGTTAACTGGCAGTGGTATGTATTCTGGTGGTTCAACTATACACGACTTTAGATTAAGAACACCTGATGGCACTGAGTATACTGATGGAGTTGTATTTACTGGTGGCCTTGGAAGTGAGCGACTTGAATTAACGCTTGGTGCTAATCCACCAGAATACCTACAATATTATTGCGCTAACCATTCTGGCATGGGTAGCGATATCTTTATTAAGATTGTTTCTACTGCGGCAGAGGGTGCTCTCAATACCCAGATTGCAACTAGCGCACCAACAATTGATACGCCACAGATTACTGTTAATTATGTATTAACTGCGAATAGCATCTCTGCAAGTGCGCCAACTATTGATAACTCAACTGTTGTTATAGATCATAGCTTTGACGCGGTTATTAATATAGGCGCTCCGTCTGTTGATTCTTCAATAATGACTGGCGTTCATGGCTTAACGTCGACAGATATTACAAACAGCGTACCAACAATTGATACCTCAACGTTAATTAAAAACGTTGCCCTTACGGCAACAAGTATTACAACTGGCGCAGTTCAGATTAATATTCCTACAGTTAATGAAAGCGACGATTTTGTTGGTGTATCAATTAGAACTGGTGTGCCTCAAGTAGATCAGACTTCTTTAATTGAAAATTATCAATTTACTTCTGATGACATTGTAACCTCGCCTCCTGTTGTTGATAGCCCAGATTATTTTATTCAATTAACTGCTAATCATATTACAACTGGCGCAGTTCAAATTGATATTCCTTCAGCTAATGAAAGTAATGAATGTGTAGCAATATCTATAACCACTGGCTTACCCGTAGTAAGTCAGTCTACAATTCTTGACGCCTCACCTTTAATTAACCCTGACATTGATGGAGCTAATGATTTGATTATGCTTAATCAAGCTAATGAAGTTTACATTTCTATTGATGTTAGTGATGCAATTATTGATGAGGAAGTAGTTCTTGCAAATGTTGCTTAATACAAGGTAAAGAAAGATATGGCCTTTTACATTAAACAAAATGATACCAAGCCTATAATCACTGCCACTTTAATTAATGGTGATGGTTCTGTTGCTTCTTTAAGCGGAGCTACCGTTGCTTTTAAAATGCGAAAGTCCGGTGAGACATCATCTACCGTAGATTCAGCAGCAACTATTTCTGATGCGGCTAATGGTCAGGTTACATATTCTTGGTCTGGTTCTGATACTGCTACTGTTGGTAGCTATGAAGGAGAGTTTCAAGTTACTTACGCTGATAGCGGAGTGCAAACATTTCCTAATAGTAGATACATAGAAATAGAAATTGTGGATGATATAGCATGACTAAACAAACTGTTGCCTCTGCACATAATAGAATTGATGCTGTTGAGAAACAGTTAATAGCCATGAAGACTGAGATGGATATCCAATTTAAAGATTTGTTTAATCGCGTAAAGCGGCTTGAAGCTATTATGATTGCAACCAGTGCATTCATTATTGCTTTGCTTTTGCGAATGAACATGATGAGCTAAGTCATGTTAGCTGAGTTAGCAGCGGCCAACGCAGCTTATTCTACAATCAAAAAGTTTGTATCTAACGGCAAAGAAGTTAGTGATTTTTTATCGCCTCTTAAAAATCTTGTTGGTGCGGAAGAAGATCTAAGGGCGCGAGGCAATCGCAAAAAAGACGGTTTGTTTTCTAAAGTTATGGGCAAGTCTGCTGATGACTTTGATGAGTTTATTGCGTTGCAACAGATACAAGAGCAACGAAAGGAATTAGAATCTATTTGCCGCTTGTATGGCAAGCCCGGCACTTGGGATTCTTTCTTAGCTTTTGAGGCTAAGATGCGCGTTCAGCGAAAGAAGGAAGCTGAACAAAGGCAGAAGCAAATAGCTGCTACAATTAAATATATTTCTTGGGGCGTAATTGCTTTCTTAAGCATTGGCGGCTTTGCTGTTCTGTATTTCTTAACTGAATTTTTGAAAGGGATGAAATGACAATAGCTATGGAAAAGATATTGGCATGGAAGATAATGCCGCGTGTTATGATGCTAGTTATGACTGTTATGTATATACGTGTTATAGAGTGGTTTATGTCTTTGCCGCAGGATGTGGTCAGCACACAGGCTACTGCGCTCACAGCCACCGTCACAGGCGCTCTCACAGGTGCTTTTGCAGTATGGGTAGGATCTGAGAAATGATTGGTCAGATTATAGGTGCAGTTGGTGGGCTAGCTACCAGTTATTTAGACGGTAAGGCTGCTGTCCAGAAAGCTAATGCAGAGATTAAGCTCAAGCAAGCTACTGGTGAGATGGACTGGGAGCAGTCAGCTATCGAAGCATCGAAAGATAGTTGGAAAGATGAGCTATGGACTATAGTTTTTGTAGCTATTCTTTGCATGAATTTTATTCCCTCTATGCAGGAAGTAATGGCTATTGGGTTTGCTAACTTAGAAACCACACCGCTCTGGGTGCAGTGGGGAATGTATGCTTCTATTGCTGCAAGCTTTGGAATCCGCACAATGAAGGGGTTAAAGAAATGAGTTTTAAATTATCGCAGCGCAGCCTTGATAGAATGCAGGGCATAGATGAGCGCATGGTTTCTGTAGTTAAGTTTGCAATCACAGCAACTAAGACAGACTTTGGAGTTATCCAAGGCATGCGAACTTTAGAAATGCAGAAGGCATTAGTAGCTAAGGGTGCTAGTCAGACTATGAAGTCAAAACATTTGGATGGATTGGCTGTTGATTTGATGGCTTACATTGAAGGCCGTGGTTCTTGGGAGCTTAATCTGTATGACGATTTGGCTGACGCTATGAAGGAAGGTGCTGAAGCTGCTGGTGTGGCTGTGCGCTGGGGAGCGGCTTGGCATGTACCTGACATTCGTAAGTGGGAAGGCACAATGGAAGATGCTATGAATGCTTACGTTGATAGGCGCAGAGAGCAGGGTAGAAGGCCATTCATTGATGGCCCTCACTTTGAGTTAATGCTTTAGACTATTAATCTTATCTGCGTGACGAGATAAAGTTTTTAAAGTTAGGGTGCGACTGTATCCCATAAAAGACATGCGTCTACATATATGTTCCTTGCTTTTGCCTTCTAAGGCTAGTCTGATTATTTCTTTTGTTTCTGGCTTAGCATCTTTGCCGCCCATGTAATAATTAGTATTGTTTTGTTTTAAGAATCGGCTTTGACCATCTCTTTCTTTGGCTCTTTTATTAACTTGCTTTGCGTCTTCAAGCATTGCAGCTAGTAATGTTTCATTCATATGTAATAGCCTTCTTTTCTTAGTTTGTTTACGAATTGATTTAGTTCAGAACGTGCTGCCCATAGATCTTGTTTTACATTTGGGTGTGAGTTAGTTCTGTTTTCTTCATTGATAAGTGTGTCGACTCTGCGCTTAAGAAAGTCTAACTCTACTTCATGTGCGCGGTGTATCTTCATTGCCTTCTCCCTTGCTCTACGACAGGCCAGTATATGTTGTTGCGTTGAATAAAATTATTGAGGCCAGATAGCTTTACGTCAAGAATTTTTGCTGCTTGTGTTTGGGTACAGCGAGATTGTGCTAATGCTTTTACTAGCTCTAGTTTTTCGCGCTTGTGACGTTGCGTCATTTCTTCCCATGTTTCCATGCTATTTCCTTTGGGTAAAAAAAAGCCCCACTTAAACAGTGCGAAACCTAATTAAGCGGGGCAGTTGTGAGGAGGGCAGGACGTCCCTCGAGTTCTGGAGAACTAATCCAGCTTAGAACGGAATGCTATCTTCTGACAAGGGGGAAGATGCAGTTTGTTGACTTTGTTGTTTGTCGCTTATTTGAAAGGACATGTAAGGCTTACCATCCTTCATGCGTCTCCATCCAGC
>Ga0213863_10003528_pt1 | contig 10765 bp, 11 predicted proteins | sample PICome_8_FD_160128 | JGI IMG/M metagenome (GOLD analysis project Ga0213863, IMG submission 160128) | Coastal seawater microbial communities near Pivers Island, North Carolina, United States - PICO497 | ecosystem: Environmental > Aquatic > Marine > Coastal | place: USA: North Carolina... | reverse complement strand
GCCGGCGAATGGAGAGAAGAAGAGCAACGAGGTAACGATGGCTTCGTCGCGGGGTGGGACTGTCCGGATGAATACGACCCGTTCAAACCAAACTCCTACGAAGACGCGAAACTCCAACGCACGCGAGACGACGAGGAGAAGACGCGACGAGAGAAAGACTGGATGGAGAGAAAGAAGATCAAGGAGGAAGCGCGCGAAAAAGAGAAGAAAGAGAAGGAACAGGAAGTGAAGAAGAAAGAAAATGGTGGTGGGGGAAAAGGTATGTCCATGGCGATGAAACTGATGAAGAAAATGGGATGGGAGGAAGGTAAGGGATTAGGCAAGAATCAGGACGGCATCGACGCTCCGTTGGCGGTGAAGAAAGACGGGAGAGACACCGGCAGGATTGTTCAATCGAAAGCTCTCTTTTCTTCAAAATCGGAAAAGATAAAAGGAAAGACTAATGATCCTACTAACACGGAATAAATAGATAGATAGATAAATAGATAAATAAAGCTTTTATACAATAGGTCGTTCGTAGTTATTAGGTAGACAAAAGAGGGCAGACGACAACACCTTTCCCTACTTCTCCAAAACAAAACACGCGCTTGTGCACCGCGAGATATCATCAGATACTTTTGCTTGCGCTCAAACAACAATAACAAAAACAAGAGCGCTTCTCAAACGACGACGACAATGCGAGCGGTGGCATCTTCCTCGTGCTGCGCGTCGTCCTTCTCGAAACGCTTCCTTTCCTCGTCGTCGTCGTCTTCGAAACATTCTTCTTCTTCGTCGACGAAACAGTTAAAGATGTTTACGACGCGCTGCTCTTCCTCCTCCACCTCAAATAATAATAATAACAACAACAACAACAGCGACGATTGTAAGGAGGACGCTAAAATGGTCAAGAAAGAACCGACCGTGCCGACAACATCGATGACGACGAGCAAAACGGCGGAGGTGAAAACTATCTTAGGTACCATGACGTTTGGGTGGAGCTACAGTTCAGAGGATATGGCAGAGAACGAGAGCGAGAAGCTGTTAGATTTTTTCATCGAAGAAGTTGAGAAAGGAACATCGTCGTCGTCGTCGTCGTCGTCTTTGATTGAGTTGGACACAGCGATAGCGTACGCGGGAGGAAACACGGAAGAGATATTAGGTCGCATATTCTCTCGCATGCCGAAAGAGAAACTTTTGAAACTCTCCGTCGCGACAAAGGCGAATCCTTGGGGGGAGAAGATGGCAAGCGTCGCGGGGGAAGGCGGATTACGAGCGGAGAAGTTTCGCGCGCAGGTCGGAAAGAGTTTAACGGCACTCGATCCAAAAAGTATAGATATTTTGTATTTACACGCTCCAGATTCGGAGACGACTTTGTACGACGTGTTGGAGACCGCTCAAGGGTTGTACAGGTCCGGAGCGTTTAAGTATTTGGGTTTGTCGAATATGAGCGCTTGGGAAGTTGTGAGAGCGCACGCGATTTGTAAAGAGAATCAGTGGATCGTGCCGACAATATACCAAGGGATGTATAATCCGTTGACTCGCCAGGTCGAGCCGGAATTGATTCCCGCGTTGAAGAGTTTGAACATGCGCTTCGTGGCGTACAACCCACTTGCGGGCGGGTTATTGACTGGTAAGCACGAAAAGTTATTGAACGCGAGCGGCGGCGGCGACGAAGGGATAAAAGCTGGACGATTCAAGAATAACGAGATGTACAAAGCGCGCTTCTGGAACGAGGCCTATTTCGAAGCAGTGGAGGTGATTAAAAAAGCAGCCGAGGAGGAGGGAATAACGCCAACAGAAGCGAGCTTGAGATGGATGTATTTCAATTCAAAATTATCCGGCGCAAAAGGCGATGCGGTCATCATCGGAGCAAGTAGCATAACGCAGTGTCGAGAAAATTTGCTCGCGTCGAGAAAAGGACCGCTGAGCGAGAAATTAGTCAACGCGTTCGATGAAGGCTACGAACTCGTAAAATCAGTTCAACCTCCTTATTTCCGCGGTCACTTTTTACTTTGATCGTTGTTCTAAAACAAGGAATAATACACACTCGTTGCGCCCATAAAATACGCCTTCACTTGATATTACATACACACACGCGCGCTCTCAACACTCACTCCTCTTTATTTTTCGACGCGCCTCGTCTCCCTCCGAACAAAACCGACGACATTGCCATCAGCGACGCAATCATCGTCAACGCGATGGCAATTAATATCGACCCGTATAGTTTCGGCGACTTTTTAAAACTCTCCTCCATCTCGTGCACCATCGCGCCCATGCCAGCTTCACTTTTCGCCTTCATAGCGTGTTGCCAATCTCTTCTTGCTCGAAGCTTTCTCTCGTTGAACATTCGCGTCGCCACCCCGAACCGGACGCTCGTCGCTTTCGCCATCGATAACGGTTTTGGTACGTTCAAATACACAACCTCTCCTCCCTCAAATTCCTCGTTGGACATTTCTAACCACTCTTCCACGTCTTTCACGCCTTTCCCGAGCGCTTTGTGTTCGTCCCCTTTTGGATGGAGCACTTTAAACTGTCGCATCTTTCGCCGTTCGAATACCGCCAAACACGGGAAGGTGAGCGTATTTTCGAATCTCGCTCTCGTGAGATACTCCTCGTCCACGTTAATCGTCGCCGCGATAAACGGCTCGCCTTTGTACTCTCCGTCGTCTCCATTATTTTGTTGTTGCAATTTATCCAATTTCATTAAGCTCGCCTTCAAAGTCGGCGTTAAGAAGTGATTCAACGAATGGTCCGTGTCAAAGTACACTACCCACTTCCCGGTCGTTTGTCCCGTGGCCGATTGCGTTAAATGTTCAAACGTTGTATCGGTCAGTTTGAGCAAAGGGTGATTGCCGGCGTAGGATTTCGGGTACTCCTGGGAGAACGAGGAAATGGAAACGAACGAGATGAAGAAGTAAAAGTAAACGCAGAAGGAGGAGGAAGGAGACATGTTTCGTCAAAGTGATGTGTAATGAATGAAGAGTTGGTCGACAGAGGACGAGAAGAAAAAATCAAAAGGAACTGACAGACAAAAATTTTCTTTCGTTTCATTTGTTTTACATCATCACTGCTTAAAAGAGACTCTCTTTCACTCTCTCTCACACACACACTCGCTCTTCGTGGTGGCATTCTCCTTTTTGATTTTGAAGCGCTCGCTTCAAAATCACAACCGCTCTCTTTTACTTTCTCTCGCGCTCCAAAACTCACTTTTCTTCGCCGCCTTCTCCATCCTCTTCTTCTTCTTCGCCTTTATTTCCAGTCTTCCCCATCCACCCGGCGACGATTGGGGTCAACGCCACCGTCGGTGGGAAACGAATAGGACTCGCCGCTTTGTGCGCCGCGTACGCAATCGCTACCGTACCAACTTTCTCTGAATTTTGCGTCGCCGTGATGCCGATGACGGACAACAACGCCGCCACGTCCACGCCGGAACTCACCAACACGTAAAACACGCCAAATGAAACCAAAGAGAGTGAGATGGAGGTGATTAAATACGCAGATCCGTAGGTTTTCAACAACTGCTTCGCCATATCCATTCGCGATCCGCTCAATTGTTGCGCTCCTTCTCCTTCTCCTCCCGTTTTGTTGTTGTTGTTGTTGTTCGTACTGCTATTGTTCTTTTCGCTCGACTTGAAAATCTTCCACAACCCGGCTTCTAACCCCCACTTCTTGGTAATCTCGTCCACCTCTTTCGCCGTGGAGGATTTCTTATCCTCCTTCGTCGCTCGGACGACTTTTAATAAAGCGTCTCTTCTTTTTCTTCTTCTTCTGTTGTTGTTATCGTTGTTGTTATTCGTGTTGTTGTTGCTCGCATTCTCGTTGGTGTTGGTTGTAAAAAAATAGTGACTGCGCAGGAAAGAAACCGCTCTGATCGTTCTTCCATTTCTTTGTTGTTGTTGTTGTTGTTGTTGTTGTTGTTGTCGTCGTTTGAAGAGTGCATTCTTCGCGTTATTGGATGATGATAACGACGTAAACGACGACGACGACGAGCCAGGTAAAAGTGATATCATTTGTTTTTGTGCTACTAAAACGGAGTGCGCGTTCGTAGTGTGTTAACGAATCGAAGAATAAAATAAGTGAATAAGAATAACGACTTTTCCCTTTCTTTCTTTTTTGGTCGCTTTTTTGAGAAAAAAACTTTTTTCAACCGCCTGTAGACCTCAAAGAAAGCTTTGGCGGCGGTTTTACGAGCTCGCACGAGAGATGATGTTGTTTTCTTCTTTGAGCGGAGCATTACCACGCGCGAATAACGATGGAACGACGTTTGGGACGATGAGAACGTCCGGCGAAAGGAAAGCGACCTTTTCTTCTTCTCCTTTTTCTTTAAAGTCATCGAAAAGAGGAGGAAAAGGTGTCGCGCGATGTTGTGCGCGATTTGGACGATTTCGTGCAACAACGCGTTGTTCGAATTATGGTTGCGGTCTTTTCTTCAATCGTGTTGGTTCCTTCTCTTTGAAGAGCAAAAACCACGCGTTGAGTTTTTCGACTTCACTTTCCTTTTATTCGACGACGACGACGTCGTCCTCGTCGTCGAATACTGCTACTGCTGCGTTCGGGAGTTTTCCGAATCGTCGACGGTTGAGCTTCATCGGCAAAGCGCAAGATGACGACGAGGAATACTTTGAAGAAGAAGATGAAGAAGAAGAAGTAGTAGAAGGAGATGTAGAAGAAGACGACGATCAAGATCAAGATCAAGATCAAGAAGACGAGGAATACGAAGAAGAAGATGATGATGATGAAGAAGGAATAGACGAGGAAAATGATGATGATGATGAAGATGATGATGGTGATGAAAACGTTCGTCTGTTGCGAGACACGTTTGAACTGGCAAACATTGACGTCGTAAAATGGATAGATTTAGAGGAGGAGGAAGACGTGGAAATAAGCGGTATTGTCTCGGACGCTCGGTACGCAATACCGGGTGATCTTTTCGTGTGCGTGGATAACTCGTCCGACGATCAAGATCCGCACGATGGACACGACGACGTGAGCGACGCGATAGCGTTGCGAGGTGCCGTGGCGGTTGTTTCCGAGAGAGAAGATGGGGTCGCGGAAAACGCCAACGGAGCGCCCGTGGCAGTGGTGAAGAGCACCAAAGGTATTCTCGGGAAAATCGGAAAGGCGTTTTACGAAGACCCATCTGGAAAGTTGGTCATAGCAGGTGTTCTAGGTCATCGCGGTAAAGATACCACGTGTAATTTAATCAAATCAATCTTCGAAGCAAGCGAAAGGACCTTGAAGAAGAACGGGGCAGACGACCAAAGCGAGGACGAGGACGACGAAGACGAATACGGCGACGAGGATGAGTACTCCAATCGCGCCGGCGTTGTTACTTCGAGTGGGTACTACGTCACGCCAGAAATATCGGAAGAAGACTTGGATGAAATTCCACACTCGTGCGCAGAGTGTGGCGCGACGTGCATTCCAAAAGATGTGAGAACAGAGATGGGATCGAGCGACTTTATTTCGTGTCCATCTTGCGGCGCTGAGGAAATACATCTCGATCCGATCGTTCCTGAAATGAAAATTACGCAACATGGCGGCGTTTGGATTCCAGAGGAGCAAGATTTAACCGAAGGCAGAGCGTGTTCCGCGCCCGGATGGCTCGCGCCGTATCAAGGGAAGTACGAGATTCCAGAGAGCGCTCCGGATGCGTTGCAAAACCAGCAAATTCTAGCCGGGATGGTAGACGCTGGCGCTTCCGCCGTCGCCGTGGAAATTTCTGATGAAAGTTTATTAAAAGGACACATCGATAGCGTCAACGTAGACATCATTGTCTTCACAAACTCTCCGAGAATGACCGCCGCGAATAACGGCGGCGAGGACAACGACGATGAAGACCAAGAAACGTCAACTTCGGCTTCCTCCGGAGACGACGAAGAGAAAGCAGACACTGAAGAAAAATTAATTAAAGAAGGAGAAGGAGAGAAAGAAGAAGATGCGTTCGAGACGAGTTATGAAAGCAATTTAACCGAAGAAGAGGTTCAGAGCTGGCGAGAGAGATCGCTCGCGTTTATTAGTTCTCTAGATGATCCAAAACATCAACGCGTCGTCGTAAACTTGGACGATGATTTCGCCTCTGAAATCATTTCTAACTGCAAAGTTCCAGTAGTAACGTACGCGCGAAGACGTGAACATAGAGACATTGCGGACGTGTATTGCGAGCGCGTCGATTTGTCTCTCTTTGAAACTGCGGTTTTAGTATCTACTCCAGTTGGGGAAACGGAGATTGTAACGGCGCTCGTTGGAGATGCGAACGTTTCCAACGTCTTAGCTTCTATAGCTTCAGGATTAGCGACAGAAATTCCTCTCGAAAATATCGCACAAGGTTTAGGTCGCGCAAATCCCGCGGGTGGCCGCATGGAACTCGTCGACGAGGGTCAGAAGTTTTGCGCCTTAGTCGATAGCGCAAAGACGCCGGAGGATGTCATGAACGCAATTCAATCGGCGAGAGCCATTCCACAATGTCGACGCGTTATTGTCGTCGTCGGTGCGGATGGTACTAACAACGATATCAACGCCACCATTGATAATGGAACTGAGAAAGCAATGCGACGTAAATTAGGCGAAACGGTGGATAAATACGCCGACGTCGTCTTTGTCACCACGCAATCGCCGAAGAACGAAGACGCGTACGATCTTTTAGAAGATGTCGTCGACGGCTTTCGGAGTCGCGTGTACGACTTACCCGAGGTCAAAGAACGATTACCAGATGGTATTATCACCGAAATTCCTTTCATGAAAGATATGTATTTGATTCATCCGAACGCGCAATCCGAAGCAGTAGAGTTGCAAAACTTGGTCCGACGATACGTCATAGTGGATAGATTCTTCGCGGTTCGAGCGGCGATTGCGATGGCCGAAGAGAACGACTGCGTGTTAATTTTAGGTAAAGGCGACCAAGATTTCTTCGAGATTGAAGGTCAAAAGTATTGGTTCGATGATCGGATGGAATCCAGAGACGCTTTGAAACGTTTACCCGCTTTACAAGCCGAAGGGGTGGTGACGACCTCGCTCCCGTGGTTTAGAGTAGAAGACGGGGCCTTCCAAGGTAATATTCTTGGCATAACTGCCACGTAGTAGTTTAGAGTAAAGAATGAAAATGCGCGTATATATTATTATATAACTGTGAATATATGTATCAGTACTAAAGTACTACCACCCTACGTTTTGCTCACATCTTCGTAAGCAGCTCCATCGCTTCCGAGACCTTCTGTTTAATTAAAAGTTGATCTTGTCTCGTTCCAAGGTTTTTCTTTTCCATCTCCTCGCTTTTCCTCTCCAAATCGCTCAATATTTTGAACGCCTCTCTCGCGCATTCATCCGCGTCTGCTTTCGCGTTCTCCGCGATCAAAGCGCACTCTCTCTCCAGCTCGTCCACGGCGTGTTTGAACTGGTCAAGAAACGGTTCCAGTTTCGCGTGGATCCCTCTCCCCGCTTCGCTTTCCAGAAGGCCAGCCATGGTCGTCATCGTCCCTTCTTCTTCTTCTAATTCCTCTTCTTCTCGTTCTTCTCCTCCTCCTCCTTCTACTAAAGGAGCCACGGGCGGAGTCGACGTCGGTTCCTCCTCGACGAGAGCATCTTCAAACAGCTCCTCGTTCGCGCGCATGTGCTCTTTTCTCTCGTTGTTATTGTTCGTGTATTTTTTTCCTTTTTTTAAAGAGATGAAATCTAGAGTGATTTTTCCTCTCTCTGTGTGAACCCCAAAAGAACACAAAAAAAGAGGAAAATCATCACAAAAGGAAACTCTTCTTTATATTCTAAATACATAAAAAGAGACGATGATGGCATCGAGAGCACTCGCACGATCGGTCGCGAAACGCTTCGCGATCAACAGAGGAGGAGAAACGATTATTCGACCGTTCGCGGCCATCGCGGCCTCGGACTTGGCGCCGGTGTTAGGCCAAGACGAGAACAGCGTCTTTTTGAAATGGAGCTCCCCGGAGACGCAGAACTTTACGCACAGAGGGATTTTGGCGCAAGACGAGTGCAAGGTTTGTGCGACTTTTTTTACATAGGTTTGGAGAGAAAGAGAGAGAGAAGAGAGTGAAGGCGATCTTTTCTCTTCCTCTCTCTCTTTCTTTCTCTCTCTCTTTCAAACTCTGTTCGTCAGAGGGAAGAGAATGGAAAAGTTGGATCGAATTTTTAACCCGATCGATCAACTTTTCTCTCTCTCTTTCTCTCTTTCGGCAAATCATTTCCACGCATCACTCACGCGGGCAATACTCTCTTCTCACTTCTTATTCTCAACGCTATCTCCTCAGGTCACGACTTTACCGTCTGGTTTACGCGTCGCCACGGAAGCGACGCCGTATAGCGAAACGGCCACCATCGGTGTCTGGATTGATGCCGGATCGCGATACGAGTCCAAGGAGACGAACGGCACCGCGCACTTCCTGGAACACATGGCGTTTAAAGGCACCGCGAAACGAACGGCGGCGTCTTTGGAACAGGAGATTGAAGATATGGGTGGACACTTGAATGCGTACACGTCGAGAGAACAGACGACGTATTACGCCAAGGTGTTGAAGAAGGATATCGGCAAAGCGGTGGACATCTTGTCGGACATTTTGCAAAGATCGGCGTTAGAGCAGAGAGCGATCGAGAGAGAACGCGGGGTCATTTTGAGAGAGTCAGAGGAAGTGGAGAAGGAAATCGAGGAGGTTTTGTTCGATCACTTGCACGCGACGGCGTTTCAGCATACCGGGTTGGGTCGAACCATTCTTGGCTCAGCGGATAACGTGAGAAAAATCACGAGAGAGGATTTGGAAAAGTACATCAAAACGCATTACACGGCGCCTAGAATGGTTGTAGTCGGAACTGGCGCGGTTGATCACGATCAGTTGGTGAAATTAACAGAGTCTGCGTTCAAAGATTTGCCGACGCAAGGCGTCTCCACCAAGGATGCCATCACGTCCGACCCGGGACACTTCACCGGTTCGGAAGTGCGAATCAGAGACGACGATATGAAAGTGACTAACTTTGCGGTCGCGTTTAAGGGTGCAAGCTGGACGTCGCCGGATGCAATGCCGTTGTTGGTCATGCAAGCAATGTTGGGTTCGTGGGATAAAAACGCCCCGGGCGCGTCGGATGTGACGTCGAAGTTGGCGCAAATCTTTCACTCCAACGACTTAGGAAACTCTTTCATGACTTTCAACACCAACTACTCCGACACTGGTTTGTTCGGCGTACACGTAGCGACGGAGAAGAACGATGCGCTGGACGACGTTGCGTTTGCCGTAATGCGTGAGTTTCAAAACTTGATTTACCAAAGCCAACCGGAACACGTGGAAAGAGCGAAGCAAGCTTTGAAGGCGTCTCTTACTTTGCACCAAGAGTCCTCCACGTCGTCGAACGCGGAAGAAATTGGTAGACAATTGTTGACGTATGGCAAGAGAATGACGAGAGCGGAATTATTTGCGAGAATTGACGCGGTAAACGCGGAGACGGTGAAGGAGACGGCGTGGAAATACATTCGGGATCAAGAGTTGGTGATTGCCTCCATCGGCGCGACGCAATTCCTCCCGGATTATAACTGGTTCAGATCCTCCACGTACAATAACTTCTATTAATATACATATACCATCAATACTTGCATTCATACTAGAAAAAGTAAACAGAAGAAAAACCCAGCATACCGTAGTACGTATTTGTTCCTATATTTTGATTAGAAGTCTCTCTTTTTCTCTCTCTTCCCAAGCCGTGGAAGAAGGAAAACGCGCGACGGTGAAGTCGTAGTAAATACTTTCGATATAGTTAGTTTAATATATAATAATAAATGATTTTACAAGGGGTGTGTCTTTCTCTTCTATCAGTGCTTCTTATGGCCGTCTTCGTCGTCATCGTGGTGGTCGTCGTGTAAGAAATGCGGTTCGTGTCCGTAAATCAACGTCTCGCCGTCGTGGTAAAATCTATACATGACCCAAAACCACATCAACCCACCCATGGCGGTTCCTAGAATTTTATGCACCGGCGCGGCCGGGTGAATGGTTAACCCTTCGTGCGTCACGCCGCCTTCGCCTCCAGCTGAACATAATACGAAAGATTCATCAGAGAGGAGCGCGTTTGAAAGAGAGAGAGAGAAAGAAGACGACGTCAGTCACACGGCAAAGCATAGTACGCACAGAAGGAAGAAAACCAAAATCAAACGATCGATTTCCCTTCAACTCTCTCACGAGAAGAAAGAGCAGAGGAAAGAAGAGTAAAGAGATAAAAAAAAACGCACCCATCCCTCTCTTCTGCGCGGTCGTTGCCAGTTTCGACGTTCTCGTTCTGCTGCTGCTGGCGAGCGCTCTTTCGGCGAACGTCACCGCGCTTCGTCTCAACATGATGAAGATGGTTTGTTTTTATTTGAAGAAATTTGACACAAGTCGTTCACTTCTTTTTCTGTGTTTTCTTCGCTTCACCACTGAAAAGTCGTTCGAGAAGAAGAACGAACGCGTGCATTTCTACGCTCGCGCTTAAAACCGCTCCGTTTTTCGCCCCAAGTCCCATTATTTTTGGTTTTATTTTGACCTCTCGTATATCACAACTTCGGCGGGGAAAAGAAGACCCCGAGAGAGAGAGAGAAGAATACGAGAGAGAAAAGAAGAAGGAGAAAAGCGCGCGTTGCGACTTTTATTACCGCGTCGTCGATCTCGTCGTCGTCGTCGTCGTTTCTTCTTCTTTTGTCTTCTTTCCTCTGCGTTTTGCGAGTAGTAGTTCGTAAACGAAACAAACGCGAGGATAAAAACGGACGACGACGAGAAAAGCTTTCAGTTGGTCGTCGCTTTTTCGCGTATTTTTT
>Ga0213863_10003526_pt1 | contig 10768 bp, 9 predicted proteins | sample PICome_8_FD_160128 | JGI IMG/M metagenome (GOLD analysis project Ga0213863, IMG submission 160128) | Coastal seawater microbial communities near Pivers Island, North Carolina, United States - PICO497 | ecosystem: Environmental > Aquatic > Marine > Coastal | place: USA: North Carolina | collected... | reverse complement strand
CAATGACCAAGATTGGGACTTGAAAAATATTCCTTTTTTAAAAAGTGCTCAGGCTAATATTTTTTGTACTGTTGATAAATTAATTTCATATCATACTCATACTATTGTTATCGGACATGTAACAGATTCTTTTAGTAATCAAGATATAAATACACTGACATACGTAGATGGCACATATCAATAAACAGTTAAAGAATATATTCTTAATACTCATAATCTTTAGTGCTTCTGTATCTGCTTCTAACGCTTCATCAAATTTGAGTAACTGTGAGGAAAATCCAAGCGTCTATATAATTTCACCTCAAAATGGCTTTGTTTCAGACTCCAATAATGTGAAGGTTATTTTTGGTTCAAAGAATGTAGAAATTAATCCTGCTGGTAAAGGAGAAAGTGCAACTAAAAAATGTTTTGCAAGTGGGCATCATCATTTATTAGTTAATATAGATCAACTTCCAGAAAGCTTTATTCCTTTTGACGAAGGGTACTATCATTTTGGAGGAGGCCAGACTGAAGTTATTCTTGACCTAGAGCCGGGAACTTATTCTCTGCAGCTTATCCTTGGCTCTTATGTTCATAATTCAAGAATGCAGGTAAATAATTTTGCAGGACAGGGACCTTTTATATCAGAAAAAATTACTATTAGAGTTAATTAGAAATTAGACCGCTTATAACTTTATCTAAATGCTCTTCTAAGTTATTAGCAATCATATTTGCGCTAGAAATAGGACCAGCGCCATCATCATAGTCATCGCCTACGACATTAACCTTTCGTATTATTCCGACAAGCCCATGCAACATAGACCATAAAGTTATACATTTAAAAGCAATAATTTGCTCAGAATCATCTGCCAGACTAGCAAAACTATCTTTCATATTATCGTATGTTTCATTTGCAGATTTTAGGAGGTCGGGATAGTCAGCAAAGTTACCGACAGCCGTTCCAAACATTAAATCATAGGTATTAGCATTTTTTAAACCAAATTCTATGTACTTGCTCGCATTAGCAACAAGTTTTGTTTTTGTAATTTTTTTTGGACTATCAAAAAAAACAAGTTCATTAAGTTTTTTAAAACCCACCGTTGCAACCGCAGCATATACGCATTCTTTTGTTTCAAAATGTCTGTAAGGCGCAGTTTGAGAAACGCCACTTTCCTTTGCAAGAGATCTAATGCTTAATTTGGTATAGCCATCTCTGTCACAAAGCTTGCATGCACATGCAATGAGCTCCTCTTTTAAATTTCCATGATGGTATGTTTTCATTATAATTTAATGTTGACACTGCTAACATATTTTATGTTATTATGTTTACACTGCATACATTAAATTTATTATGTGTGAAAGTCAAATAAATATATATGAATACAAGAAAAATGAATAAAACTATTTTGGCTTTATTGTTGGGTAATGTATTTCTTTTAAACCTTGAAGCTATAGAGGTTCTTGAAATAAAAATGCTTGATGAGTATTCCATAACTCGAGAGTTTCCTGGAAAACTTATTCCAACGGAACAGTCTAAGTTGGCATTTGAAATACCTGGAAAGATTAATATTATAAATGTTGATATTGGAGATGAGGTCGTATTCGGTGATGAGCTTGCAGTATTAGATGACAGAGAAGCACTTGCTCAATTGAATCAATCGAAAGCCAAATTTGATTTAGCTGAGCAATTACTTGCAAGATATATAGATCTCAGAGCAGATGGCCATATATCTATTCAAGACCTAGATAAGGCTAAGTCTGATCAAATAGTAGCTAAATCACAGTATGATTTTTATAAAGTTAAGTTTGAACAAACCAAGTTATTGGCTCCTTTTAATGGAGTAATTCAAAACAGACTTTTTGATACTGGATCAGTAATTAATGCAGGCGTTCATGTCTTAGAGATTTTAGGCTCTACCAATGTTGAGGCACGAATTTCAATTCCAATGAATTATATGAATAAAATTAAAATTGGAGGCGACTATGAATTTGATGTTAATGGAATGCTTGTAAAGGCTAAGTTGGAAAGGTTGGCTCCTATGTCAACTGGAGGCTCTAATAATAGGTTAGCAATTTTTAGATTTGATACCTTTTTTAACCCAGGATCAATAGTAAAACTCAAACTAAGCCTCTCTGAGAAAGCTAAGGGCACATGGGTTCCAATAAAATCATTGTCACAATCAGAACAAGGCATATGGGCTATATACACCATTAATGAACAACAAAAAGTAGTACGAGATTTAGTTGATGTGATTTATTTTGAGGATGAATACGCTTTTGTAAATGGCACACTTAAGGATGGTGATCTAGTAATTTTAGGCGGAGCTCAAAAGATTATTGAAGGCAAGATAATAAAATAAAATGAGAGTTATTAATTTTTTAATAGAAAAACCAAGAATATTATTCCTTACTCTAGCATTCATATTATTATCTGGTATTTCTTCTGGCCTTTCAGTACCAATTCAAGAAAATCCTGAACTTGCTGAAAGATGGGGAGGGGTTCGTATATTTCTTCCGGGGGCATCACCTGAGCGAATTGAAACAGAAATAGTCAATGATCTAGAAATTAAACTTAGAGAAGTTGAAGAAATACTTGAACTGGAATCAATAATTACACAAGGTTTTTCAACAATAGTTGTTGAGTTAAATCAAAGTGTTCCACCTATGCTTATCGAAGAGACTTGGTCTAAAGTTCAAGACAAGCTTAATCAAATACTGATCCCTCAAGGTGCAGAAATATTTCTTGATAGAAGCAGCGGCCCGCCTATAACTGTTCAATATGCTGTAACCTGGAATGGTGATGGAGAGGCTCCACTCATAATGATGTCAAGGCTAGCAAATCAGCTTAAAAGGAAGTTAAGCTCGATAGGCTCTTCTCATCAAACTGCAGTTTTCGGTGAAACCGATGAAGAAATCTTAATCGAACTAGACTCATCTAAATTATCTTCGCTTGGCTTGTCATTTCAAGATATTTCAAAAGCTATTCAATCTTTAGATGCAAAAAAACCTATTGGAGTATCTTCAAACAATAATTCTGAACTTTTATATAGACTTAAAGACAACATACAGAGCATACAAAAGATTTCAGAAATACCTATTAAGATTATTAATGAATCAGAAATTATTCAATTAGATGATGTTGCAGTTATTTCAAAAACTCCAGTTTCGCCCATAGAAGATATATTTTTGTTTAATGGAAAAGTGGTTGTGTCTGTTGCAGGTACTGGGTCATTTTCTCAAAGAGTTCATGACTATGTAGAGCGAGCAACAATTGTTGTTGATGAGATGAGAGAAACTTTACCTAGCGAGATCTCTATAGATCTAATTTATGATGAATCTGCGTATACCACTAAAAAATTTAATGAGCTTGTAAAAAGTTTTTCATTAGCAATATTCTTTGTTTTAAGTATAAGCCTTTTTTTTCTTGGAATTAGATCGGCAATAATTGTTACTCTCATACTTCCATTTTCGATTTGCTTAGTGATGGTTGGCTGCGGATTTATAGGCCTGCCTCTTCACATGACATCTATCACTGGAATTATTATTGCGCTCGGTTTACTTATAGATAATGGAATCATTGTTGTTGAAGATTATAAAAACAGAAGAGCATCTGGGCTTAATATTAATGATTCAATTTCTCAAGGGTTAAAAAATTTATCCGCCCCTCTAGCAGCAGCAACAGCCACGACTGTATTTTCTTTTCTTCCGATAGTAACTGGGGAGGGATCAAGTATAGAATTTGTAGGTGGTATGGCAATGACAGTAATCATGTCTATAACATCATCATTGGTCTTAGCTTTGCTAATGGTCCCAGTTCTAATGAACTACATGGAAAAAATTCCTTACTTTAAAGATGCAGACATTAGCAATGAAGGATATAGAAATGAGAAAATCCTCAATAAGTACAGGGCTTTTCTAAACTGGGCATTCTTAGTTCCTAGGCGAGCAATCATGCTGTCGCTTTCCTTGCCTATTTTAGGATTTCTTCTTTTTAATACGTTACCTAAAGATTTTTTTCCTGCTCAAGATAGAGATATGTTTAGAGTTAATATAGAACTTCCCTCTAATGCATCTGCACTCACCACTATGAATAGAGTTATAGAAATAAGAGAAGATATTCTTAAGAGTGGTCTAATTTCAGTAGAAAAAGATTATTCATTTATCGGCAGAATGATGCCGAGAGTCCTAATGAATGTTGTTGGTGGTGAAGAAAAGCAAGGTACAAATAATATTGCACAGTCTGTATATTTTGCTACGGATTATTATGAGATGATTGAGAATCTACCAGAATTATCAAGAAGGCTTGTTAAAAATAATCCTGATATCATAGTTCTTGTTGATAGCTTTTCTTCTGGACCCCCAGTTTTTTCAGACGTAAGTTATGTAATTTTTGGTGATGATCCAGGTTTACTTAAATCTCTTGGTGAAGAGCTTGAACTAATTATTAATAATTCTCCTGATATTAATGTTACCAAGTCTGCAACTTCAGATTCAATAACTAATGTAGAATTTGAGCTTAATAGCTCAAATATTTCACTGTCTGGTCAGAATGCAAATTATCTTGTTAATGAAATGTTTACAGCAAACAATGGGCTAATCGTTGGTACCATGCTTGATTCAAATAAAGAAATACCAGTAAGATTAAAAGGTTTATCCAATAAAAATAATCTAACAGGAAATACTGGTTTTATAACAGTACCCTCTCAAGATGGATTTGAGTATTTTGATAGCTTTGGAAAGAGTACCTTAACAAATAAATCATCAACAATAACTAGACTTGATGGCCAACGAACAAACGATGTTGAGGGGTGGATTTGGACAGGTACACTTCCTTCTGCAACGGAAGAAGCTATAAAAAAAGATGTAGCAGACTTTGAATCAAGATTGCCAATAGGCTACTCGTTAAAACAACTTGGTGAGGCAGAAAGCAGAGGCCAATCTCAAGCTTCATTATATTCATCGGCATTTATGTATTTCATTCTTATAATAGTTGGGCTGGTGCTAGCGCTAAATTCCTTCAGAGAGACTGGTCTAATACTATCTGTTGCATTTCTATCAATTGGGCTATCCTTTCTTGGTTTATTTATAGGTCAGCAGAACTATGGATTTATTGGAACTATTAGTGCTATTGGGCTAATTGGCTTATCAATCAATGACTCAATAATTGTTTTGGCTCATATCAAAGAAGAAGCTAAGGAGAAATTAATAACTAAAGCAGAACTAGTTGAGGTTGTTATTAGATCTACAAGACATATTATTACCACCTCTTTAACAACGCTTGGTGGATTTTTGCCACTTATTTTTGCAAGTGTATTCTTTAAACCACTTGCTTGGGCAATGAGTATTGGGGTTTTAGGAGCAACAATTACAGCTTTAATGTATATCCCTGCAATGTTTATAATTATGCGAAAAGTTAAGTATTAGAGCACTTTTCTGAGCAATAACTTCTCCCAGACTTCTTTATAACAAGTGATTGGTGTGTATAGGTATCACAAGCAGCGCACTTAATCATAGAGTCATCAATTTTTTTTTGTGAAGTCTTTGTAAATAATGATCTTAGAAATAATCCAGCTGATATTACTAGGATAAATATTATTAAAGGAATTAAGAAAAGTATAGATTTTAATAGGAGCATGACCTAGTCACTTGAGACTGGTTTACTTTTCTGCAAGAAATTCCATGACCAGCCAGAATTATCAGTAGAGTCTTGCGATTGGATGTCTTTATAATTTAACGTAATTATCTTACGAGTATCTTCTAGTAGCTCAACATAACCCAATGAATCATACGATTCTTCTAAAATTTTAAGGGCTCTATAGTTTTCACTAGAGTTAGGTATATTTTCTATTACGTAATTAGCTCTTCTAATAGCAGCTATGTGAGCGTCAACACTTACATAGTAATCCGCAGCAGCTAGTTCATTTCTTGCAATCATATTTCTTAAATAAATATTTCTTTGTTTAGCATATGTTGCATATTGGCTGTCAGGGAATCTGGTTAAAAATTCTGTTAATTCAGAAAATGATTCTTTAGCTCCTGAGATATCTCTATTAGATAAGTCTGTATCTGTCATTCTGACAATGAAGCTATTATCTCTTGTGTAACTAGAAAGTCCTTTCATAAAATATGCGTAATCAATATTTGGATGTCTTGGATGAAGCCTAATAAATTTTTCAGCAGCAGCATGTGCGGCTTCTGTTTCTGCATTCATAAATTGCACATAAATAAGTTCAACTTGAGCCTGTTCTGCATATTTACCAAAAGGATATCTAGTTTCAATTGCTTCTAAAGATTCTATAGCACCAAAATAGTTTTTTGCTGCAATTCTTCTTTGTGCTTGATCGTAATATATTTTTTCAGGTTGTTCTATTTCAGGACCATCTGAATTACAACTTACTAATAAGAGGGTTACAATTGGCACTACTAAAAATAGTTTAGTTATTAATTTATCTTTCATTATTTGCACATTCTACCTGCATTATTGTAATTTAAGCTTGAAAACATATATTTAGATTAATTTTTTTATAATAAGTTCATATGATTATTAAGAATGTTCCCAATAACCTAGCTCTAAAGAGATTGGATAAAGCTGCAGCAGAAATGTTCACAGATTATTCGAGAACACAAATTAAAAAATGGATTGAAGATGGAAAAGTTCTTGTAAATGGAGAAATATCTCAACCAAGAGAGAAAGTTCATGAGAATGATGAAATAGAGTTAAACCCGGCAGAAGAGCAAAAAGTATCCTGGGAACCTGAAGATATTCAATTCGAAGTACATTTTGAGAATGAAGATTTTATTATTATTAATAAACCAGCGGGTTTAATTATGCACCCTGGCTCTGGTTGTTATGATGGCACTCTTGCAAATGGGCTTATTTTTAAATTTCCAGAATTAGTAAATATTCCACGGTCAGGGATAGTTCACCGTTTAGATAAGGATACCTCAGGCATATTGCTTGTTGCTCGAACAGAGTCTTTTAGAAACTTCTTTATAAATGAAATGCAAGAAAGGAGGGTTATAAAAAAATATAGCTCAATTGTTATCGGTTCTACACTTGGCAGCTTCTCAATAGAAGATCCTATAGGTCGAGATAAGAACAACCGCACTAAGATGGCTATAAGAGAAGATGGAAAAGATGCATTAACTTTTGTAAAGCTCAAAGAAAATATTGGTAACTACTCTGTGCTTGATGTAAGAATAGAGACTGGCAGAACTCACCAAATTAGAGTTCACCTGGCATCAAAAAAGTTACCTATTATTGGAGATAAAACTTATGATCCAAGTAGGTCTATTGCAAGAGGTTCATCTTCAGAATTGATTGATATAGTCAGGAGCTTTCCTAGGCAGGCATTACATGCAACTCATTTATCATTTAATGATCAAAAAACTGATAATCAATTTTCATTTGATATTCCTATTCCAAATGATATGGAGCAGCTCATTTTTGAAATAAGAAAGTGCATTTAATAATGATTAAAAACTTGTCTTTTCATTGATAAAATAATATAAACCGTATCCTAAGAGTTTTTTGGTAACAAATTGAAATTATCTGGCGCAGACATGCTAATGCAAGCACTTCATGACGAAGGCGTTGAGCTTATATTTGGTTATCCAGGTGGAGCTGCTTTACACATTTATGATGCTATTTTTAAACAAGATAATATAGATCATATACTAGTAAGGCATGAGCAGGGTGCGACTCATGCAGCAGATGGCTATTCAAGAGCAACAGGAAAGCCAGGTGTTGTTTTAGTTACCTCTGGCCCAGGAGCAACGAATGCTATTACAGGTATTGCCACCGCATTTATGGATTCAATTCCAATGGTGGTTATCTCAGGTCAGGTTGCCAGTCACTTAATTGGGACCGATGCATTTCAAGAGACTGATATGATTGGTGTTTCAAGACCAATTGTAAAACATAGTTATACAGTATTTGATGCTCAAGAAATTCCAAAAATTATTAAAGAAGCTTTTTATGTTGCGACATCAGGCAGACCTGGGCCTGTAGTTATAGATATACCAAAAGACATGACAGCACCTGATAATTTATTTAATTACTCTTATCCTGAAGATATAAATATAAGATCTTATAATCCGCCGATAGAACCAGATCAGAATCAAATTGATAGAGCGATTGATGCCATTTTGGCATCTAAAAAACCAGTAATATATGCAGGTGGCGGAGCAATTGCTAGTAATGCTGAAAAGGAGTTATATGAACTCAATGAAATAATTGATGCTCCTGTCACAAATACTTTGATGGGCCTAGGGATTTATCCAGCAAGCCATAAAAGATTTCTTGGGATGCTTGGAATGCATGGAACTTATCAGGCCAATATGGCAATGCATAACTCAGATTTAATAATTGCTATTGGTGCTAGATTTGATGATAGGATTACGAATAAGCCATCTAAGTTTGCACCCCATGCGAATGTAATTCACTTAGATGTTGACCATTCATCTGTATCCAAGATTATTGAAGCAAATATTGCAGTTTTTGGACAAGTAAAAAATTCTTTACAGCTTATGAAAGAAACCTTGATAACAAAATTAGACTCTTATAATTCAGATGTTCTCGAGCCATGGCATAACCAAATTAAAGAATGGAAATCTCTTCATGGTTTAAACTATAATTTGTATAAAGATGAGTCAGATGCTCATTCTATTTTGCCTCAAGCTGTAGTTCAGCATGTTCATGAAATTACCAAAGGAGATGCATATGTAACATCTGATGTCGGGCAACATCAAATGTTTGCTGCTCAATATTATCATTTTGATAAGCCCAGAAGATGGATAAATTCAGGTGGGCTCGGAACTATGGGCTTTGGATTGCCTGCAGCAATGGGTGTCAAATTAGCCTTCCCAAATGAGGAAGTTGTTTGTATTACCGGTGAAGGAAGTATTCAAATGTGTATTCAGGAGCTGTCGACATGCCTTCAATACAACTTACCCATAAAGATCATTAATATTAATAATGAAGCACTTGGAATGGTAAAACAATGGCAGGATATGAATTATGGAGGCAGACACTCTGAAAGCACCTATCAAAACTCATTACCAGATTTTATAAAACTTGCTGAGTCATATGGCCATGTTGGAATTAAAATAGAAAAAAATTCAGATTTGAAAGAGGGTTTGAACAGAGCTTTTGCTATGAAAGATAAACTTGTTTTTGTTGATGTATATGTTGACCCATCAGAACATGTTTACCCTATGCAGGTTGCAAATGGTAGCCTTGAAAATATGTGGCTATCAAAGGATAAACAAACATGATTAAGAGAAAGCTCATTTTAATCATGGAGAATAAGCCTGGAGCACTTGCAAGAGTTGTTGGATTATTTCATCAGAGAGGTTATAACATTGAAACTCTTCATGTTGATTCTGTAAAAGATTTTTCAGCTTACAGGCATATTGAAGAACAGCTACAAACTAAATTTGAAGAAAATCAGATTTCTAGATTAACAATCGAAACCATGGTTTCAGATGACCTAATGAGGCAAATTTTAAGACAATTAAATAAATTAATAGATGTTATTGCCGTAAGCAACGAAAAAACTACATATTTAAAAGGAGAATTATTAGATGAAAATTTATTATGATGATGACGCAAATATAGAAATTATTAGAGGTATGAATGTTTCTATAATTGGTTACGGATCACAAGGTAATGCTCATGCAAATAATCTTCATGAATCTGGAGTTAATGTTACTGTTGGTCTTAGAGAGGGCTCGTCCTCATGGTTGAAAGCAAATGAAGCAGGTCTTCAAGTAAAAACAGTTTCCGAATCTGTAGTTGATGCAGACTTAGTAATGATTTTAGCACCAGACGAATTTCAAAAAAATATTTATGAAACAGAAGTCAAGCCAAACTTAAAAGCTGATGCAATTCTTGCTTTTGCTCATGGGTTTAATATCCATTTTGAAAAAATAGTTCCTGAAGCTTCTAATAGTGTAGTCATGATTGCACCCAAAGGACCCGGCCATACAGTAAGAAGTACGTATATTAATGGAGGCGGAGTTCCATCTCTAATAGCTATTTACGAAGATGCACTTGAGAACAAAGATTATTCTGCTAAAGATGTAGCTCTTTCATATGCTAAGGCAAATGGGGGAACTCGAGCAGGCGTTCTTGAGACATCATTTAAGGAAGAAACTGAAACTGATCTTTTTGGAGAGCAAGCAGTCCTATGTGGAGGTTTAACTGCGTTAATTAAGGCTGGATTTGAAACGCTTGTTGAGGCAGGTTACAGTGAAGAAATGGCATACTTTGAATGTCTTCATGAAACAAAACTAATTACAGATTTAATACAAGAGGGTGGAATTGCTAATATGCATTACTCTATATCAAATACTGCAGAATATGGAGATTACATTAGCGGGCCAAAAGTTATAACAAGCGATACTAAAAAAGCAATGAAAGGCATACTTGAAAATATTCAATCAGGTAAGTTTGCAGATGACTTTTTAAATGACTGCAGACAGAGTAATGATGGTAGTGGCGGCCCTGTTATGAAAGGGAATAGAGAGGCCACTAAAACACACCCTATAGAGTCAGTTGGAGCAGAGCTCAGATCAAAAATGAAGTTCCTTAATTCACAGAAATTAGTAGACAAAGAAATTAATTAAAATTAATTAAAAAAAAGGTATCTTCTTAGGAATAACTTCGTTAGAATACGCGTCCGTCCTCAGAGACGGTTGTTCTTTAAAAATATTTGGTTACTCGTGTGGGTGTTCAAAATACGAGAAAAAATAATTTAGATTTTTTATAAAAATCAACAAAACATGA
>Ga0213863_10003523_pt1 | contig 10771 bp, 5 predicted proteins | sample PICome_8_FD_160128 | JGI IMG/M metagenome (GOLD analysis project Ga0213863, IMG submission 160128) | Coastal seawater microbial communities near Pivers Island, North Carolina, United States - PICO497 | ecosystem: Environmental > Aquatic > Marine > Coastal | place: USA: North Carolina | collected... | reverse complement strand
CATAATAGTTTGAGCTAATGGGTCATACCATCCAGTTCTACGAGTGGACTGTGATATGGTTGTTCCTGGCTGAAAGGTTGTCCGACTGTCACTAACACTAGTTCTGTCAATTCGAGGCACACGAGTAGAAAGAATCACATTTTCTTTAGATTCTAGTAGTCCTGAAGCTTCATAGACAGCTTCTGAAGAAGTAGTAGTATCAGAGGTGATATTGTCAGGACTATCTGTTAAACGAAACACCCGTTGTCCTGTACGGAACTTCATATCATTGTTATTTGGAACTAAGAAAAATCCATGAACAGAACCACTTGCATCAGTTACCAAATCTGTCTTGACTGTGATATCACTCGGCCATTCGACCTCACCATTAAAAGTATACGATGAAGTATATTCTGGATTGGCAGAAGTGAAATCGCTGAAATTATAAAATTGATCAGTTTGTGTAGCGTAATCTGTAATATTCTTACCATCGAAGTATGCATATAATCTAGTATTTGGCTTCATACGAGTTGCATGGAATGCCACGATACGTGATCTAATGAATGGAACAAAGTTGACTTCCACTACACGATCGCCCAAATCTGTGGTTACAGTATCCGGAACTACATCAGTTCTAACCCCATTCCTAATAGAATTTGTCTGAGTGGTTCCAACGACTGTTGTAGTAGTATTAACGGCACGACCCATACCACTCACAAAGGAATTGAATGATGGATCATTCCATGTACTAGAAGTAGTGGATGTTGATCCAGGAACAACTCCAGACCAAGATGTCTGCCATTCGTTCCATACCGTACCAGTTACACCGGCAGCATCTGCAAGTTGTTTAAATGAATCATACACCCCTTCTTGGTCAATGACGACATCTGGACGAGTCTCAGTATCTTTCCAGTTATCAGATTCTGGCGAAAGCTTCATATCACCAGTCCAAGTGAAGACATTATATGGATTGACAAATTCTGAATAAGATGAATATGGTTGTTCAATATAAGTTTCAGTAGTATAATCTAATGTCAATAATGGACCAGTCTGAACCATATTCGAAGTAGAAATCGTATTCAATTTTAGGCGAACCTCGTTCTCATAAAATTGTGGACGTAGAATACCCCTAGACTTATCAACTGAAACAGAATAATCTGGATGAGAAGGATCTCCTACATTATGTCCATAGAAATTATCTACCAAGAATCCATTCTTAAAATGATCAGCAGGAAGTTGATAATCAGCAGTTTCTTTCTCAAGGAGAGATAGTGTTGTATAATATTCTAAGTTTTTAATACGTCTTTCAAGCTTGCCGATGTCACGCATGGTGTATCGTTTATTATCGATCATCTTAGGTATGACGGATTGCGTACTGAAAGTATATGCACCAATGAATAGTTCATATAATATCATAGAATCCTGCGGATCACGTGGTAAGCTTGGATTAATACCAGATACGCCCTGAACTGTACTGAAATTACCATACTTATCTACATAGATTTTATCTTGACGATGTAGATAATATGTTATGTCAGCCTTCATAATAGCACCAGATTTAGGTATGTCGACTGTATATAAAAACTCACTTCTATCTTCATTAATCGTTGGTCGGAAATCTAGACAATCTCTGAGTTGGAAAAGCCCCTTTGACGAATTGAATGATGGAATATCTGCATAATCGATATCAGTGTAAGAATCTACTGAGAAATAATCTCCTGATGTATGCTCGAAGTGATCAATCACAATTGAAAGTCCGGTTGTAGTGGGAGGTATTGCGTCGAACTTAAGCCGAATTCTTCCTAAATCATAGTAATTATCACGTTGCCCGTTATCAAGTTCGTATCTATCGGTAATATCTAGATAGTCAGATTCTCCGCCTGAAGATATTGGAACTCCTAGATCCTTTACAGAAACAAGTCTGAATATATCACTCGTTCCCAATAGTTCGTATGAACCAGGAGCCTGATTCGGATTAGTGACTGCAATTTCAACATCGGTCAATAATACTTTACTTCTTTGTGTAGCCTTTTTCTCAACTGCGTATATTAGTTGAACTGTCGTTTCTGTAGTAATGCCAGAAAATGTAACAAGAGCAGTAGATAATGTTCCACCACCAGTAGTTCCTACCGAAACACCGACGATAGGAACATTCTGTCCAGCTATAATAGCAGGTGTATTTTCGTCTCCGTCTGCGCCCTTAGTCGTAGCAATCCAATCGATTGGATTATACGGTTGGAATGTTTCACCAAATGGAGCTGTGAGCGTGACCTGGCCAGATTCACTGATGACAACTTCCTTCTGACTGCGCTTCGCAATATATGAAGTGTCATTCTCTGGAACATTCAAGGTTTGGATGGTTTTGAATGGTAATGCATATACTAATGAGTTGTATCTAGTATCATATAAAACCGCACCATAAGTGCTATTGACATTCGCTATAAACTGCGCATATAGTTCATTAGTTTGCTGAAACTTAACAACTTCTTGGAAGAATTTTCCACTATTCATTACTATATCAAATAGATACAGCTTATATGTTGTGCCAGTGACATAGTCCAGAGAACGTGCTCTTGCTTCGCCTATAACGTTATTTCCAGAATCCAATAGAGACATCGTTCTATATGTGTCGATGTCTGGTAACCCCTGAACTATATCAACAAAAACATAATTGCCCAAGTCGGAGATGATAGAAGCGTTATTGAAACTATCGGTTTCTCTAGATTTTAGAATATCAACATATTTAATGTCTTCTAATTCGATACGGTATCCATTTACATAAGCGACTGATTTTTCTAATCCAGCAGCTAGTCGTTCTCGGCCATATGCGATAACTTGTTCATCCGTCTCGGAAATTAGATTATATTTATCTCTGAGTTGGCTTATAGAGTATAGTCCATTATTAGTCCCGTCATTATATAATTCTCGCAACTGAAGTAGAAATGGGTTGATTGCATAATTACCAGATTCTTCATATGTACGCTGAGCGAGGGTGTTGGCGAGTTCAGAATATTCTGTTCTAGCACGCTGTTTGATAGTACCATTCTTAATTAACATTAATTGAATGATCTTATTATCACGAACTTCGTCGAAGGAAAACGGTTGGGTGATTAGGTCTAATAGAATTTGATAACGATGTGCTCCAGGAGCAGCTTCATTTGATGTTCCTAATGCATTATCGCCCAAAGAAGGGTCTTCAGCAATAGTGACGATATTTTCAGTAATTCGATATGCGACACGAACACTCACATCCGGGCTATATCTTGATAATATTAAAGATTCTGATGAAGTATATACAAAATTTCCATTTACGAAGAATACACCAGAATCGATATTGAAACGAGAGCCAAATCCGATAGGAGTTTCTAAGTCTGGTTTAATTTTAGCTTTACGCTGAATAATAGCATTAGAAACTAGTTCTTCTTCAGCAGAAAATGTTTTTGTTTCACTATCATCGCCAGAATTATTATACTTGACATACAATGTAATTGGCCCATCTACATCAGAAGGAAGAGCGTCGATTACTATTGCGGTAACTCCTGTATCTGATCCGGTGATAGTAGTTCCGATGAATTCTTCATAGTAATTATCAGTAATTAGTGTAGATCCTCCACTAGCAGGAACAAATGAAGACTCTAACTTTACATAGTCAATTTTTGCATCTAGGGTCATGTTCCCGCCGAGTACGGGAGATCCTTCCTTAAAAACATGGGAACCATGTCGTGCGATCTGTGCTTGGATCGCAGTCTGCATCTGAGTTAATTCACGAGCCTGTACCGCATTGCCTGGTCGAAACAGAATTCGAACGTAATTCTTAGTTTCATCGAAATCGTCATAATATGGTGGGGTGTTATAGTACTTGAATGACATTCTATTCTCTCTCTAATTAGAATTCAATAATAATTTTTACATCTTCGATTTGTGATGCCGATCTATTAATCGGGTCACGATTTTCTAAGAAAATCATCTGACCACTCGATAGTTCATATTCGGGATCGATATGTGTGGGTGTAGCAAGACTTCCAGAACCACTTAGCCCACCCACGATATCCTCGCCAGCAATGAATTCTCCGTATCCGGTCTTATCATTTTGATGATATTTAATAGTCATATTAACATCATCAAATTCGTCTATAAAAGCACGAGCACCGGAAATACTACCTTCAATATAGTCCCCTTTCTTTGGGTCAAATTCTGAGCCATCTGATAATTGTAAAGTCCGTAAAGCATTAAATGTGATCGCATTCAATACAGAGCCTCCTCCAGGAACTAGAGGGTTTTTAATCAATGCGATTTGTCTAAAATCATTATCGACGATAAAGTCATTGGTGTTCTCAGAATATTCTAACCTTGCATTAACTGCGATATAATATGCACCGAGTTCTGAAACAGGATCTGTACCGTGGCCGTTCAATGGAGACATAATGGCATATGCTGTAGCACCAACTCCGTCACCATTAATAGTTACAACAGCAGTACTATAGTCTTGGCCATTATTTGCAATGTTAATCCTAGTTATTACTCCACCAACAATTGTCGCTGTGGCAGTACATCCAGTACCGTCTCCAGAAATGTTAACTGTAGCAGTAGTATATCCAGTCCCACCGTTCGTAATTTTTACGTCATATATTTTACCATTTAGAGTAGCAGCTGCAGATTGCTGATTGGTATATTGAACTAGATCAGACTCACTAAGATCATCTAGTGTAGGTTCATCCTCACCTTCCCATATAACTGTCTTTATAGGGAAGTAGAAGTTGGTGAGGAATTTTAGTCCGTCACTGATGCTGAGAGTATACATGTATTTCCATACGTAACCATCTCCACCAGTTGCATCAGGTGGAACTTGAGTTAATATAGGTTTGACAATTGACGCCCCGCTCCCAGCACGAACGCATTTAAATACTTTTCTTTCGTCGGTCAACACATAAAACTGTTTATTGAATATATCCGGATCGCGATCATCCCATGCTACATAAGAATTCCCAGAAGTCCAATCATAACGTGGCACCACATGAGTCACGTCAGAAGCATTTAGTCGTTTACCAGCAATGAGTCCTTTATATGCTAATACGATGTCTCGGGTGCTATCCTCTGGGGTTGGATATGGGCCATCAGTCAAATCATCTATATCATCAGACCAATGATCAGACTTGCCGATGCAGACGTAAACGCTATTATCAACATCGCTCACATCCTCTTTGAAATTCTGAGCGTTTACCACACGGAAATTACTAGTTACTATTGCTGTCATTTAAAAATACCTCTTTATAGGAATGCAGTATGATGTCCATCGTTTGGCCAAACTATTGGATGAAACCCGTTTAACCAATCGTCTATGAGATTAGCGTCTTCGTAGGGGTATACCGACGATTGAACATTAATTCTATCTATTGTTTTATTTATACCTTCTTGGATAGTAAAATTACTAAAGTCCTGGAGAGGCGTCTCGTCATAGAACTTTAATAAATCAGAAAATTGCGTTTTCCTTCGAATATAAAATTCTCCGGTATATGTAAGTGCAAGTATGACGGTGAATTCCGCATACGCAATACTAACTTTATTCACAGAAGCGATCATCTGTATCAATAGTGGTAAATCTTCTTCTGCGATCAGTCCAGGCTGATAGAGAGGCATTTTTGATTTATCCAACAACCCTAGTAATAATAAAAAGATTTCTCCAAAGAAAATAAATCCAGCTGGATGAACCAATTTATTATAGACGTCTTGCCACTTTTCAACGTTGTTTCCTGTGCGAATGACATATGAAAATTTTTGATAAAAGAACGAATCCTGTAATTTTTTACTATCTGATAAAAATCCATCATTAGTCAAATACCTACCGGCACCAGCATCCCATTTACCATCAGATGGGATAAGCATGTCACTTTTAGGGTAATATATTTCAACTTCGTCTTGTAATAAAATTTTAAAAAATGTCTGAATAGATTCTGTAGAACCACGAACGTTGTAATACTTGACTAGGTTTTTATATAATTTAACTCGATCTGCTTGAATAGCACGAGGAATAGTGACAGCTATTTCTTTTTGAATTTGATCTAAGTAATGTTCGCTCGTATCGATGTCACGTTCTTCAGAGACACTATTCAATTCATAAGAAGGTTGATACCCCTGATTCATAAATCGATAATAGTCTTCTAGCAATTGAGTAAGACGTTCAGAGCTTTCCCTCAAGTCTTGAGGTAATAGTGATTCTACACGAACGGACTCTTTAGTCTTTCTCTTCGTACTTGCGGTGGATTCTATAGATGCCATATAGTATTACTTATGTCGTGCTGTTGTGGTATATCTAATAGTTCCAGAAGAACCAGATACTGCGATTGTATCAATTTCTCCAGTTGTGGTAGAATTGTTCTGGGAGATAGTTAGCAGTTGATTTCTTTTTGGAGCGAGATCATTAGAGTTCGGTAAAGCTACGAATTTGATAGGACTAGATGTATCTGGTTTGAAATTGTTAACGACAACGACTCCGGTGGTAGTATAGACTAATCCTGCATCAGCTACGACCTTCACTCGGTTTCCAGCTACATTTTTATAAATGTATAGTTGGCGAGTGTTCGAATTAGCGATTGGTTCATCTGCAAAATAATGTTCAATTCCGTTTATTAGGAATGAATTAGTAGTCACGACAGATTCGCTTGAACTGCTCGTATAGATAGGCGAAGCGAATTCTAGTTCATAATAATTTTGACTGGTGCTCGAAGGAGTGACAGTCTTAAACATATAAATTCGCATACTGGAGTTTAAGATAGCTGGATCTGAATTATCAATAGCTTTTAGAATTTTAGAATATCTAAAAACACCATCAAATCTCTTCAGGTCTGTATCATTATAATTGCTTATCACATCTGAAACTAAAGACTCTAACTCAGCTTTAGTTCTATCAGTTAAGTTGGGATTGTATTTGAAAAACGTTTCCAAAGAAATATATGTGTACTGAGGATCGACCATAACCGGAGTGATTGAAACAACGTTCTTACGTTTCAGAATATTCTCTATAATAAATTCTTTCTCACTAGCGCTTAATACTTCACCAGTCCTGGGCTTGATACAGATATATACTTTACCATAGTCTGGGGGAAAGGAATCTTCGCCACCCCATACAGAAATAGCATCGATGTCCCCATAGTTCTTAACGATAATAGATTTATAATCATCAGCAGTGACAGCACGATTCTGTGTGATATATGTCAATGGAGAGTTGAACCGAATAGATTCAATTGTCTCACGTGCAGAACCACCTGAAGATGCAAAAAGTGTTTCTATACTAATGTCAGAGTTTCCACCAACTTCAGACACCATTTCGAAATTACGTGCCCCATTAGAATCTTCACCATTACTGTATACATATTCTATTTCAACAATGTTATCGGATGTTGGCTTAGATCCGATTATACCATCTCCAAAGTAAATTTCATACCTCGCACCACTGTTCTCTTGCAAAAAGTAAACTTTACTGTTCGAATTTACATCTGTGAGTTCGGTGAAGAGTGTATAGATATCATGACTAGTTGAATTGTCGTGAGCCCGGATTCTAACTCTCATTGTAGTTGTATCTATATCTTCATCAGGAATCTCGAATTTTTGATTAGGCAGATACTCATCAATACGATATGTCATCGTCCTGAATTTTCCTTGCTTAATGAGAACATTCTCGTAGAAGAATCTATTGTTAACATTATCATAATTAACAGTAAGAGACTCCAGAACAACGAATGTGAATTCTTCTCCGTCAATAACGGAAGATAGTTTTGTACCACGCTCTAACGTTAACGTGCTTGGAGGAGGAGTTCCGATAGGATTATTAACAGTAATATTGATTCTGGCAGATGATGCGATAACGGAACGGGGTACGTATCCTAGAAGTTTAGCATGAGAAACAACATTACCTCTGATCTGAGCTGAGTCTAAGAAAGCTTCGTTCAATGCAAAATGAGCAGTCATTGCATTATAATGAGTATTGTATGCCAAGATATCCAAGAGGATAGACATACCAGATCCCTCAAAATCATAATCGTTATATTTTCCCTGAGATTTCAGGAAACCTTTAATGTTATTTTTAATTAGATCAAAGTCTAATTCGGTTACATTTAAATTGACAGCCATTATCGAACTCTCTCTAAGTATAGTTGAATGTCTACTTCTGAGTCTACAGAAATGATGTTGAATGTGATCGTGACATAATATGCGTTATTCTCTGAATCATCTTCAACTTGAACATAGATCTGATCAACTCTAGGTTCATATTTTTCAATTACATCCCTGATGTAACTTTTTAATAAGAATGTAGTATCCGGCCCAGCGTTTTCAAAAAGAAGTCGACTGATATTAGCACCGATAGCTGGTTGAAAGGGTCTCTCAAATCTATTAGTTAATACTAAGTTTTTGATAGCATTTCGAACAGCTGCAACATCGGTCAAGGGCATAATATCCCTTTTGTTTGGATGTGGTATTAGAGATAAGTCTATATCGGAATATTGCTTACCTCTAGAGACAAGCGCTGAACGTTGTCCTGATACGTTATAGTCTGATAGTATTTCTGTACTCATGTTATTATTTATATCTTATATCGTGGCTACTACCCTGCTGGGGCAATGAATATTATACACTATTTTAATGCTTTTGACAAGCATTAATTAGCCGTTGGTGAATATATTAGACGAACCACTAGAGATGACATTAGAACCGTCTCCTTCGTAGTCGTCACCAAGTCTGCCCATCCCCAGCCCATTCACAAATACATTAGGTGAATACGTTGACAGTTTAGGCGATTCGGAACCACACCCAGTCATCGGGTGAGATGCCACTGCATCACCTTGTCGCACAGAACCAAAGTTGTTCACAAAAACATTAGGTGAACAAGCATCGGTTGATGTGGTTGACGAAGATTCGCAATTATATCCAGATCCAGTATCTGAATCTACCGTATCCTTTCCACTACCTCTTGCTGCTTCTGGCATGATTATGTACTACCATATTTTAACAAATCATAATCTGCTTTCGCTTTAATATATGCGTCATTCAATACATACCATTTATTGGATCCAGGAGTTTCCTGATCAACTGCTATTCTAGCATCTAATACTTTTCCGAATGCAGCACTAACAGCATCCTGGTCCGTCGATGGAGCAACTGTAGCTGCAGGGGATTTTGTAACAGTCGCTGCTGGTGCAGGACTTACTTTAACAGATGCCTCCGCTTCTGCTGCATCTGTGTCGATAGTAGAAGCATTAGCATCTTTAGGTGGTAATCCAAGTCTTGCTCGTATAATAGGATCATCTCCTGTATATGGTGCTGCATTAGGATCTTGTAAACTCACGACTCCTTTATTAATTTTAGCTCCAATATCTCTTAGGTTTGATAAGTCAAAATCTTTACCTAAACTTTCCGTTCCTCCCATGAATGGCGGACTAGTGAAATTACCACTCTTCAGTTCTCCAATTAAATCATCTAATCCTCCAGAGAACATTTTCTTCACATCAGCAGGAACCTTATCATTTTTAGCGAGTTCAGATTTAGCTTCTTCAATCTTATCAGGAAGTTCTGCTTTAGCTTTTTCTATTTCGGTATCCACTTCAGATAGTCGAGTCGGAGTCGGTTTAACCATCTTCGTATCGTATATGATTGGTGCCGATTCTACCGATTTTGGTTGTAGTGGAGGCTCTTGCGTTACTTTAGAAGGTGCGTTAGATTCGAATCCCTCTAACTTTTCAACTGCTTTTAGACAATCTCGTCTTTCTCTAACGAATCGTTTAGCTACTCCAGCCTTCACCGCATCAGTACTTCTTTTAAACCATTTATTAACATCACTTCTTTCATCATACAAAGCATTGATCAAATTCTCTTCCGGTTGTCCATCCAATCCTTTTAGACAATTGATTAATGATGTGCCAGGACCATGTTGAACAGCGATAGACCAAATTGCATTTTGCACGCCAGCAGTATATTTTCCACCGTTAATATCAATACCAGTTCTTTTCTTAAGATTATCCGCACAGATATCGTAATGAGTCGCCTGAATAAATGCATGTTGAGCATTCTTGAAATCTGGATCATTAGCTGCTAACCAGACCCACATCTTAGCGAAAGGTAGGTCATTCATAGCAGCACGTGAATCTGCGTAAGGAGTTCCTGCTGAATTTAGTTTCTCGTACATGTAGTTGTATCCACGAAGTTGAATAAACTTCATGAAGTTCTTCATAGTACCAGTCTTCGTTGCAATCTGATATGCTCCATATGAAGCTCCGCCAGTACTATCCCAACCTAATGCACCTGGCTTGCCATTTGATTCATATCGTTCGCTCACATATCCTAATTCTTTACGACACTGATATGCTGGAGTCGGAGTGGTATCTTTAGATAGAGAAAGTGCTAACGTTGTAGCTGCTCCAACGTATTCTCCGCCAGGTGCTGCGCCAGGAGTTCCACCTCCGCCCGGAGAAGCGAATACTGGAACGCCGTATTCAAACGTAGTCAGGTCTAATTCTTCTTGTGGGATTGGCTCATAATTAAAATCTATTCGACCATTAGTGTGATCAGAATCGATCTTTACGTTGTATCCATTAATATTAACATCACCAACTGCATCGATATTAATATCTTTAGCAGAAGTTAAATTAATGTTATTATCACATTGAATATCGGTTTCTCCGCCAACGGATGCATATAAGTTTCCGCCGACAACTACATTAACATCCTTTTCAATGAATAAGTTCCATGCTACTGCTGATTCATATTTTGTCGCAAGGGAGCGAATTCTAATATCACCATT
>Ga0213863_10003522_pt1 | contig 10771 bp, 10 predicted proteins | sample PICome_8_FD_160128 | JGI IMG/M metagenome (GOLD analysis project Ga0213863, IMG submission 160128) | Coastal seawater microbial communities near Pivers Island, North Carolina, United States - PICO497 | ecosystem: Environmental > Aquatic > Marine > Coastal | place: USA: North Carolina... | reverse complement strand
AGGCGGGCAACAACCCCGGCGGGTACGTGGACCGACTCCGCGCCGCGATCAAGGAGGTGCACACGGACGCCGTGGTCATCCCCGCCGGCATCAGCGGGCACAAGGTCCCTGACCTGCTCGCCAGGGAGGAGCGCGACGTGCGCGCCAAGGGCGCGACGATCATCTTCACCTACATCGGCATCAACGACGTGTGGCACTCCCAGTCCGGGCGCGGCACGCCCCTCGAGGAGTACACCGCCGGCCTCGAGACCCTCACCTCCACCTTCGAGGAGGAGCTGGGCGCGGTGAACATCGTGGCCACCCCCACCCTCATCGGCGAGCGGCCTGAGGGCGACAACGACCTGGACGCCATGCTGGCCGGACACGTGGCGGCGGCCCGCGCGGCGGGCCAGGTCGAAGGGCGCACCCCCTGCGATCTGCACGCCGCCTTCCGCGATCACGACCGCATCTTCAACGCCGCCGGCGAGGCCCGGGGCTGCCTCACCACCGACGGCGTCCACCTGAACCCTGCGGGCAACATCCTCGTGGCCACCGAGGCTGCCATCGCCATCCGCCGCGCCGCGCTCGCGCGGGCGAGCGCGGGCCGCTGACGGCTCGCGGGCATGGAGCGGGCCTGAATGGCCCCTCCACGTGATGTCGCCGGGTCACTCGGTCGGGTCCGTCGGGCCGAAGTGGCCGGCGACGAAGCTCTTGAAGCCCTGGACTGCGGTGCGCTGGGTGTAGAACTCGAGGCCGCGGAGGGCGCCGAGCTCTTCGCCGCCGCCCGCACGGCCGGGGCCGCCGTGGACGAGGGTCGGCAGGACCATGCCCGGGGGCAGGGCCTGCTCGGCCATGCGCTCCGAGCCCATCCAGATGCGACCGTGGTAGGGCGCGGCGTCCACCACGAAGCGCTCCCCCCAGGCGTCCTCCGCGAAGTAGGCGCTGACCACCAGGCCGCCGCCGCCCCGATTGACCAGCTCGGCCGCGCGCTCGGCGGTGCCGTCGTAGGGGATCAGCGTGAAGACCGGGCCGAACACCTCGAGCTCGTGGAGCACGTCCTGGTCCGCGTCCCTGGCGCGCAGGATCGTGGGCGAGACGAAGCAGCCCTCGCGGGGCGACTCGGCGCCACCGTGGACGATCTCCGCGGCCTCGGAGAGCCGCCCGATGCCGGCCTGCACGTCCGCGAGCTGGGCGCTGTGGGCCACGGGGCCCAGGCGCGTGGTCTTCTCCTGGGGCTCCCCCATGGGGTAGCGCGCGAGCTCGGCGATGAGGTCCGCCTGGACCTCGTCCATGCGATCCTCGGGCACGAAGACCCGGCGGACCGCGGTGCATTTCTGGCCCGCCTTCTGGCACATGTCGAGGACCACGTTGCCCACGAACAGGCCGTAGGTCTCCGAGGAGGCGTCCACGTCGGGGGCGAGCACCGCCGCGTTGATGGAGTCCGCCTCGATGTTCACGCGCACGTTGTTCGCGGTCAGGTTCGGGTTGCCGCGGATGATCCGCCCCGTGGCCGCGGAGCCGGTGAAGGCCACGCAGTCCTGACCGTCCAGGTGATCCAGCAGGTCCCCGGCGCTGCCGCAGATGAACTGGAAGGCACCCTCCGGCACGAGGCCGGATTCGACCACGACCTGGGCGATCCGCCAGGCCATGAGCGACGTGGCGGCGCCCGGCTTCTCGATCACGGGCACGCCGGCGAGCAGCGCGCAGGCCGCCTTCTCCATCATCCCCCACGCGGGGAAGTTGAAGGCGTTGATGTGCACGGCGGCGCCGCGGCGGGGCACGCGGATGTGCTGTCCCCAGAAGCGCGCGGTGCGGCCGAGCTGCAGGCCGTCGCCGTCCGGGAGGAACGGACGGTCCCCGAGCCGCTTGCCGAAGGAGGCGTAGGCCGCGAGGGTCCCGGTCGCGCCGTCCACGTCGAACTTGGCGTCGCCGCGGGTGTTGCCGCCGTTGACCGCGCCCATGTCGATGAGCTCCTCTCGGATCTCATGGATGGCGGCGGAGAGGCCCTTCAGCATGGCCGCGCGCTCGGCGAAGGTCATGGCCCGCAGGGCGGGGCCCCCGACCTCGCGGGCGTGCCGGACGACGGCGCCGAAGTCGACGCCCTCGGTGCTGCACGTGGCGACGTGCTCGCCGGTGGTCGGGTTCTCGAGGGTCGAGCCTTGGCCCGATCCGGCCATCCACTGGCCGACGACGTAACTCTGGAGGGTCTGCATGCTGCCTGGGGTGAGGTCTGGGCCCGGGTTCGGGCCGAAGACGATATCCGATCCCGGCCCGGATTAGGTCCGCCGCGCCCGCTACCCTCGGGACAATGAGCAGTGAGGATTCCAGAGGGGCCGCGGACGCGGCCAGCACCGCCGGTGGGCACCTGCCCCCTGGCTCCTTCGAGGGCAAGACCGTCGTGGTCACCGGCGGCGGGACCGGACTCGGGCTCGACATCAGCCGGGGCTTCGCCAGCCTGGGGGCCACCGTGGTGATCCCCTCCCGGTCCCCTGACAACCAGGCTGCGTTCCTGGAGGAGGCTGCCGAGCGCGGCTGGAAGGCCGCCGGGCGCCAGGTGGACGTCCGGGAAGCGTCGGACGTGCGCCGGCTGGCCGACTCCATCAAAGACGAGTTCGGCCCCGTGGATGTCCTCATCAACAACGCGGCGGGCAACTTCGTGTGCCCCGCGGAGCGCATGAGCTCCAACGCCTGGCGCGCCGTGCTCGGGATCGTCCTCGACGGGACCTTCTACTGCTCGAAGGAGTTCGGCAAGCACATGATGCAGCCCGGCGCGGAGGACGCTCCCCGCGGCGGCTCCATCGTCAACATCATCGCCACCTATGCCTGGACCGGCATGGCCGGTGTGGTCCACAGCGCCAGCGCCAAGGCGGGCGTGCTCGCCATGAGCAAGACCCTCGCGGTCGAGTGGGCGCGCTACGGGATCCGCAACAACTGCGTCGCTCCGGGCCCCTTCGAGTCCGACGGCGCGAAGCAGAACCTGTGGCCAAGCGACGACGTGGAGCAGCGCATCCGCGAGTCGGTCCCCCTCCAGCGCTTCGCCGATCGCCGGGAGGTCGCCGCCCAGGTGCTCTGGCTCGCGAGCGAGGCCGCGGCCTATGTGACCGGCGCGAACATCACCATCGACGGCGGCATGAGCCTGGGAGCGGGGCGCATGTGGGAGCCGGGCCAGCGCCTCGAGCGGCGACGACGCCCCGGGGCGGCCCCCTCATGAGCGGGCCGTCCGGACCGGATCGTGGACACCTCGCGACCGAGGCCGCGAATCCGCGCAGCGCGGGCCTCGAGCGGCTCGACGCTGCCGCGGCGGTCGACCTGATGGTCAGCGAGGACCGCGCCGCGGTGGCGGCGGTCGACGGCGCCCGGGAGGACCTCGCGGCCCTCATCGAGCTCACTTCCACCCGGCTCGCCGCTGGCGGCCGCCTGATCTACGTGGGCGCCGGGACCAGCGGCCGGCTCGCCGTGCTCGACGCCTCCGAGTGCCCCCCGACCTTCGGCGTCGACCCTGGCCTCGTCCGCGCCATCATCGCCGGCGGCGAGCGGGCCTTACGGAACGCGGTGGAGGGCGCCGAGGACGACGGGGCCGCAGGCGCGGACGCCGTGGAGGAGCTGGAGGTGACCGGCGCCGACGTCGTGGTAGGCATCACGGCGGGCGGCACGACGCCGTTCGTTCACGGCGCCCTGGGCCGGGCCCGGGGCCTCGGCGCCGCCACGGGCTTCATCGCCTGCGTCCCCCGAGAGCAGCGCCCGGACGACTACGACGTCTCCATCCGGCTGCTGGTGGGTCCGGAGGTCCTGGCGGGTTCGTCACGGCTCAAGGCCGGGACCGCGACCAAGCTGACGCTCAACGCCCTCACCACCATCACCATGTCCCGGCTCGGCAAGACGCACCAGGGGCGCATGGTGGACGTGGACACGAGCGCCAACACCAAGCTCGTGGACCGCGGCGCCCGGCTCGTCGCCGAGTTCGGCGGCGTGGACCGAGCGCGCGCCTTGGAGCTCCTCCACGAGGCCGGCGGGAGCGCCAAGGTGGCCATCCTCATGGCCGCTCGGGACCTCGACGCGCCGGCGGCGCGCCGGGAGCTGGACGCCGTTCAGGGCGTCCTCGATCGCACCCTCCCAGACCCCAAGAGCTGACGCGATGTTCGAATCCCCGCTCCTCCTGCTGATCCTGGGCGTCGCCCTCGCGATGTTCTTCACCTGGGCGCTCGAGGTCCACAGGACCCTGCGCGAGGCCCTCCTCGAGCTGCGCCGTATGCGCGACGAGCTTGAGCTCCTCAACCGCCGCGATGGAGCCCGCCGCGACTGAGCCCGCCGCAGCTGGGTCCGCCACGCCGCGGTCCAATCAGAGCCGCGGCCGAGCCAGGGCCGTCAGTCGACTAGAGGCTCATCATCCGGGTCTGCACCCGGACCAGGAAGCGCTCCCAGTCGAAGGCCGGACCGGGGTCCTGCTTCTGTGCCGAGACGTGGTAGTGCCCGACGATCCCGCCGAACTCCGCCTCCTCTGCCTCGCTCATGCGGAGGGTGGAGACTCGCCCGAGGGCGTTCCGGGGCGCGTCGGCCTCCAGCTTCGGGAAGTGGCGGCAGAGGGCCGCTGAGAGCTTCACGAGCGAGTCGTACTGCTCCGGGGTGTAGTCGTACTGCTCCCGCATCTCCCCTTGAACGGAGCCCACGATCTTGCGGCCGCGGGCGGGGCGCCCGACGAAGCCGGGCGTGAGGATCCCCAGGTTCTTGGGGTCGCCTGGAGGCGTGATCAGCGGCCCCTCCACGTCCGTGTCGTACCAGCGGCCCAGGACCTGGGCGCCGTCCGAGCTTCCCACGGGATAGGCCCCGACATTGGCGATCTCAACGCCGACCGAGCGCGAGTTCACCTGACGCGCGTGCCAGGCCGTGTCGCGCAGGTCGAGGGTCTGATAGATCGTCCCGTCGATGTCGATCATGAAGTGCACGGAGAGCCCGCGCCGATCGTGGAGCACCTTGAAGCAGGTCTGGCTCACGCCGCACACGTCGTAGTGAACCACGAGCATGTCCAGCGCCTGCTGGAGGGCGATGAAGCCGCCGGTCTCGGGAGCCACGAGCACCTCGCCCGTCCCGCGGTCCACTCGCCCCGGGGCGTAGCGCAGCTCCCCACGCTCGGGCGCGGTCACGGAGGGCGCCGGCTGCTCGAAGTGGAAGTCCGTCGAGTACGCGTTGTAGCCCACCGGATCGTCCCAGAGGATCACGGGGGCGCCCACGTAGATCCTCTCGCCGCAGGCAAGGATCGACTGGTTCACGTCGACCGTGAGCACCTCCGGCGCAAAGGTGGGCTCCTCAGAGGCACAGGCGGTCAGGGAGAGGAGCGTGAACGCGGCGGTGATGACGAGCTTGGTGGACATGGGGACAGACTAGCCCGCGCAGGTCAAGACGACCGAGGTTTCCTCAGGTCGTCGCGCCGCCGCAGCTGGATCCCGCCCCGGCCGTGCACCCGAAGCAGTGACGCCCTGTGGCGACCGTGCGCCTGGCGATGGGCTCCAGCTCGAAGCTGTCGATGTGGCCCGGGAGTCCGCCGGTGAGCCCGATGTCGAGCATCTGGTTGAAGTCGCAGTCAAAGAGACGCCCGTCCCATCCCACCGACAGGGTGTTGCGGCACATGACCCCTGCCACGGAGGCCGGGTTGAAGGCGTCCACCAGCTTGCGCAGATAGGCCTCGGTCTGTCCCTTGGTCTCCAGCCACTCCAGATAGCGGCTGATGGGCATGTTGGTGATGGTGAAGAGGGCGTCGAAGTCAATGTCGTAGGCCCTCTTGAGCTCGCGCTTCCACTCGGCCTCCAGTGAAGCCTGGCCCGCGGGCAAGAACGCGCCGACCGGGTTCGTCACGAGCACGAGGCGGAGCTTCGGATCCCGGCCATAGCCGCGCTCGTTCAGCCGACGCAGGGCCTCGATGGAGTCATCGAAGACCCCGTCACCGCGCTGGCGGTCGGTGCTGAGCTTGCGGTAGTGCGGCAGGGACGCGACCACCTCGACCTCGTGCTCCGCGAGAAAGTCCACCAGGTGCGCGTAGGGCCGGGTGAGCAGGATGGAGAGGTTGCAGCGGTCGATCACATGGCGCCCGGCCGCGCGCGCCCCCTGCACGAGGAACTCGAACTGGTCGGACATCTCTGGCGCCCCCCCGGTGATGTCCACGACTCCCGCGCCGGAGGCCTCCATGACCTCGAGGCAGCGCTCGGCCGTGGCGCGGGACATGTCCTCCTTGCGATCCGGTCCCGCGTCCACGTGACAGTGCACGCAGGCCAGGTTGCACCGGCGGCCGAGGTTCAGCTGCAGGATCTCGATCCCAGTGACCGACAGCGGCGCCTTCAACGCCACCTCGGCCGCGGCCGCGAAGTCACCGTCGCGACCCGCGAGGTCGACCCCGTCGAGCCGCGCGCGCTGCCAGCGGGGGTCCGCGAGGGGTGAGCGAGACCGCTGAAGAGAGGAGGTGGCTGGCGTCGGCATCGCGCTCACATCCCCAGGGAGTCCGCGACCTTTCGCATCTGTACGCCGTGCACGAGGGCGGCGCCCCCTCGGATCGCCGCGGCCACGTGCACCGCCTCGGTGAGCTGCTCCGCGTCACATCCCTGCTCGAGCGACCCCTTGGTGTAGGCGTCGATGCAGTACGCGCACTGCAGCGCGTGGGCCACGCCGAGGGCGATCAGGTTCTTCTCGCGGGTCGAGAGGGCGCCGTCCTTGAACACCTCGCCGTACCACTCGAAGAACTTCTTCCCCATCTCGGGCGCGTGATCCGCGATCTCGGCGAACTTCCCCAGGTCCTCTGGGTCGTAGTAGGTCTGGCTCATGATTCGACGAGCGTCGCCTGTGGGGCGTGTGCACGCAAGGCGAGATCCTCCGGGCTGACGAAAGGAGCGTCACCCGTCGGCCCCTGAACCGTCTTGAAGGTGATGAACATCGTCCGCGTCCATGGTGCCTGCCTCGAGGGCGCAGGTGCGTTCCTCGTCACCGTTCAGGCTCGCTTCGAACCGCTCCAGCAGGGCCCCACCGAGATCCAGCTCACGGGCCTCCCAGACGCCGTCCTCCGGGAGAGCCGGGGGCGGCTGGCTTGTGTCCTCGGGGCCAGCCGACTCAAGGCCGGGCCCGGGCGGCTGCACCTCCACCTCACGCCCGCGGCGAGGCGGAAGTCGGGGGCGGGGCTCGACCTCGCGCTCGTCATGGCCAGCGCCGCCGCCGTCGGACACCTGCGCCCCGCCCAGGTCAGCGGGCCGCTCTTCGTGGGCGAGGTCGGCATCGACGGGAGCCTGAGCCCCACCCCCGGCGGGCTCGCGGCCGCCCTTGAGGCCCGTCGCCAGGGGCTCACCGAGGTCATCGCGCCACCCGACGTCGCGCGCGAGGTGGCGCAACTCCCTGACCTGACGGTGTTCAGCGCCGAGGACCTCGGGGGCGTCCTGGCGATCCTCACCCACGGGCCAGGGGACCCCGAGCGGCCCGAGCCCCTCACGGCCGACCCCACAGGCGACGAACCCGCCCCGGCGGGTGAGCGCCTTGATGAGGTCCGCGGACAGTCCGAGGCGAAGTTCGCCCTCCAGGTGGCTGCCACTGGGGGTCACGGGCTGCTGCTTGTCGGCCCCCCCGGCGCAGGCAAGACCATGCTGGCCCGGCGGCTCATTGACCTCCTCCCGGTCCCCGACCTCGCGGAGCGGATCGAGGCCACCGCGATTCGGTCCGCCGCGGGCCGTACGGCCCATGGCCTCGTCCGCGAGCGGCCGTTCCGGGCCCCCCATCACACCACGAGCTTCGCCGGGCTCCTCGGCGGCGGGAGCCCCATCGCCCCCGGTGAGATCACCCTCGCCCACGGCGGGGTTCTCTTCCTCGATGAGCTCCCGGAATTCGGGCGGGACGCGCTGGAGGGACTCCGTCAACCGCTGGAGGAAGGACGGGTGCACATTGCCCGCGCCGGTCGCCGCCTCTCCCTGCCAGCAAACTTCCAGCTCATCGCCGCCATGAACCCCTGCCCGTGCGGATACGCGGGCCATCCGCGCCGGGTCTGCCGCTGCCCGCCGGCCTCCGTCCGAAGGTACCGCCAGCGAATCTCAGGCCCGGTCCTCGATCGGATCGACTTGCGCGTGGCCCTGCGGCCCGTCCCCCTCGACGCCCTCTTCCAACAGGGGGCCGCGCCCGGAGGCGCCTCGTCTCGCCCGAGCCCGGGGCGGCGCCTCGCCCGCGAGGTCCTGGAGGCCCGCTCTAAGGCATCGGCCAGGGCGTCGGCCCGGGCATCGGCCAGGGCGGGCCAGGCCTCTCCCCTGAATAGAGATCTCAGCGGGGACGAACTCAACGCGGTAGCCGCCATCGACCAGCCCACGGTCGACCTGCTGCGCCGTGCCGCCGAGCGCCGCCAGCTGTCCAGCCGCGCGGTTCAGTCCCTGCGCCGCGTCGCGCGTACGGTCGCCGACCTTCGCGGCCTGGACCAGATCGACCCGCAGGCCATGGCCACGGCCCTCGCGCTCAGGGACGGGCTCGCCTGAGGCTGCGGGGCAGCGGCGTCTGATCACTCGTGGCGGAGGGCCTCCACCGGGTCCATGTTGGCCGCGCGCCACGCGGGATAGAGCCCAAAGACGATCCCCACGAGCACCGAGATACCAAAGGCGAAGATAGGCGCCGCTGGCTCGACGATGGTCTCGAGTTCGGCGGTCCGCTCCACGATCCAGGGGATGAGCAGTCCGACGCCGACCCCGACCACGCCGCCGGCCCCGGAGAGCACCATGGTCTCCACCAGGAACTGGGTCACGATGTGCTTGCGCTTAGCGCCGAGGGCCCGGCGAATACCGATCTCCCGTGTCCGCTCCGTCACGGTCGCCAGCATCACGTTCATGATGCCGATGCCTCCGACGAGCAGGGAGATCCCGGCGATCGAGCCCAGGACGATGTTGAAGATGCGCTTGGTCTCCTCCGCGCGTGCGAGGAGCTCGAGGGGCACGATGACCTCGTAGTCCTTCTCGTCGTGCTCCCGCTTCAGCATCGAGCGACAGGCGGCGGCGACGACGGGGACGTCGATGTCACGCTCCGCGGCGACGATGATCTCGTGGAGCTGGACCTCCTGGATGTCCATCGAGCCGCTGCGCATCTGGGTCTGGCGCTCCCCGAAGTAGGCCCGACCGGTGGACAGGGGCAGGAAGACCTCCCCGCCCGCCTCGCTGGAGGGGTCGAGGGTGACGCTCCCCACCGGCATCCTCGAATAGAGCACCCCCACCACCTCGAGGTAGTGCTCCCCCACCTTGACCCGCTCGCCAAGAGCCGTGTCGAAGGGGAAGAGGAAGCGCGCAACCTCGTAGCCGAGGACGCAGACGAGGGAGCGATTCGCCTCGTCCTGCTCGGTCAGAAAGCGGCCCGAGAAGAGGTCCCGTCGCGTCACCGACTGGAAGAGGTGCGGCGTGCAGAGGACCCGAGGGCGGCAGAGGAGCTGGCCGCTGCGCACCTCGGCGGGGGTCTGGAGCACGGGCACGGACTGCTCGATGCCTGGGAACGTCTCGGAAATGCGCTCGAAGTCGTCGCGGGTCAGCCCGTAGCTGAGCACGCGCGTCTCGGCGTCTTCGTCGCCGACCTGGGGCGGCTTGACGCTCCGCAGGATGACGTTCCGGCTACCGAGCCGTCGGATCTGGTCCTGAGCTTCCGCGCTGGCGCCCTCGCCCACCGCGAGCATCGCGATCACGCTCGCCACTCCGAAGAGCACGCCCAGGGTCGTCAGGAAGCTGCGGAGCTTGTGGAGCAGCAGGCTCGAGACCCCGAGGCGTACCGCGCGGGCCAGTGAACTACTGCGCATCGGCGACAGCCCCCGTGCGCTCTGCGCCGCGCTCGACGGTCTCGATGTTGCCGTCCTTGAGCCGCAGGATGTTCTCGGCCCGACGGCCGACCTCGGCCTCGTGGGTCACGAGCAGGATGGTCTTGCCCTCGGCGTGCAGCTCGTCGAAGAGCTCGAGGATCTCGTCCGCGGTCTTGCTGTCGAGGTTACCGGTCGCCTCATCCGCGAGGATCAGGGCGGGGTCGTTGATCAGCGAGCGTGCGATGGCGACGCGCTGCTGCTGGCCGCCGGAGAGCTGCATGGGTCGGTGATGGAGGCGCTCGCCGAGCCCGACGCGCTTCGCCAGCTCGAGTGCTCGGTCCTCGATCCCTTCGGGGACCTCGTCCTGGTACATGACCGGCATGAGGATGTTCTCCAGGACATCCAGCTGCGGGATCAGGTTGTACGACTGGAAGATGAAGCCGAGCTCCGCGCCGCGGAAGGTCGACAGCTCATCGTCGTCGAGTTCGGCGACCTCCTGGCCGCGCACGCGGTAGGAGCCGCTCGACGGGCGATCGACGCAACCGAGGATGTTGAGCAGCGTGGACTTGCCGCTGCCCGAACTCCCCATGATGGCCCAGTACTCGCCCTTGCGAAACGTGAACGAGAAGCCGTCCAGGGCGCGCACCTCCTCCTCACCCATGCGGTACATGCGGGTGATGTCCGAGAGCTCTGCGACCGGCTCCGAGGGTGCCGAGCCCCCCGCTGGCTGGGGCTTCGCGCTCGCCAAGGTGGAATCGCTCACCGGTCGCCGCCCCCGCCACGTCCACCGCGGCCGGACCCGCCGGAGCTGGCGCCACGCTCGCGCATACGCTTGGCGATCTCGGCCCGCTGCTCGGCAGTGAGGGTGCCCCCTGGCTTGCCGCCGCGCCCTTCCCTCCCCGCCGGCCGGCCCGCGGGCATCTGGCCTCTGGCACCCGCTGCCGAGGCTCTCGCCGCCGGAGCTCCCGCAGCCGGGGCTCCCGCAGCCGGGGCGCCTACTGCCATCTC
>Ga0213863_10003521_pt1 | contig 10775 bp, 8 predicted proteins | sample PICome_8_FD_160128 | JGI IMG/M metagenome (GOLD analysis project Ga0213863, IMG submission 160128) | Coastal seawater microbial communities near Pivers Island, North Carolina, United States - PICO497 | ecosystem: Environmental > Aquatic > Marine > Coastal | place: USA: North Carolina | collected... | reverse complement strand
TTAGGCAAAAAATGACGATCGTTTTTGAGGAAAAAAAAAAGACAAAATTTCTCGTTTTCACTCTTCTCTCCCCCTTTTGAATACTTTTTACATATCGTCGTAATAAAAACACTCCTTCCTCTGCGTCAAAAAGCAGTCTTCTCTCTCTCTCTCTCTTGAATAACCACACAAACTTTCTTTCCGCGGCGATTTGTGTGTGTGTCTGTGAAAGAGAGACTTTGTTGCGTCGCGTTCGATATATAAACGCGCGTTTATATTTATATAAAGAAGAAGACTTTAAGAAAAAGACTCTAATAGTAGGAGTGAGAAGCGCGAAAAACAAATCGAAAATCAAAAATGAACGTCGACCGAGAAGAACCTCCTCGGCAACCTTTTGCAGCGGCGAGGATGCAAGCGGCAAAACAGGACGGCGGGGCATTCGTTCCGACGTTAAACGGCGGGTCGTTCGCGTCCACGCGCGTCCCGGTCGTGCCGTCGTTAAACGCGCGAGCGATTGGAGATTTGGTGAAAAACTGGAATCTGAACGCCCTCGCTCCGAGCGGCGTCAACGCTGGATCCGCGACGGCGATGAACAACGCGAAGAGACAAAAAAGCAATGGGGGTGGCGCGACGCAACAACAACAACGAGGGATGCACGCGATGGTGAAAGTTATCGACGGTGAGTCGATGTTGGTGAACAGGTGTTTGAACGAACGCGGGCACGTGAAAACGTCGAACGAGGTGAACGTGGCGTTGATTTTGAAAGAGTTGCCGGCGCACGTGCAAGCGCTTTTGATGGCGAACGACGAGGAGGAGGCGAAGGAATGGCAACGGAGGACGATGTCGGTTGTGAGCGACTTGGAGAGGGAGGAGGAAGAGGAGAACGCGTTCGGTTTTGGAGAATATTTGATGAATAGTTTGGACGTTTTGAAGAGAGTCGTTTCGCTTCGGTCGTTGAGGAGCGTGAAGCATTATTTCGAGAAGATCGGGTACGATCCGACGCCGGCGGTTTTGAACGCGGTTTTGTGCGTGTTGAGGAGAATATCGATGATGGATACCAATTTTTTTTCAGAGAATAACGACAACGACAAAGACTCTAGTAATACTAGTCTCGAGTTGAAGTGTGGGATTATGAAGACGTGCGTTGACATCGTGACCGGAATGTGGGAACAGGATTTGGTCAAATGCGCGGCGGAGTTGGCCACGTATCCGGTTCCAACGACGATAGCGCAAAAAGAAAACAACAGAAATGGAAAAGAAACTTTTCACGAGGAAAATATGCTGATGGCGTTTTACGATGCGGCGTATGCGATGACGAGAGAAGTGTACGCGACCATCGACGACGAGAAGCGGAACATCAGCGAGACGGAGGAGTTTCGCGCATTTTTAGATACGTTTGCATCGTTTGCGTTTAGCACGGAGATTGTGGAGTACGCGCATCATTCTGGTGGGAAATTGGAAACGATGAGAATGGTTCGATTGGCGTTAGCGTTGCTACAATACGCGTCGAAGGAAAATAGCAACCTTGGCGACACCGAACTTTGGACGAGATTGTGGTACACCGCCAAAGGCGCGCAGTGTTTGAGAACGATTTGTACCGCAGATGTAGATAACGAAAGCGGAGAGACTTTGTACGACAAGTATTTGCACGATGTGGCGTTAGAAACATCAAACGATGTCGAGAAAGCAGCCAATGTAGTCGCTCGCGATTGCTTAAAACTCGCCACGGAGTGCGCGGCGTTAGCGTTTGCGCAAGCGTTGGACGCGGTGTATCCGAAATACAACGCGCCTGCATTTTTTGGAAGCTTCGGTATGAATGGGAACGGCGATTCGAAGAGATGGCGAGTGTTTGCGACTTTAGCGAGGTGTTGCGAAGTGCTTTGCGAAGACTCCGAGGTTAGAGATGCGGTTATATCCGCGCTCATCGTTCCGTTGGCAAAGTTTATGTCGAACGTCGTTCGCGGACGAAGCGGCGACGGGAGCAAGAAGATATTCCCGAAACCAGCGGGTACGTTCTTCGTCATATTCGAGGAGGTGCGCATTCGAGGAGGCACGCAAAAAGCGACCGAAACGGTAAAACTGGCGTGGATGTTCATCTACGGAACGATCGCATCCGCGCAAGCCGCACCTTTCATGAAATCCAAATCCTTTGGCAAAGAGTTCGCTCTCCTGCTGAAAGACGCCTCCTCCGAAAAGCCCGACATTCACGGCGGCGCACACACCGCCGAACACGTGCGCGATTTACTGAGCGAGTTGCACGATAACGTAAAATCTTTAGTCGGCGCTGAAAACTCCAAGTTATTCGAAACCTTCTTGGCGGAGTTGTAGTAAAAGTATGATGTTTGATATCATCGCTACGTAGTATGCGCTAAGCGTCTCATCTCAAATCGACTATCGGTCTATTCTTCAACCTCCCAAAGGTATCTCTCTTAAAGTTCGGTCCGAACAAATACGCGTACGTGCACCCTCCAACTAACCCGCCGAAATGTGCCCAGTTATCGACTCTCGCGCTCGTCGCGCCATACACCGCGTTAATCATTAAGCTCGTCCCTAACGCGTTCAACTGTTCCTCCGCGCCGCTCCCTAACACGTCTTTGTGTCTGTACAAATACACGGCGAACGCTCCGGCTAAGCCAAAGATCGCCCCGCTCGCTCCGACGGCTGGATATTTGCTCATCTTATAGCTCGCGATGTTCCCGCTCAGTGCGCTCAGAGTGAACGCGGCGTACGTGTGCGTTTTGCCGAATATCCGTTCCACCGCGCTTCCGATGGCGTTTACGCTGTACATATTGACGAAGAGGTGGACCAACCCGCCGTGTAAAAACGCAGACGTGACGAGTCTGTAATACTGCCCGTTCGAGACGTTTTCGTTGACTTTCGCGAACGCCGCGGTCGCTTTTTGTCGCGTTAAGAGTTGCAACGAGTACCCCGCGAGTAACGAGAGGAGAAGCGCGTCCGTGGCCTTACGTTTCGGGTCGTTCGTGAACGGTTCGTTCTTCGAGTTGTTGTTTCCGTTTCCGTCGTCGTTTCCAACGATGCCGACGGCGTTGGTGTGCCTCTCGCGCCGAATGGAATTCCGAGCAGCGCCTTTTCCTCCTCTTTCTCCTCCTTTTCTTCTTCGACCGCGAGACGACGAGAAACCGATGGAGAGAAACGTCGTCGTCGCGCGCAAGGTAAACGTCCCCACATTGTGCGGAAATCGCGCACCTTTGGTCGTCGTCGCATTCGTCGACACGAAAGGTCGCATGGTTTGTGCAACTTCTAACTGTGCGGGCGAATTGGATAAAAAAGATATTCTCTCTGATGGAATCCATTTGTTGTCGCGTGCGCTTCACGACTCGCGGAACAACGTGATACCGCACAAAATGTTTGCGACGAGGACGGTTCCATCGTCCTCTCTTTGGTGTCGCGCCTCGTCTTCTTCATCGCAAAATCGTCGTTTTCATCTTCGACGCGAGATGACGACGACGACGATGATGCGCGAGCAGCGACCACGCGTTGTCCGTACGACTCAAGCGTCGAACGATGAAGACGCGTCGTCGTCGTCATCGATAAAAACGACTTCAAATCCAGCGTTGAAAGCGGCGTGGTTCGCGTCGGAACAGTTCGGGAAAGCGATTGGTGGTGGTAAGAGTAACTCTTCCGCGACTGTTCTTGAGAAGCAGGAAGAGAACGTGATGACGACGAGAGCGGAGACGATCGATTTGTTGGCGAAAGATTACGAGAAAAATTACTTCATAGGAGGCGAAAGCGAGATGAAAGCGTACTCGAGTTCGTGCGTTTTCGCGGACCCGTTCGTCTCGTTTACCGGGTTAGATCGATTTAAACAAAACGTTGGGAACTTAGGGACGTCTTTACGAGACGTGGAGTGTAAGGTGTTGAAAACGGTGGATAACGGGGTTGGGGGTGTTATTTTCTATTGGAAGTTTTCGGCGGTGGTTGACGCTTTGCCATGGCGACCGAAGTTAGCCGCGAGCGGGAACACGACGCACGTTTTAGACGATGCAAATAAAGTGGTGAAACACATCGAAGCGTGGGACGTGGACCCGTGGGTGGTTCTGAAGAAACTGTTAGTGCCGGCGTCGAAGTTACCGGAGAATAAGTGGGAGCTCGGGATGCTGGCGGTATCGCAGCGAGATGGCTTTGGCGCGTTGCAAGCTATTTCAGAACCCGGGGTGAAACTGTTTGCGGCGTTATTCGTCTTAGAAAAGTTACCCGGGGTAAACTTAGGTGGGTTTGAGGCGTTTACGTCGTTGATGCTTGTGGCAACGGCGGTTACGGAATTTTGGGCGCTGCTCATTTCTTTCGGTGTCGTGAAGAAGTAATATATTTCTGCGTTTGTTTTGCTCGCGTTCATTTTTAGTTGCTATCTATACATTATGTTATTAAAAAGTGTTGTGTGTCTGTGCGAAAGGAAGTTATTTTTTTCGAAGCTTTTTGCGCGTACCGGCGCCAGTCGTTTCCGCTTTTCTCTTCTCCGCTTTCTTCGGTTTCGCTTTTTCTTTTTCCGCTTTTCCGCCTTTCTCTTCAGTATCTCTAAATCCAATATTTAAACCGCCCGTTTTCTGCCCGGGTGGTTTTCTATCCGCAATGGTTTGCTGCTTCATGCTCGCTCCCGCCGCTGGAAATCCATCCATGTTACTAAAACCTCCTCTATCTGCCGTCGTCGGCGTCTGCGGAACGTTCGCTCCGAGCGCCGGCCCCGAAGCCGTCGCCGGAGGTAACTGAATCGCAACCGCTTTACCCGCCTGCACTAACTTCTCGTGCGCAGAGGCTATCTGCTTTCTCAAAGTCAAATACACGCCGCACTGCTTTCTCAAACGCAACCAACCAGCCACGGCAGCTTTGGTTCCATTTCTTGGTTCCGGACATCCCAATTCCTCCACCGATTGGTCCAACCGTTTGGCGTACCTCGGTCCTAAACCTGAATTCGGCGCATCTCTCCCTGCAATTTCCGCCGCTACTTCCACCGCCCTCTGCGATCTCGGGTACACTCCCGGCTGCACGTCGTCTCGACTCGTTTGCGTCGTCGTGCACGGCACGCCGTGGTGCGGCATGTCGCTTTCGAAATCCTTTCTGATCTCCTCAATCTTCGCCCGCTTCTCGTGCGCGGCAAACCTATTCGGTGCGAACACCGCTTGCTGTCGTTGCAACAACGCGTGCGTCTCAGCTCGTCTATCGGACTCAATCTTCTTCACCTGCGCCAATATATCCGCCTCCTCCTTGTGCGCCACGTTCGTCCTCGCCAACAACGTCTCCAACGCTTCTTTCCTCATTAACTCGTGTTGCGGATCAAACGGCGTCTTACAAATCAAATTCGCCTCCGCTTCTTCCTTATTCGACGCCCGCGCTCTCACCAGCGCTCTGCACACTTCATAATATCGAGTCTTCATATCCTCGATGCTTCTCTCGCACGGACTCGCCGTGCTCGACCATCGATCTTTAGCTACTATGAACCGTAAATCAAACCTTCGTAACATCTCAAACAAATATTCCGTCTCTTCTTTCGACCAAGGTTTGAACGCCAGTCGGTCGTCATTCATTAAACTCTCCTTGTTTTCTTGATTCTCGTCGTTTTCGTTCGTATCATTCTCGGAAGGTTTCTCCGCTTTCGTTTCCTTCGAATCTAAATTCGCGATCCATCTCTCGTACTCTCGCTCCGTAAACTCCGGCACTTCCACTTTCTTGTTATACTTTGCAAACGCGTAATCGCCTCCGATATCCACGCCGTACCCGGTCGCTTCTAAACCAGTCCCTGGTAAAAGTTTCCCACCGGTACCCGCCGCACCATCTTTCCCCCCCGTCGCCGCCGCCGCGCCGATATTCTTCTTCACCCAGTGCTTCAACATCAACCCATCGGTCCGGGCAGAATTCCGAAACGGCTGCCACGACCACGAGACTTTCCTCGCGGAAACTTTCCTTTTCGTTTTCAAGCCGGCGTGCGTGGGGACTAGCGGTACCAACGCGTCCACCATTCCTCCTCCATTCGCTTTATCTTCTCCTCCTCCTTGCGCATGAAGACCTTGCATTCCGCCCTGAGAATGGCTCGATTGGTTTCCCCGAACGATTTGCCACACCTCTCGGCTCATGCCTTTCGGTTTGACCTCTTTCTTCGATTTCTTCGTTCCTAAACCACTCGCGTTAGCGTTTGGGTTCTCCCGCGGGATCCCGAGCATGTCTTTGAAGTCCGACATTATTATTCTGATGTGTGTGTGTGTGAGAAGAAGTGCGTGTTGATCTGCCGCAATTCGATTTGCCCTAGAGAGAGAATTGGACATTTTGAACTCAATTTGTCCTCATTTTTAAAAGGTAAACAGAGCTTTTCGAAGCGATTAAGAGCAATGGAAGGCGCGATGACGTACCTGGAGAAGTACGCGGACGGTGAGTGTTGGTGACTTTTATTACCTTTTTTGTATTTAGGAAGAGGAGTGTGCACCACGTTTGCATCCTCTCTCTCTCTCTCTCTCTTTGCGAATTGGACATCAGTTCTCTCGATCCATTTCTCTCTCACTCACACAAACACACACCCTCTCTCTCTCTCTATCTCTCTCTCTCTCTTTACCGAAAACAGTCAATCAAGACGTCCCCGCGGAATTCCAGCGCATACTGAACACCATGGCCGATTTGGACCACCGAGTCTCGAAAACTCGAGACGCCATTCAAGAAAAAGTAAACGAGTGCTTAGAGCTCCCTGGGTTACACTCGCGAGGCCTCTCGAAAGATAACGAGACGAAGATTTTAAAACTGAGGAAAGATATCGACGAGTCGCACGAGCACGTGGAAATGTTATCGAAAGAGAAGATACGATTAGCGACGTTAGCGCTGGAGATTTTAGAGAAGAACGTGATGGTACAACTCGACGAGGACTTGGAGCGATATCGGGAGGAGTTGAAAGCGAACCAGGAATTCGGCGAGGAGGAAAAGTTTAAGAGTAGCAATAAAGCGATGGATATGGATATCGGGACGCCTACGAGAGGACCGAGCAGACAAGGTTCGAGAATGGGTGGTGGTGGGAACAATTCGAACGAAAATTTACCGGGATTAGGAAACGAACAACCAGCAGGAGGACAGAAGAAAAATTTACAGATTGGCGATTTGGTCGCCGCGAACATCGGCGAGTTGAACATTGGCCCAGGTGCGCACGAGTGGATCGTAGGAACCGTGTTTCGATACATTCCCGCGACGGACGAATACGACATCGTCGATGCCGACGACGACACGAACAAAAATAACCCGAACAACAAGAACATCGCCAGAGGAAATAAAAAAGGAGGCACGAAAAACATGAAGAAAACTGGAGGCAAAGAATCGAAAGAAACCACCTACCGGTTATCCGCGAAAGCGTGCGTCATCGCGCTCCCGAAAACCGCAAATCCGTCGCACGGCGCTACAAATTTCGACGACGGCGCGTACGTCTTAGCAGTCTACCCTCAAACGACCACTTTTTATAAAGCCAAAGTCGTTCGCAGCGCGTCTCGCATACCGCCGAGCGGCGACTACGGCGAGTTTTTGTTAGAATTCGAGGACGACGGCGACGTGCCGAGAAGGGCGGTGCCGTTCAGGCACGTCGTCGAGTGCCCGAAGACCATGTAGCTGAACCGTTATGTTTTTATTAATATCGCGTACGTAGTATTGCTATTCATTCCCCGCGAGTACTAGTTCGTATTAATAGAGTGAGCTGCGAACAACGTTTCCCTCTCCCCTCCTCTGAACTAAAAAAGTACAAAAAAGAGGAGATCGTTTTTATCAGACACAACGACGCTTTCTTGCGCTCGCAGTCCCAACGCGAAATTTGAACCAAGCAAAATAGTCAAACGTGGCCAACTCAGCAGTAATTCTTTCGTTTCCCCTGCGTCAGAAAAAACGCGCGGGAAACTCTCAAAAGTTTTTGAGAGCACAACACACAGACACACACGTTACGTAAAAAGTCTCAAAGCTCGCGCGAGAGATATTTCTTCGTCGTAAAGCGCGCGCAGAAGCGCGCGCAATTTGTCGCGCGTGCGGGAAAAAGCCGCGATTCGATTCGTCGCTTCCCGAGAACGAGCGATTGGTTTAAACCGTTTGAACTCGATTTGAAACGAACCGCCAAAACTTTAGAGAAAAGAAAATGGCGAATCAAAGGTACGCGCGATCGTTTTTCACGCGAGCACGTCCTCTATTCGAGTCGAGGAAAAGTCGTCGCGTTTGTTTCGACCGCTTTTAGGCGCGGATCTGCACTCTGCGCGCGCTTAGTCGTCAATCTTAAATCTTCAAACGGAGAGAAAAGAGTTCGTTAGGACGTCGACGACCGAGGCACCTTTTTTCTTCATTCCGACGGTTCGATTTTGACCTCGTTTTTGCTCAGAAAATTCTCTTAAAATACTCCTTTTTTGCACCAAAAGACTGACTTGTTTTTCTACACAGCAGAGACGATCATCTCGCGAATCCGATGGCGATGATGATGATGGCGGGACCGGACGCGAACAATGCTACTACCGCCGCCGCCGGGACGAATAATGATATCAACTTGGTGAGACCGACGGCGTCGAATACGACGACGTACGCGAACGCGGGGGCGTACGGCGGTCAAATGCCGGGGCCGAATAACTACTTCGGGAACCCGTTTTTTATGTCGCAGATGTGGAATAACGCGGCCGCGATGATGAATATGAATGCGGCGGCGGCGGCGGCGGCGGCAACCGGGAACTTTCCGGCGATGATGGGAGCGATGCCGCAACAACTCCAAGGACAACCGCAGCCGATAACGGCGGCGGCGGCGACCGGCTCGGCAAAGAAGAATTCGACGACGAGGCTTCGAGACATGACGAAACAAGCGAAGAGTCGTTCGGATAACTCCGAAGCGACGAGTCATAAAGAGTCTCCGCTTTCCGACGACGAGGTTGAACATCCTCAGAAGGAGAGACGGCGGCACAAACAGGAAGAGGAAGAAGGAGAAGAACAAGACGCGAAAGATCATCAACCGCAACTGGCAAAACCAGTCGTGGACGATTCGTTACCAGAACCGTGTGCGAACAAGACGTGTGCATTTTGTAGGACGCAGAAAACGCCACTGTGGCGGAACGGTCCTTTTGGTCCGAAGACGTTGTGTAACGCGTGCGGCGTGAAGTTCAAACTCGGAAAGTTAGCCGGCGACGAGGATGGTCACGTGGTGAGTGTTATCGTACCGAGACAAAAGCGGCGGAAGAACGGGTCGGCTGGGACGGCGAGTCATGCCGCGGCCACGGCGGCGGCGCAAAACGCGGCAACTTCTTCGGAGGCGGTTGGCGCATCGAATACTGCGACTGCGATGACGAGCAGCAACAACGCCACCGCCTCCGCGACGGCTCGATTTGCGGCAGTCACGGCGGCAAACGCGGCGAGAGCTGGGTTTTCCAACGCACCGTTGAAAGTTCGTCACACCGTTCACACGAAAAAAAGCGTCGAGCCAAAAGTGAGAGGTATCGTCGGCGGATGGCGTCCGGAAATGGGTGGTCCGATGCGAGTGTCTTCTCCTTTCGTCGTGGCGGATTACGACGGCGCCGTTTTACTAATGGTCTTAGCCGGCGAAAACGACAAAACAGCTACTACTACTACTACTACTACCGTGAGTAATACGTAGTGATTCCGCTTGTCTGTGTTATTTGTGTACAATAAAAGTTAAATCAGAAGAAGAAAAGTTTTGGGAAGAGTGTACGTTTTATATTTTGTTTATTAAAAAAAAGTCGTCTTCGAAGATGCGTGTAAAAGAAGAAGAAGCCACGAAGAAGTGTGTGTATATAATATGTATATGAGCTTTCAAAAGCAGCATCAGACGAGAGACGCGATTGTGTTTTTAAATATATCAACCTTTTAATATTAGTGTTTGTTTGTAAAAAAGAGTGAAGTAACCGCGAGAAGTTGCGGTGCTTTCGTAAAGATTTATATTATTATCATTCATCCTTCGTGTTGTCTCAATGCAAACCCATAAAGTGATCCATGGCGACGCTCAGCGCCGCCATGGTTCCGCACCCAATACACGCCGCCTTCGGTCCAGCCCTAGCGGCCATGGTCCCTCCGGTAAAACACCCCGCGTACGCGCTGTTGTAAATATCGTGCCTCGCTCTCGTCTGTTCGACGACGCACTCGCTCCCGGCGTACAGCGCGCCAAACGCCGCGAAGCCTTTCGCGTACGACCACGACTTCGACGCCGTGCTCCTCGCCGTTTGTTTCAAAGTCTCCGCGATTGACACTTTCTTCTGCGTCATCGTGTGATCCGGCGCTTCAAACGCCCCGAAAAATATCCCCATCGCGATTCCTAAAACCCCCCCCATAACTCCCGACAACGCCGTCTTCACCACGCAATTGTTCATCACGTCCCCTTGCATTTGCTCTTCCGCGGTTGGAATCTGTATCGGTGTGTACGTTTTCGCCGCTTTTTCTTTCTTTTTCTTCTTTTTCGTCTCTTCCTCGATGTCCTCTTTCGGTTTTTTCAGCAGATAATCCGCCGCATCTTTCAGCCTTTCGATGTTGTTATTGTTGTTGTTCTCCTCCCCGTCGTCCTTTCTTGTTTCGATGGATACATTGGACGACGATGTGCTCGCCTTATTCGCTTCTTCTTCCATTCGCGCCGTTTTATAAAACGCGCTCGAAAATTCCCTCAAAAAGTAAAACTTCTTCTCGTTTTCTTCTTCGTCTGTTCCTCCCATCGTGGTCTCTCTCTCTCTCTGTCTTACTTACGCGCAAAGCGTAAAGTGTGTGTGTGTGTGTGTGTGTGTGTCCAAAAAAGAATGACTCTGCGGAAAGAAAAAAAATCGAACGAAAACAAAAATTTCGAAACC
>Ga0213863_10003520_pt1 | contig 10777 bp, 9 predicted proteins | sample PICome_8_FD_160128 | JGI IMG/M metagenome (GOLD analysis project Ga0213863, IMG submission 160128) | Coastal seawater microbial communities near Pivers Island, North Carolina, United States - PICO497 | ecosystem: Environmental > Aquatic > Marine > Coastal | place: USA: North Carolina | collected... | reverse complement strand
TACCATAAATTACGCAAGGTACCTGCCCTTGGCTTCTCAGTTGTTTGTTGGCAGATTTACCTACTCGGTCTCTTACCGCACCTTTTAATGCAATTACTTTCATGTTATTGTTTTAAAAAAATTGTTGTTTTAAATATATGTTAAATTAACTCGCCTTGATACGAGTCTGATATGTTGAATAATGAGCTTATTGATCCAAATTCACTCACGTTTCGTATGGCGTTGGCAAATAGTTTGTCTACGCTCAATACTTTGATTTTTTTGTAGTTCCCTGGTTTGAGTGGAATGGTATCACATAGGATGATCTCCTCCAATACAGAGTTTTCTAAATTGTCATAAGCCTTACCACTAAGTACAGGGTGGGTACATACTGCTCGTACAGATTTCGCTCCTTTTTCTTTGATTAGAGCTGCTGCCTTACATAGGGTATTGGCTGTATCGCATATATCATCTATAAGTACTACGTCTCTTCCTGTTACGTCGCCTATGATGGTCATACTGGCTATCTCATTAGCACGCTTACGTGCTTTGTCGCATATTACTATCTCTACACCCAAAAACTTAGCAAACTCACGCACACGCTTGGTTGCACCGACATCAGGAGCTGCGAGTAACAAGTTTTCTGTTTGTATGCTTTTGATGTATGGAATGAATATGACGGTAGAATCAAGATGGTCTACCGGTATATCAAAAAATCCTTGAATTTGCGGAGCGTGTAAGTCCATGGTCATTACTCTATCTGCACCCGCTGCTGTGAGTATATTGGCCACCATCTTAGAACTTATAGGAACACGTGGCTTATCTTTTCTATCTTGACGTGCAAGACCGAAATAAGGAATAACAGCTACCACTTTGTGAGCCGAAGCACGTTTAGCTGCATCTACGAGCATAAGAAGCTCCATTAGATGATCAGCAGGCGGCATTGTACTTTGAATGATGAATACATCACAACCTCTTACTGTTTCGTCTATACACGGCTGAAACTCACCGTCACTAAATATATTGACAGTTACAGAACCTAAGGGTTGACCATAAGAAGCAGCAATTTTTTCGGCCAATGGCTTTGAACCAGACCCAGCAAAGATTTTTACTTTGTTTATAAAAGATGGCATATTTTATGTTTTACTTTCACTCTGCTCCTTGCAGAATTATCATAAACTTAAGGTGCTCATAAAACACCTCTTGTTATATATTTTAATAGGGAAAGAGAATATTAAATTCTGCTTTCCCTTTACGCTTGTTGGCCGACCAGGGCTCGAACCTGGACTCTTCTGTACCAAAAACAGACGTGTTGCCAGTTACACCATCAGCCATTTTCACTGCAAATTTACAATGATTATTTTAATTTGCAACATCACTCATAAATTGAATTTGAAATATTTTCATCTCTTCGTGAGTGAACTCCCCTTCAAATTCATTTACAGCGTTATCTATATTACCAGTTTGCTCTTCTTTGAAGAAATCATAAATCTCCTCCGCACCTTCAGGGTCTATAAGTTCATCTATATGATATTCCAAATCTACGGCGGTCCCAGAATATACGATGGCCTCTAATTCTTCTAAGAAATCTACAAAATCCATCCCTTGTCCTTTGGCTATATCTTCCAATGGAACTTTTTTGTCGATGTTCTGAATGATGTGAATTTTCTTAGCACTTTTGTTTACAATAGACTTGAGAACTAAATCATCTGGACGTTCGATGTTGTTCTCCTCTACGTATTGGGCAATAAGCTCAATAAATGGTTTACCGAATTTCTTGGCTTTATTCTTTCCAACACCTATGATGTTTTCCATCTCCGGCATAGAAATAGGATACTTATAGGCCATATCCTCGAGTGACGGTTGCTGGAAAATGACGTAAGGAGGAAGCCCCATTTCTTTGGCTACTTCTTTTTGTAATTCCTTTAGCTTACCAAAAAGTTTCTCGTCATATACCGCCTCTATCTGTATGTTGTCAAAGTCGGCATCACTTATGGGTTCAAACTCACGGTCTTGTGAGATATGTACTGGTGTTGGTTTTGCTAGGTAAGCCAAGCCTTCTTCGCTAATGCTAAGCAGTCCGTATCGCTCTATGTTTTTGATAATCAGATTGTTAATCTGGCCGTAGCGTATTAATGTTTTCCAGTAGTTTTCGCCTTCTTCTTTTCCGTGACCAAAGAGTTTAAAGGTGTTGTGCTTATAAGCCTTCACCTCGGGCGAGGCTGTGCCCGTAATAATATTTACAACGTGCTTGAGTGCTACCTTACCACCTGTGTAGTCTATGGTTTTGAGTGCGAGTATGAATTGTTCTGTAGCTTCTGTTGTTTCTTTAGGATTGCGACAGTTGTCACACATCTTATTGCATCCATCAGAGTCAAAAGTTTCTCCGAAGTAGTGGAGCAGTGATTTTCGTCTACACTGAGAAGACTCCGCAAAGTAGGCCATCTCAGATATGAGTTGGGTACCTATCTCACGCTCGGCTACTGGTTTATCTTTCAGAAATTTCTCCAGTTTTTCGGTGTCCTTGGGGTTGTAGAATAGCATACAATCGCCGTCTAGCCCATCTCTACCTGCTCTTCCTGTTTCTTGGTAATACCCTTCTAGTGATTTAGGTACATCATAATGTATCACAAATCGTACGTCGGGTTTATCTATACCCATACCAAAGGCGATGGTTGCACATATTACATCGCAATCTTCCATCAGAAACGCGTCCTGATTACCCGCTCGCGTTTTGGCGTCTAATCCTGCGTGGTAAGGCAATGCATTTATCCCATTGGCTTGTAATATTTCAGCTACGTCTTCGGTCTTCTTTCGGCTAAGGCAATAGATGATTCCACTTTTCCCTTTGCGTTTATTTACAAAGGATATGAGGTCTTTCATCGTTTGAGCCTTACTGCCCTTGGGCATTACCTCATAGTATAGGTTGTCCCTGTTAAACGATGATTTGAATACCTTAGCATCCAGCATATTCAGACTTTTTTGGATATCCATTTGCACCTTGGGTGTAGCTGTAGCTGTGAGAGCTACCATAGGTACGTCATCTATTTCTTTTACAATTTGCTTTATACGTCTGTACTCCGGTCTGAAATCGTGTCCCCATTCAGAGATACAGTGTGCCTCGTCTACCGCAACGAAACTTACTTTTACCGAGCGTAAAAAGTCGATGGTTTCATCTTTTTTGAGTGTTTCGGGTGCTACGTATAGCATTTTTGTTCTTCCTTCGCTAACGTCATTTTTTACACGTTCGGTTTGTGTTTTGGTAAGTGAAGAGTTCAAGAAATGAGCAATGGAGTCACTTTCGCCAAATCCTCTAATGGCGTCTACCTGGTTTTTCATCAGAGCGATGAGTGGTGATATAATAATAGCGGTGCCACCACTTATGAGTGCGGGTAATTGGTAGCAAAGTGATTTTCCCGCTCCTGTAGGCATAATTACAAAGCAGTCATCTCCTTGCATAATAGTTGAGATCACCTCTTCCTGCATCCCTTTAAACGAGTCGAAACCAAAAAACTCCTTTAAACTCCTTCTTAAATCCACAACGTTTGCTGCCATTTTCTGTATATAATAATTCTGTTAATTCTTAATTGGATGACTAATATAATACTCTTTGGTTCACTTGAAGAAATAAATTTTTAATTTGCACATAAAATTGTGCTCAATCTCACCCAAATACTACAAATAGCAAAAGATACTTTGCTCCTCGAAAGCCAAAGCTTGTTGAGTTTAACAGAGAAACTAACGCCTAGTTTTGCTGAGATTACTATGGCAATTCTTGAGTCGAAAGGGAGGGTAGTAGTAACAGGCATTGGCAAAAGTGCCATAATAGGCCAGAAAATAGTTGCAACTTTTAATAGTACTGGAACACCTTCCTTATTTATGCACGCGGCAGATGCCATCCACGGAGATTTGGGTATGGTACAGCGTGATGATGTCGTTATTTGTATTTCTAAGAGTGGCAATAGTCCGGAGATTCAAGCCTTGGTGCCACTTATACTAAAAGGAGGAAACAAGCTTGTAGGTATTACAGGTAATTTGAATTCGTATCTAGCCGAGCATAGTCATTACATATTGGACACGACCGTATCTAAAGAAGCGTGCCCCAATAACTTGGCACCTACTACCAGTACTACCGCACAAATGGCCATGGGTGATGCACTTGCCGTTGCATTGATTAAGTGCAGAGATTTTCAATCGCAAGATTTTGCTAAGTATCATCCGGGAGGAGCGTTGGGCAAACGACTGTATCTCACCCTTGCTGATGTTGCCAAGCAGAATACTATACCACAAGTAGCGATAGATGCTAAGTTGCCGGAATGCATTGTGGCTATGACCAAGGGAAGGATGGGAGCTGTTTTGGTGATAGAGAATAAAGGGTTAAAAGGAATCATTACGGATGGTGATTTGCGTAGAATGTTAGCCAAACACTCCAATATAGGAGATTTTAATGCTGAAATGATAATGACGCCCAATCCAAAGACCAAGAAACCAGGAGTGCTAGCAACAGAAGGTGTGGCATTTATAAAAGAACATAAAATAAATCATATCATATTGGCAGAAGATGGTGCACCATTAGGCGTTATACATATACAAGATTTGATAAAGGAGGGATTGATTTGAAAATATTAAAAAATACATATGCGGTAATACTCGCGGGAGGAATAGGAAGCAGGTTTTGGCCAGTGAGTCGTAAGGATAAACCGAAACAGTTCATTGACATATTGGGCACAGGAAAAACGCTCATTCAGCAAGCTTGTGATCGCTACACCAAACTGGTGCCTAAGGAGAATATCATCGTCATAGCAAATGAGGATTACGTACCTTTGATAAAGGAGCAACTCTCGGAATTAGCAGACACTCAAATACTGGGAGAACCGATGGGTAAAAATACTTCTGCTTGTGTGGCTTACGCAGCCAACAAGATCGCAGACCTCAATTCTGAGGCGGTTATCATCATTGCCCCTAGTGACCATCTCATTCAAAACGAAGGTGATTTTATACAGCAAATGCACCTTGCACATCGATTTGCGAAGGAGAATGATGCACTTATTACGCTCGGTATAAAACCTCATCGACCAGATACGGGCTACGGTTACATTCAATATAACAAAGAAGAAACTAGTAAGGGCGTAAATAAGGTGATTACATTTACCGAAAAACCTCCTTTGGAAATGGCAGAAAAATTCTTGGAAAGTGGTGATTTTCTGTGGAATAGTGGAATGTTTGTGTGGAGTGCTAAGAGCATATTAACTGCTCTCGATGAACATTTGCCTGAGTTGAATCTCACCTTTGCCGAAGGAAAAGGAGCATACAACACGCCCCTGGAGAAGCAGCACATAGACCGTATTTATACGGAAATACAGAGCGTTAGTATAGATAATGGTCTGCTCGAAAAAGCCGACAATGTATACGTATTGCCATCAGACTTCGGGTGGAGCGACCTAGGTACTTGGAAAAGTGTATATGAACAACTGCCAGCAGAGGGAGATAATAAGGTACTCAATGTGGACTTAGAAGCTATAGAATCTACCAATAACTTAATCGTAAGTGACAAAAATAAGCTGGTAGTTATCAAAGACTTAAAAGGTTATTTTGTGGTAGACACGGAAGATGCCCTCTTGATATGCAAAATAGACCAAGAGCAAGAGGTGAAAAAAATAGCATCTCACGTGCAGAAAAAATATAACGGACGTTATAGTTAAAATGAACAAGCTGGTTCTCATATTTCTTTGTGTCGTATCTATTAGTTTTAGATATCATCAGCAGATTAGCATTCAGCAAACGGACATTCAGAATGTAGAAACACTCGAACCTTTTTATGCTCAACTGAGAGCAATACCTACAGACAGCAACACCGTAAGCATTGTGCATATAGGTGATTCGCATATTCAATCCGATTTTTTAACGGGAATGGTACGCAATAAGATGCAAACTACCTTTGGAAATGCCGGTAGAGGGTTTGTATTTCCGTACCGCATTGCTCACACAGGCGGAGCTTTAGATGTAAAATTTGACCACAGCGGAGAATGGAGTTATTGTACCGTGAAAAACAACTACTCTACTTGCAACCTGGGTGTATCTGGATTTAGTGCTATATCAGGTATGGGTTCTGATTTTCGCTTTAGGGTACGCACGTGGGATAGCGTAGATAGGTCGTTTACCAAACTCAAAATCCTGGATAAGAGCGGTGATTTTTTGCCGAAGGAATGTACAGGGAACTACATTCACGACAAAGAAAATGAGCATACTACTATCTACTTTGACATCGCCCAAGATAGTATAGAGTTAGCTCCTTTTAACGAAGGGAGTAGCTTAGCCGAAATACAGGGATTAGTATTGGAAAATGAACAACCGGGTGTACTATATCATGCTATGGGTGTGAATGGCAGTACCGTTTCTCAATATTTGCGAAGCACGGGATTCGAAGAACAAATAAATGAACTAAACGCGTCACTTGTTATTATCAGTTTTGGTACAAATGATTGCTACACACGAAGCTCACGCTACTGTTCTAACTGTGTAAAAGAAAATTATCGAACGTTGATAAAAAGGATACGAGCACAGAACCCTGATGTCTCCATTCTAATCGCCACACCACCAGATCATTATGTATATCGTAAGTATCCGAGTAAATATCTAGGTGCGTTAGTAAACGACTTACTCATTTTAGCAGCCGAAGAAAATGTGGCTATCTGGAATCTGTATGAAGCTATGGGAGGTAAAAATTCGATAGTCAAATGGAGAGATAATGGGTTAGCGGGGAGAGATTTAATACATTTTACTATATCAGGATATGAGCTACAGGGAGAGATGCTGTACGAAGCATTAATGCGTGGTTATAGCCTAAACTAAAGGAATGTTTAACTGGGAAGATATCATAAGCTACTCGGCCGATAAGCCTCTACTGTTTAATCAGTATATTTTCCTTTTCCTGTTCACCGCCATCTTTGCAGGATATACCTTCATCCACAAACAGGTGCGTATTCGAAACATCTATTTACTCGCATTTAGCTTGTTTTTTTATTACAAGTGTAGTGGGTTTTACTTTTTACTATTACTATTCAGCACAGCGGTAGACTACGTTCTTGGTTTCTTAATTCACAAAACTAAACCAAAGTGGAAAAGGCAGCTACTGCTCACCATAAGTCTGATAGTAAATCTTGGACTGCTCGGATTTTTCAAGTATTCCTACTTTATTGTAGATAGCATTAACAACTTAGCAGGCACTTCTTTTCAAGCAATAAATTTTTTAGCAGTATTTGCAAATGGAAGTTTCGGAACGGCGTATGACATTTTTGATATTGTTCTTCCCGTAGGTATTTCTTTTTATACGTTCCAAACTCTGAGCTACAGCATAGATATATACCGTAAGAAGATAGAACCTTGTCAAAACATTTTTGATTTTGCCTTCTTCGTTTCCTTTTTTCCTCAGCTGGTAGCAGGACCTATCGTGCGTGCAGCAGATTTTTTACCTCAGATAAGAAAGCCGTACTACTTGAGTAAGGCCGGTTTTGGCGAAGCCGTATTTCTAATTATCTCTGGGTTAATAAAGAAAGTCGTCATAAGCGATTATATCAGCATCAACTTTGTAGATCGTGTATTTGAGGCTCCAGAGTTATACAGTGGTTTCATGAATCTGATGGCAGTGTACGGGTATAGCATTCAGATCTATTGTGACTTTTCGGGCTATTCTGATATTGCGATAGGCTTAGCGGCGTTACTTGGTTTTACGCTGCCCATTAACTTCAATGGACCATACAAATCTCAGAGTCTTACCGATTTTTGGCGGAGATGGCATATATCACTTAGCTCGTGGCTTAGAGACTATTTGTACATTTCCTTAGGAGGAAATCGCAAGGGAACTATTCGCACTTATTTCAACCTATTTATGACGATGCTCCTGGGTGGACTATGGCACGGAGCGGCACTCAAGTTCATTGTGTGGGGAGCGTTGCACGGAGTTGGTTTAGCGATACACCGTGTATGGTCGCGATGGTTTAACATTGGGGTAAATACCTTCGGTAAAGTAATATCTGTACTCATTACCTTTCATTTTGTTGCGTTCTGTTGGATGTATTTCAGAGCGGCAGATATACATACGGTGGCTTTAATGCTGAAGACTATCTTTACTAATTTTGATTGGGGAGGCATTGTCCCTCGTGTATTGGGTTATTGGAAAGTATTCTCATTTATGACCCTAGGTTATGTCGTACATATGCTACCTAGTCGGATTAAAAATAATATTAAATCGTGGTATTCCGATGCTCACATCATTACCAAAATCTTGGTTTTTGTTGGAGTTGTATTTTGTATTTATCAAGCTAAGAGTGCTGATATACAGCCGTTTATATACTTTCAGTTTTAAAATTTCAGCCCATTGGCAAAGCAAGCTTACCATCCCCATGATGACAAGGCCCGCTGCGAATGGTGCCTAAAGGATGAGCTATATGTAAAGTATCATGATGAAGAGTGGGGAATTCCAGTACATGATGATGTATTGTTGTTTGAGTACCTTCTATTAGAGACTTTTCAGGCTGGGTTGAGTTGGCATACTATTCTCAAAAAACGCGAAGGGTTTCGCATGGCGTTTGATAATTTTGATGCAGATTGTATTGCAAATTATGGTAATACGGAAATTGATATTTTAGTAAATAATCCAGGCATCATACGCCACAGAGGTAAGATAGAAGCCGCTATTATTAATGCTCGAGTATTTCTCAGATTGCAACACGAGTATGGATCATTTGACAACTACATTTGGCAGTTTACAGATTATAAGACAATAAACATAGCTGTAAAAACGTGGGCGGACGTACAAACCAAAACGCCCCAAAGTGACGCTATGAGTAAATCCCTAAAGAAAGAAGGGTTCAAATTTGTAGGCAGTACAACGTGTATGGCATTTATGGAGGCTGTAGGAATGGTGAGTGACCATTTTGAATACTGTTGGAGAAATAATTCGGCGTAGGAACACATTTTAGGTTGCAGGAACTTGCCTATAAGGCGAGTTCCTGTGTGAATTTGTAGAATTTTCACTATCCGTTTACCTTTTCAGGTTGAGGTGTATTAACCACCTCAATGATACAAAAAGTACTCTCCGATATGAGCAACGAGGCACGAGACCCTCGTTATTTTCAGATTTTATTCTTAGGTACATTTTTACTATACGGTGTATCATATCTGGGTTGGCAAAATGAGACAAGTAAGTACATAGCCTTACTTGCCTCAGTCGTAGTCACACAACTTGCTTTTACACACTACACCACTAGGAGGTATAGCTCCATAAAAAGTGCGTTGATTACAGGATTAGGACTATGCCTGTTGCTCAGGACAGGGAGCATTCATACCGCTATTCTAGCTGCGGCAATAGCCATCAGCACCAAGTTTCTTATCAAGGTGAAAAACAAACATATTTTCAATCCAGCCAATGTGGGCATTATTGCAGCTATGCTGCTTGCCAACGATGCGTGGATAAGCCCAGGCCAGTGGGGAAGTAGTGTGTTGCTGTGGTTTTTTGTGGGGGCTGCAGGACTTATGATGATACTCAAGGTAGGCAGGTTAGACACCTCATTTACGTTTATTCTCACTTTTGGTGTATTGCTATTTGCTCGGCAAGTGCTGTACTTGGGTTGGGAGCCCAGTGTGTGGCTGCATCAAATGAGCAACGGTACACTACTGCTTTTTACTTTTTTTATGATAACCGATCCTATGACGACACCCAATCATAAGTATGCTCGCGTATTGTGGTCCGTGGTATTGGCCGTAGGGCTCTTTGTAGCTTCTAATTTCTTTTATATGCAGACGGCGGCGATATGGCTTTTGGTCATTTTTAGTCCATTTACTCCCTTGTTCGACAAGCTCTTTGTCGCACGCAAATTTGAGTGGGAAGGCATTCCGCTAGAAAGAAATGACACCGTAATAATCAAATAAATAACTAAATAATAATATGAAAAAAATAGTTTTATCACTAATGGCCGTATGTTCTATGGGCCAAGTAGCATTAGCCTTTTGCGGGTTTTATGTTGCCAAAGCAGGAGCAGATTTATACAACAACAAGAGCGAGGTGATACTGGTAAGAGATGGTAACAAAACAACCATCACCATGAGCAATGATTTCAAAGGGGACGTGAAAGACTTTGCCATGGTAGTACCCGTACCCAATGTGCTGGCTCGTGAAGATATCCGAATAGCAGACCGCTCTGTATTTAGTATGCTAGACGCTTACTCAGCTCCACGACTAGTGGAGTACTACGACCAAAACCCGTGTGAGCCTGTGTATGAGGTGGAAGAAGACATGATGCTAGAAAATATAGCCGTGGCCGAAAGCACCAGGAGTAGGGTACTCAGAGATAAAGTAAAATATCGAGTGACCATAGAGGCTCAATATAAGGTAGCGGAGTATGACATCGTGCTGCTAAGTGCCAAAAAATCGGGTGGGCTGAAACAATGGCTCATAGACAACGGATATAGTATACCAGCCAAGGCAGAGCAGGTATTAGAACCGTATATTAAAAGTGGATTGAAATTTTTTGTAGTAAAAGTAGACCTAAATAAGTATAACCCAACGGCCAATGGTGGTTTCCTCAGACCGCTCCAAATCACCGTAAAGTCAGATAAATTTATGCTTCCCATACGCTTAGGAATGGCAAATAGTAAAGGAGAGCAAGATATGATTGTATATGCATTTTCCAAAACAGGAAGGGTAGAGTGCAGTAACTACCGTACGGTTCAAATGCCAACGAATAAAAAAGTTCCAACCTTCGTGAAACCAAATTTTGCTAATTTTTATACCGATGTA
>Ga0213863_10003516_pt1 | contig 10781 bp, 8 predicted proteins | sample PICome_8_FD_160128 | JGI IMG/M metagenome (GOLD analysis project Ga0213863, IMG submission 160128) | Coastal seawater microbial communities near Pivers Island, North Carolina, United States - PICO497 | ecosystem: Environmental > Aquatic > Marine > Coastal | place: USA: North Carolina | collected... | reverse complement strand
CCGTAAATACACAATATTCAAAGCGATCTGCATGAGATGAGAGGGTATATTACAAAGAAAATTCCACCTGCATGCATTATTTATTAAGTTGTTTATATTACCAGCGTGGTCCAACATCTCTAAGGCTGTAGTAAACTTATTATCTTGACCTTCTTCTGCGCCCCCTTCAGCGCTGCTTAACCTACGCTCAATATGCGTCTTTAAATGAAAGAACCAGGTGCTAGAACCATTAAAAGCAAACTTATCCTCACCAACCAGATCCTTCGCCTCTTCTAATAAGTCCATAAATGTCTGCGACTGCTGTTCAGTAGCAACAGGAGTATCAGATACACTGTTCCATAATCCTTGAAATCCTTCTGCTAGTTCTTTGAACTTATAGCCGTCAATATTTACGGCAGGACTGCCTTCAGGTATAAATACAGGTGCTGCCTTAAGTGCCCACATGCAGATAATGGCTATATCCTGACTAGCTTGTGCTATGCTTTTTTTTACCCTCGGGTCTAATTGGGAAGAGCGGCGGCTTTCCTGAGGAATTATAGCCAATAGAGAAGATACTAGCACAGGAAGATTGTTATGAATCTGTGTCATATACTTATTCGACCAATTCAACAAACCAGCATGGCGCCTTAAATCTTTTAGCAGTGATTCTAGCGTAGTAATAATATTTTCTACTTTAACTTTAAGCGCTAAGATTTGATTAATTTCAGCAGGGTCTAGAAGAGGTAGAGCAGAAGAAGAAGCAAAGAGCATAGACTATTTCCTTTTTATAATCAATTAAGCACGACCGTTATGACAAATCAGTTGACTATCGGTCGCACAACCATAATCATGGTCAGTTGTATTGCCTCCTGCACTGATCCGAGCTGTTCGATCAAGAAAAGCAACGCTAATATTACCATCTTTCGGCAAACAGAGTTCTCTTGACCTATTATCTTGTTCGCTAGCATCGTGACACAAACTATTCGGACGAAACACAACTGCACAGAGCTTGTCAGTATTATTGTTAGGAGAGGAACTCAAGCAGACTGTAGTTTTAGGCCATTCACCACAGCTTTCGCCTAAAATATAAGTTACACTCGTTTGGCTAGTGGAGATGCTTCTCGTTTGATACGAAAAGCCATTCTGGGGGTCGAATTCCGGCCATGGGTTCTCACCGTCTAAAGACGAAAGAAGACAGCGCGAAGAGATATCGCAATAATCTTGATTCGGCCAGAATAAAAACCATAATCTTTCGGGGCATTGGTTCCCGCTGTGGCTTCTAAACGTAATATTTTGTTGTCCTGACACTCCTTCAAAATCAAAAGTCATTCTTTGAGGCCGAGTCCCGTCACTTTCACCCATTAACAGCAAGCTGGCCAAAGACCATAAATAAGGTTTCATTTAATCAATTACCGTTTAACATCAACATGTATACATTATTGTTATCTTTTCACTCGATGTCAATGTATTTTTTTCTTAATTGCAATTAATTGAGATAATTCTGCTGCTTGTGCAAGCTGATTAAGTTTGCTGGCCTTTAATTGCTGATAGCGCAAATAATTATTAATCGCCAATAAACTCACATTGACGCGCAAAAGATCACCGGGAGATGCGGAGGCTATTTTTTTGATCCAACGCTTGGATAAGGGCGCACGCACCAAATGACCTAACGCATTCATTTGACTTTTACTGGATTTTTTATCGGTAACATAAGCAGATTTGACACTGGTCAATAACGCTTGGACCACTGATAAATTTGCAACGTCTCCGACACTATTATGCGTCTGTTGAGTAGCGGATAATAACACTCGTGAAAAAAGTGCGTATTCTTTTGATGACATGCCTTGACCTTGAAACAATTTATTGGCATTCAAATAGTGCTTTTGCTTGTCAGTATAATTACTTGGCATTGTTAAATAACGATCAACAAACGAAGTAGTCTGCAAGACGGGAGATTGCGGGGCATTTAGACCGAGGGAGCTTCGAAAATAATCAGTATTGTAGGTTTGCTTCAATAAAAGCAAACTATTTTTAGGATCAAACTGCTGCAAGGCTAAAACTGCTTGCCAGCCTTCATTTAAATCGTGATCTAATAAATATACTTGATCAGATAATTGCGTCGCGGCTTGGTACATATTTTTAGGCGCTGGTGGCGGTGATAATTGTTGATTTTTACGAATAGTCAAAAGCTCGCTAGACAATCGCTGTTGTTTGTTAATATACTGACCATTACCAGCATAAACTAGCCATTTAGCAATGGTCTCATTTGAAGGCTTAACGGAACTGACACCCAAATTATTGGTCGCCTTGGTTAAATCATTCTCAAAAAATCCAGATAATGCTGGCGGATGTTTAGCCGTGACCGGCAGGTACGTTTTCGACACCTCTGTGGTAACCTCAGCCAACGCTAAGGTCGAACTAAAAAGCAGTGTTATTGCTGCTAGACTTGTCAAGAGTCGTTTTTTTCGTAATGAATGTAGGTGTTGACCCATGCGTCCTCCCTTAAAAAGCACCTTTAGATGTTGATGATTTATCTTGATCTTTCGCCGCTTTAGTCGCTTTAATGGCTTGATCAGTAGATGTAATGCCTTGTGAGGCAGCCTGTGATGATTGTTGAGAAGCTGATTGATACGATTGACTACCCGCTTGTGCACTTTGGCCACCACTTTGAGCAGCTTCTTTGGCGGTCGAGGTGACTCCTTGGGTAAATTGCTGCAGCTCTTCAGCACCGGCTTTATCGCCTTGGCCACCCAGCCACATCATGACTTTTTCTGGCACCACATAAATCGCTGAAAAACATTTGGTATAGACTAACATCATAAAGGTAGTATACGCCAACACCAACATAATGGCTAAAATACCCGAAGTATAAATGTTGGCAATAGGATTACGCATCAGAGTTGTATATGAGAAGTGAAATACATGGGCCGAATAGTGTATTAATATATACGTTAGGGTAATCGAAACGAACAGGCCAATCACCATTAACACCGGCCTAAATATGACATTTAAGAGCATTTTAATGCCAGGAACAGTATGCCCAAATTTACCATGACCACCCGGTAAAACAAATGCGAGCAATAACAAAGGAGCGGCGACCATCGCCTCGACACAGCCTAAAATCCAAGCCACCTGACCACTCCAAAAAAATAAAAAGGGTGTTAGGGGCATGATTATAGCAAAGCTTACCCCCACGACAAATAAAGAACTAAACAAGAAAATCACCAACGGCAACCACATTAAACTTTGTGAAAATGAAAACATTTGTTGAATGCCAAGTAGTTGTAACCGAAGCTGAGTAGCGCCCATTAATACAGGACCAACACTGCCAAGTGGATTTGCAGCAGAAGCAATCGCCGCACCAATACCGCCAAGCGCCCAAGCCTCGTTTTGTTGAATATTGGCTTCCATCACTCCGCTGATATGACTCATGATTGCCGCGACCGAATCGGTTACGGTACCAATGACATCTTCACCCACTTGTTCAGCTTTTGTAATCATGTCAAACTGACCACTGACAAAGCCCTTTGAGGTATCAACATCACCGATACTATATAATTCTTGCATTAAATTTTCAACATTATGACTCACGGCTATACTATCACTAGTTTGGCATCCTGTGGACGGGTAACTTACTTGCCCAAGCCAATTAATGCTAACATTACAGCCCAATAACCTTGCCAAAACAAGATCTATGACATTTTTAGCGGGGTTAATCATTTCACTTTCGACGGCTTTATCACTAGGACCATTAGAATTTCCGCTCGAACCTGGAATCAAACCATTTAAGGCCAATACATGCAACATATTAATCAACGCTTTTTCCATGTCTAACTTGGAAAATGCTGCATTTGGCCCTGGCCCGTAAAACTTTGATTGCATGGTCACTAAAAATCGTAGGGGCAATTTGATCGCAGCTGGCACACTGGTATCATCTCCTAAGGTTGTTAACTCTGTAGACAGTGTTGTTAAAGCGCTGCTCTGCGCTTCAGACATCCCGTTACTCAAGCCAGGGGTACTCAACGGTTTTGCATGCCATTTACCATCGGCATCAAAATGAGCACCTCGGCTCGGCTTATAAGTTTCGGTAATATTTCCATTTTTATCAGGTTTACCCGAATAGGTATCGGTATAAACTTCATCATTGCTTGGATTAATATAAGCAGCAGCCACGGCCAGGCTCATTAGTGCAAGAGGCTGTTTGCCATTAGAGGTATCTGAAACTGTTTTTTTACCCCAAGTCACCCAGGTATTGCCATCATCAAAAGGCGTTGAATTAAAAAGTAAGGCAAAGTTAAATGTATCGGCGGTATTGTAATCTGCTAGCATCTGCTCACCAGGTGCCGGTGAAAAAACCATCGCATTGATTTTTTTGATCATATTATCAATATTGTCAGAAAATTGCTGGTGTAAACTAAGATAGACTTCGCCCCCATTAAACCAAGTGTCGGCGTAATTTGGGCAGGTAGTGGCATTATAGGGAAAGTAGCACAATGATTTAAAATGGCTGTTATAACATAATGAGCTCTGAAGGTATAGGGGCTGATTGTTTTTATCGATTGGTACAGGCTGCTGTGTTATTGGGTCTGAAGTAGTCAACCAACCCCCGGAATTGTTAGAAATACAGCCAAAGGCACCTGAACATTGATCGAGCGGAAAGTTAATCTTGTGCTTAGATTCTGAAAGCGCCAAGCCATTATCACTGACCGCGGGATCATTTGGCCCAGTGCCAGGCAAACAAGTATTAGCCAAGGAACTTCCTCCATCAGTACCGGTAAAAGAGCTTTGGCTTGTGGAAGGATCATTTTGAATCAGCACATCTTTGAGCAACAGTGTAGTATAAAGTGATAAATCACAGTCTTGTAAGGATTGGCAACTTGCCAACCACGCGGTTGGGTCATCAACATCAGTTTTGCCATTCTTTTGTGAAAAATACTGCAAAACATTGTTATGGACGAACTTATCGCTAAGCATCGTATTATAAAGTTGTTGGATCGCCGATGTTGCACTATTTTCGTCAGGGATATGCATATCATAATTAATAATGCCGGTCTTCACGGCCTTAAAATTGCCTTCATGCATGTCTTGCTGTTGGTTCGTTAAATCAATGGGCTGCGGGTGATCCTCATTCATGCCCGGCACAACAACATTTGTCCCTAAGAACATCTGAGCATGAACCGCAGGTCCAGACGCCCCACCCAAAAATCCATCCAAACCCGGGATCCAGCCCCTAGGGTCATCTTCACCGGGCGCAGGCGTGATATGCTCTTTTAACTTAAAGTGCAGAGCATCATAAATGGTTTCTTGACAGGAATGTGGTGGCCTATCGGCTGAAAAACTCGTGATTGTAGCCGAGCGAGCCCCTAACCATTGATAATAGATATTTTGTGAGGAACTCGTGGGGCACAAACTATTGACGATTGATTCTATTTCTGGACTATAGTGCATCATAGTCTCACCTTCTGATAGAATCGGTCCTGTGGCCTGTTGAAAAGACTCGGCGCCTTGAAAAATCCCATTTGCATTAGCGTTTGGAATATTTTTCAAGACCTGATCAACAGATGTTAATAAAAATGCTTCGGCTGATTTTTGCTTTAATAAGGTTTGTACAGCGGTAGGAATAGTCGGTGTCGCGTGATGTCGAACATCAGTAAGTGTATCACTCCATAGCGTGGTGGCCATATGAACACCCAACAAGATTAAATACATCATACCGTATTGCAGCAAACAAAATCCTTTGTTGAGTGGTAACATTAAAGCCATACCGCCAACGGACCTTATGGATATAAAGAGGGTTGACCATTCTTTACCCAAGAAAATACCTTCTTCGGCGGTCGTGAATACGCCCATCACTAAAATATACGCAAACATCAGCATACAACCGCTTATCAATATAACGTTAAAGTGGATTAATACTTCTGCTACGATATAACCCGAAAAATCATTTGGGCCTGTAGCGCCACCGGGCATCGTCGTTCCACCCAGAATGATGTATTTGACAATAGGGCCAAAGACCTTTTCTAAAATTTGAACCGATTGATCTGTGTAAAGGGGCAGGGTAAAAAAACTCATTAGCGTATCCCAAACCGAACTAATGAGGGAAAGGTGTACCGAAACCACGCCATAAAATTAGCGGATAAATTACCCGTTTTTAAACGAAACATAAAAAAGTGCAATCGAAAAATCTGCGCTAATTCAACCAAAACAAGCGCACCAGAAACCACCGCTGATAAATAATCAAGCCAGTAAATATTTAAGAGACAATAGGCAACAATAGCGATAAACAACACTGCATGCACCTTAAAAAGGACGCGGTATTTATGCATGAGCTGATTGATTTGTTCTGCGCTAAGCTTACGTGGCAAGGCATTATTATCGCTATGGGAGGGTGTGATGGTTTGCTTGTAGATAGATTTACCCAAATTAAGCAACAAACCCGAATCATTTTTAATGTTTTCAAAGCCAATGGCTCTTTTTGCTGTTCTTGAAAATTTGGAGAATAAGTTCATGATCTACCCTTGCTCGAATATGCTATCCCATTTAACTGCCTAGCATACCAATAACTTTCTGCATAAGCAACGCCTTTAGTTTAAATTTTTTCGAAAAGCTAAGGTTTATTTTAATGTAACTGATGTTACTTTTTTAGCTGGTTAAATCCCATGAGCCCATGATAGCTTAGCCTGCATGTGCGTTACAAATTATTACACGGTGAATTTAACACTATTTGAAAACGCCATGCCCCCTGCCATTAAGAAATGAACACTCCTTATGCAAATACGTGATATAACATTTGCAAAAGGTATAATAACATCTCTCCCTGAGGCTGTGATTAACATTTTCGAATAATATTAGGCAAAAGCACAGAAGGTACAAATTCACTTAAAGCTTGGCCACAAGGCAAGCACGCTTCGGGAAAAATTTCTAACAGTGGCACTAGACAAAACAGACGATTTGTAAGCTCTGGATGCGGTATAACCAAGCTTTCATCATGATATACATCTTCACCATAAAGCAAAATATCCAAATCCAGCGTTCTGGGTCCAAAGCGTAGCGTTCGTACTCGATTTTGAGCGACCTCAATGGCCAATAACGCTGCCAATAAATCACGTGGCGTGAGCATTGTTGAAAGCTTTACAACTGCATTAATAAACCCATCTTGGGCAACTGGTCCAACTGGGGCTGTATGATAATACGACGAACAGTGTAAAAAGGTACTCTCAGGGAGTAACCGCAAGGCCTTAACAGCCCTATCCATCTGGGCCTTAGGGTCTGACATATTGCTCCCAAGCCCAATAAAAACGGTTTTACTAATCCTTTGTGGTCTTGTGCTCATGTTGTTTTTTCTTTGATCTTGGTTTATACGTATGGCGTTTAAGTGCATTGATCCGCTTTGTTTTATCTGTCTCGGATTCGGCTTGTATGTCTGTCCACCATTGCCCTAAAGACGCAGGCACCTCTTTTAAGATAACCCGCAATAATAAAAAATCATATGCTGCTCTAAAATGACGGTTAAGCAATAAACGTGAGATCCTTTTGGGTATGCGTTTCTCAAGGGCAAATTGCAACACCCACATCTTTTTAATTAATAATGAATATCGCTTGGGCATGCCGATAAATTTCAGTTGCTCGCCAATCACCTCACCTGCTGCTGCGTGCACCGCAGTCATTAAAGGCAGTCGTTCTGTTTTCATTTTCAATTGATATCTCGCCTTAAATTCTGGCCATAAAAAACAGGCCATTAAAAAGGCTGGGTTCACCCCAAGAGCGCGTATTACTCTCTCATCGGTATTATGTAAAGCGCGATCAACAAATGCACTAAAGGTATCATCCTCTAGATATTTAACGGTTAATGGAAATAAATGACCCAATGCCTCATAATGGTGCAGTGCATAAAAGTTTTCATAGGCCCGACCATTAAAAAACAATTTACGATACTCTTCAAATAGGCGCGAATGTGACACTAAGCGCAAACACGGATGGGTTTCAGCAATGGCTTGTTCAGACAATGCATCAATAGTAAAACCCAATTTTGTTTTAAACCGAATCGCCCGAAGAATACGCACCGGATCTTCTTGAAACCGCACTACAGGGTCCCCAATTGTTCTAATGACACCTTCCTCAATGTCGCTGAATCCAGTAGCATAATCTATAATCATGGCTGTGTTAGGATCAAAATATAATGCGTTTAAGGTGAAATCTCGACGACTGGCATCTTCTTCTAAGGATCCAAAGACATTATCGCGTTTCACCATGCCCTCTTTCGTGACTAGATCATGAGAGCCTTTGACGTTTTTATGTGAAGCCCTGAACGTTGCAACCTCAATAATATGACGCCTATAGTAAATATGCGCTAAACGAAAACGCTTGCCGATCAGTCGACAATTCGAAAACAAACCCCTGATTTCTTCTGGTTTGGCATTAGTAGCGACATCAAAATCTTTCGGTGCCTTGCCAATCAATAGATCACGCACCCCACCACCAACAATATACGCGTCAAAACCTGCCTTTTGTAATACGTCAATAATATGGAGCGCTTGCTGATCAAATTTATCATGAGCAACATTCGCAGGCAATGCATAGGATTGCGGCAAAAGCCCTACAGACTTTCTGTTGGAAGATTTAGACATATTCATGCGCCACTATGTGCTTAACAAGCATTATTTTATCACCCTACAAACCCGCACTTAAGCGTTTTAGCGCAAAATAAACTTGTAAACAAATTGAAATAAGAAAAGGATTGATAACCGCCCCAATAAAAACCATGACCGCTTCTTCAAGACCAAAGCTTTTAGGATCAGTCGTGGCCGAAGCCGTTAAATATTGTACAATAACACCTGGGCCAATCTGCAACATCAATGAAAAACCCACAAATAACAACACGTAGAAAAAATAGGGTCTCACCAAATAAAAACTACGCTGAATGGCAGAAATCCCACCTGCCCCATCCAATAAAATTATCGGCATATAAACATAACAAAAGACCATGACCAAGAACGCTGGCACAATCAGCAACGAAAAGCCTGCGGCATACAACAGAACATACAGGACTGTCGCAACCAATAGAGGCCTAAAACACTGCCAGATATGTTCAAGCAAATAGGTTAATTTTGCGCTACGCCTTAGCTCGGCACCGGCACACTGCATGAATAAAATGGCATTTAAGACCATCATGAAAAGACCGGCAAAGAGGATTACGAGAATGAGCGTTAAAGGAATATCTTGAATTGAACCTTCTTTAGAGGTCTGTAAAAACTGTTGAAGGTAGAGTACGATTAATTGATTTGTACACGCCATAATAAACCCAACGACAAACAAAGACTTAAATGCAGATTGATACACTGTTATGCTGCGCTTCAGGATGGTCTTAAAATCTAAGACGTTCTTTGGGGCAGGTGATTGATCGCTCATCGATATAATCCCTATTTAAGGTTTATAGTGGCTACCACCTTCAATCTCAGCATAGGCAGAATGATTGTGGATAGACTCAAAATTTTCACAACTAACTCGATAATAGCGTATATTTTTGTAAGACACCAGCTGCTCGGCAAGCTCTCTTGCCATGTCTTCAACGAATTTTGGATGTTGGTACGCATACTCAGTAATATATTTTTCATCTTCACGCTTGATAATTGAATATAATTGGCTGGATGCGCCTCTTTCAGCAATGGCAATAATTTCATCAATCGACATCACAGGGGTGGCTTCTACCAAAAGCTTAACACTGGCCCTTTGGTTATGAGCATTAAACTCTGATATCTTTTTAGAACAAGGACAAAGGCTCATCATTGGCACATCGACCACCACTTGCAGCTTGTGTTGTCCATTGACAATGGAGGCATACAGTTCTACTTCATAATCTAACAGGCTCTCAGCCAAACTCACCGGTGCTTTTTTCATCTTAAAGTAGGTAAACTTAAGCTCAATATAGCCATTTTTAGCCCCAAGCCGACCTATCATTTTTTCAACTAACGTATGAATATTGTGCACAGAAAGCGGAAAAACATTCGCTTCTAAGACTTCAATAAAACGAGACATATGTGTGCCTTTGGCATGCGCGGGCAAATCAACATACAAATTCATCAATGCAACAGTATGCTGCGGTTTTGGTCCATCATCAATCAAAATTACTGGGCGTTTTAATGCCTTTAAGCCAACTTTACTCAACGCAATATTTCGTCCGTCTTTTTCAGATTGAACATCCTCTAATACCATCGGTTCACGCATGACTCCCTCACTTTAACTTAGCGGTTAATTAGCTTGACAATATACCATAAAACGCGCTATTTTTCAATCATAATGCGTTATTTTGTATGTCATATCACCAATAAGTTTGGCAACAACCGCCAGATACTCCATACATTTAAATTGTTTTATACAGAGTCTGCCATAAACAACATCAATAAATCGTTTAAATAACATAATCCTTCATCTGTCGGCTTCACATGGTCATTATCGATGGATAAAAGTCCTCGCTCTTTAGCCAAAGTGAGCGGTACTTGTATGCTTGCAACAGAATTACCGGTGACCGCAGTAAAATGGGATAATGAAAACCCGCCAAGCAAACGCAGGTGATTCATCATAAATTCAATGCCAAGGGCATCGGTTTTAACATCTTCTTGCGTTTGGATAAATGGAAGATGGGCATCAAGATAGAGCTTGGGTTGTTTTTGCTTGGATGCGCGCATAACCTCGCCAGTTGAGGCATCAGTCAACTTGCTATGCGCACCGGCGCCTATACCAAAATAATCACCAAACCGCCAGTAATTTAGATTATGTTTACATTCATAACCGGCTTTTGCATA